>ERZ1292633.1971-Hain-H41-02um-R1-1971-length-21425-cov-6_pt1 | contig 21425 bp, 10 predicted proteins | sample MGYA00564406_ERZ1292633 | MGnify/ENA primary metagenome ERZ1292633 (study PRJEB36523, sample SAMEA6512639) | groundwater metagenome | collected 2019-01-08 | study: AquaDiva: Metagenomics assemblies of 32 groundwater samples
GTCTGCCAAGCGGCCTGATATCGTAGCCGACACAGTTGTGGTCTTCCTGACACCCGCCGTGTATCGCCGTTTGCGTGCGGAAACGGCTGAGGCTTCGGACAAAGCAGCGGCTGGATGGGATGTAGCTGAGGCGGCTCTGCGACGGACCGTCAAAGACGCTGGCGTCGCGGTCTTGTTGGTTAATCTTGGCTCGGAGGAATCGTGGGGCGCTCCATGCGTCGAACACCCGTGGCTGCAAACGATCGCGGGCCTGTTGTGTCTCGATGTACCCGCATGGATCGCCGACAACTATGCATCGCCGACAACGTATTCTTCCATATCGACATCATTTTCGCCTTCGTCATCAACGAGCAGCGCGGATGCGCTCGCCTCGTCCATCGACAGCGCCCTTGCACTGTTGGACAAAGCGGTTCCCATCGGAGCGGGTAGCTACGGAGCGCTCGCCCGTCACAGCATGATTACCCAATCGTTGACGGACACGTCCGCCACCGTTGCGTCGGACACGGTTGGCTCCACCGCGTTAGCGGCGGCGTGTCCTTCAATTACCAGCGTCGTGACCGCTGCGCGAGTTTCGACGTCGGCCGCGCGGCGCGCAGAATTGGTTGCCTCCTTGCTGAGTGACACAGTCGGCGCCGCCGCACCTTCCTCGTTGCCATTGATCGGATCCTCAGCACGTTCTTCGTGGAGACGTGGCCTTGTGTCTCAACTCGGTCGTGTCGTGAGTGTCGTCGACGTAGCCGGTGATGAAAGTGCAGCCCGTTCAGCTTCGGCCGCTCTCAGCGGCGGCACCGCCGATGGGCTCACGACCTCTTCTTCTTCTTCATCTTCTTGTTCGACCATACCCTCATCGTTACTGTTCGTGGGAGAACCGTTTGCGCGTGGCAACATCACCTTCGCACTCTTCGCCGGTGCGAAATCCGCCGCTAAAGGATCCCCAAAGACGCCGCAGCCGATTGCGCGCGGGCGAGTGGATAACACGACACGCCGTGAGTTTTTTGCCCGAAGGAGCAGCCGTGATGAATCATCAGCCGCGGCGGCGCCTCTCAACGTCGCCCTCGACTGGATCATGCAGCCGTTCTTGTTGCCAAGTGGGGACTCCTCGGCAGCCGGCAACTCCTTCGTGCTACCCACACAAGTTGCGCCACGCTACTTCGTGTCGAGAATTGGCGCCGACCTGATGCAACAGTTCTTCGCTACCTACGCGGCTGCGGCTTCCGATGACGCCATTGCATTGCCCTTTCGGGGTCCGCTTTACTTGGGTCTGGGATGGGCGGTCACGGCCATCGTGGTCGTCGCACTCGCCTTCGTGGGGGGCGTAGCCGTTGTTTCCGTTAAATTCGCGCCACGGGCGGCGGCCACGTTACGCGCCGTCATTCTGCGCAACTCGACGAACCACAACCGCGGAGGTCTCATGGCGGGGAGCACGACGCCCGGTGAAAAATCCACTATCAGTGGGGGTGCGCCAGCGAGAACGGGTCAGAAGCACCGCGACGGCGATTACTGCGCCAACAACGCCGCCGGGGGGGGAGGTGGTAACAACAACAACACGGATTGGGACACAAGTACCGCCGAGGGGGTCGCGTACGGGGGCATCACGAGGATTGTCGAATCGATGCCGGTGTTCGTCGTCGTCGGTGGATTCGACGTGGAGGTCGCCGTCGCGTTCTCACCCACACAACGATTCAATGTCAACAGTAACTTCGTCGCCTCGCCGACGGTGCTGTCTCGCCGCCAGGGTTCCGATGCGCGAGAAGGCAAGAAGCGGCTGGAAACGTTTCGGGAGTACGTGCTTTTCACCTCCCGTAGCTACAGCGGCCTTGCCATGCATATGATCGACGATCGCGGTTTTTTGGTCGGATTTCGCGCGGTCATGGACTGCATCCGTTTCATCACCGACGTTTACACGTACATCCATCAGCAGGCATATATGCCCCCGACGGTGCTCGTCGCGTCGGGAAACGTCGCGACCGGACCCGCGAATGTGCTATCGGCGTCGAACCTCCTCACCGCGGCGGACGCCCATCGGCACCGCTCGCTACCGTCACCGGATGCCCCCGGAGGAGGGCCAGGGTCGGGCGATGAAGTGATGCCGTTCACGCCCCCGCTATCAGCGTCGACGTCGCCGATGGTAACCAATTGTGTGCCGCCGCACCAGGCGGTCGGTGGCGTCACCTCCGGTCGGCGTCACGTGTCACTCGAAAGTAGCATGAACGAAATTGGCGGCTTGACGACGATTTCGCCCCCGCCCGGTGCCGCGGCGGCGGGTCCATCGGGCATGCCCCTCGCACAAAGCACGAGGTTGAAATTTTCCGCTGGTATTCATATCGGTAACGTGGACATCAGCTCCGTCGCGGATGGTCCGATCTACGCCGAACGAATTGGCGGTGAAACCGCGCATTTGGCGGTCCGCTTGCAAGCAGCCGCCTGCGACGGCAGAGCCCTGATCACCCAAGATGTTCTGACGTATCTACAGTACAACGAAAAAGCAGCCGATATCTTTTACAACAGCTTTCAAAGTGTCCACGCTGGAGCCATGCATCGCGACCCCCCTTCGAATCCACACGACCTCGGCGTGGTATCATCGGATAGCGATTCGTCGTTGTTGCGCGGCACCACGAGCGGCAATAATAGCGCGAACACGTCCTCGTCTAAGGGATGGGGAAACGCCGCCGGCAGCAACAATGCGGGGGCGTCCGCAGGGAAGGGCATGAACTGCACCGTCAACCAGCTCACGCTCCGGTGCATGCTGACCGACCCTCCTGCCGCAACGACGGCCAACAACACCAGCGGAGCCGCCGTTCCGAATAACTCACTGGCGGTCAGCCCCACCACTGGCATGAATCCCGGTGGGCTCGTCGTCGATGGCTCCGCCATGTCACCGACCACCGGCCTCCGAACTGCCGCTGCGACTGCGTCTGCCACGGCGATTCAATTTCCCCGGCCCGATCCCGTGCAGCCGCTGCTCGAGTTAGCGCTGCTGCACTATGGCAATGATGCGGCCGATCGTCAGCTCGGCGATTTTAGCAGCGCCTTGCCCCATGGCGGTGCTGGAGGGGGTGCAGCGGGGCGGGGCGGCACAATGTCCGTCGCGACGATACTTGGTCCGAACGGCGTCCCTATCTCCGGCGTCGCGGGCACCGGCGCCAACAACAACGTCGCGTGGTTCTCAGACGACAGCGCGGTTTCCTTCCCCAATGCGAATGTGGCGACCCATCTGGTCGGCGACGTCCTACGAAAGTTTATCGAACGCCTTCCCGACTCCACGCAGCGCGGCCTCTTTATGCAGGCGACCAAGGTCTTCGCTCTCGACGACATCTTGGCCACGCCATCAGGATCCATCGTCGAGTACGGTCCTAGTTTTTGCGTCGTCGGCGTCGATCAGGAGGCCGCCGCTAGCGACGTCCCTTCGCCCGTGAATGCTGACACCGCACGTCGAGTATCGAGTCAGCCGACCCCGCAACCCAGCGTGGCCGCGAATCCCCATTCTTGGGTCATCGCGAGCCGATTGACGCTCGCGCTCGCAAAGGCGTTGGTCCGGTTCCTTCCAGTGAATCGCAGCGACCGAGTCGGTGGTGGCGGCGGCATCGCCACGGCTCGGAGCAACGCGAGCCGAGGCGTCAAAGGCGCAAGCAACGAGCCGGAGTTCGGTGATCAAGTCTTTAGCCAAGCCGGGAGCGCGCACTATCAACAACGCGGTTGGCGCCGAAGCTCGGCACAAACGAGCGTCTTGTCGGTGTAAAACGGTGAAAAACACCCGTCGTGTGTAACGTTCGTTTCTGGTGCGGTGGACTGTCGGACATGCGCATGGTTGCCACTTGCATCGGGCGAGCAATGATGTAACGTCCCCTTTTTCTTTTCGCGTCCCTCTGTTTTCCATTCTTCTTTTTCTTTGTCTTTCTCCCAGTTGATATCCCCCCTCTAGTGGTTGTCGTGAATTCGGAGAAAAAAGCAAAGCAGCAAGCGCTGCCGCCCCAAGTGACAACAGTGCTTCTTCCCATCCTCCACGCGACGTGCGTCGGGAAGTACCGATGAGTTACCCTCCCACTTCTCATATTCCCCGTGTACCCTTGGCGTGGGCCATCACGTGCTTTGTGTTTGTCGTGAGCGAGAGGGAGAGGGAGACAGCAGGTTTTGAGGAAAGGCATCGCGGCATCGAGGAGCCTGCCTTCCTGGTGTGAACGTGCGTTCTCATTTTGTCTTGGGTTGTTCACCTCCAAAACAAACGTAGAAATACCCCATTTTGTAGATACGCGGGCACGGACTGCTAGCATCGTCGTCGTTGGAGAAGAATGTCTATCGCATCTCACTGCCGTGTCCTGCCGGTGGATCCTGGTGGCATCTCACAAATGCTCCGCCAACATCGAGCGGCTAGCGACGATCATCATCAGCTCGATCATCATCATGATCAGCCCAACGAAGCGCGACAACGTGAGCCCGAGTCAGCAGGTCGCTTCGGCGCCCGCCCGTCGTTGACCCACGCCGTCGCCCATGAAGAGTTGCCCCTTGCGTGTGCTGGTCCTACAACGAGTCGACCGTTTCCCCACCGACCGCGGCAGTCGGTGACTGTCACGTGTGACCGGAGCCGAGTGACCCCTCCTCCCGCCACCGAGACGGTGTTCAACAGTCTACGTGACGACGGCCGTGGCCTCACGCCTGCAATCACAATTGACAACCAGACCAACTCCGGCATCCAATTACACCGACCCGCGTCCGCTCGGCCCCCCTCCAAACAGAAGGACTCGACCACCACGGTGAATGGCCGCCTCTCCGGGCAGCAGCCTCATGCGGCCAGGCCGTCCTCAGCGGTCACGGCGGCGGGGCCGCGTCGATCTGTGGCGTTTCCCTCCTCGTCGGATGCCTCGCAGCCGCCACTGGCGGTGTCGATCGCGGCAGCAGCGGCGACCCCCCCTCCTCCTGTCCTCAACAACAGGCCGCCATTGGCAACGGGAATGCCGAGTAGTCACAATTGTGGCGCTTCCGCAATATCGTCGTCATTCGAGCCGCAGCCCGCGGCGGTGCCCAACCACCACGCAGCAGGCGGGGCGGCACGGAGCCGTTCCCCGACGGTGCTCCAACAGCAAGCGGGCAGGCGGTCGACAACGCCGACATCGACGCATCCGCGATCGCATACCCCGACGTCCACCGGTTCGCACGAGAACAGCAAAGCGTCAGCGGGTGCCGGAGGGATGCGCCGCAGCCGCGTCGATGCGAATGCAGCCGTCCGAGCTTACTTCGCGCGTCTGGGTGCCGTCGCCGGCAATGTGGCACCACCGGACAAGTGGCCATGGGAGATTAACCCAGCTGAAGTGGACGCGGCACTTCGTAGCGGCATGCGACGTGGGATGGTGGTGGGATACGTCACTCGAAACTGGGTGACAGGAGAAGTCGTAAAACCGCCACCGGCGCCGGTGCCTCGAACGCGAAGCTCCACCTCCTTGATGGCGGCGGCCATGGCATCGTCGTCTCAGCGGCCCCCATCGCCCGCGGTGGGTGCGCCGGCGTCTACCGCTGTCGTTCCCCCGCCATTCACACTCGTTCAGGTTTCGCAGATGGCCGTCGCCAAGCACCGCAAGCGCAGCGTCGCCATTTCGCTCAAGAAACCCGCCACCTCTTACGCCTCCTCGTTGCCGAGCGTCCTGAAGTCCGTGAACGTCGCTCAGCACTTCGCAATTTCGACAGACGCGGCGTGTCGGATTCAGCGCCTCGTCCGGCGTTTCTTGTCGCTCAGGAGGACCCGGCACCGCATCGCGGTCTCAAAGGCCGTTAAGGTGCGCAACGCGATGCGCTTGGCGCTTCTGGGTCAAGTGAAACGAAAGCTACGACGCTTGGCCCGGCAAGCACTACTCAATCATTTTCGCTGCCCTGGAAAGCAAACCGCCGCCTGGCGAATCCAATCATGGTACCGCGGCTACGTCGTCCGACATCACGTCGTCCCGTTCTTGACTCAGCAGCGAGCGTCGTATGTTCACGCCTTGCGTTCGTATGAGCGCCGAGCGACGGCAGCGATCCTCGTGCAACGGTGGTTTCGCCGACTACAATTGCGTGGCCTGTTACGGTCTCGATTTCGGCACCGCCGACACATGGCAACCTACGTGGTCCGATCGTGCTTGACCGCGGTGGCCCAGGATCGCGTCTGGCGCGTGGCCTGCTTCATCGTAAGGTGCGCGGAGCGAAAAGCGGCACGCGCCATTCAGCGGATGTGGCGGAAACATGCGGCTGAGAACCGAGTGCGATTGGCGCGATTCATGACACGAAACAAGTTGCCCGGTTTCTCCTGAGCGGAGGACCACATACACGCCTTTTCTTTTCCCCGTATTTTCCAGTGAGAGTCTTCCCTTGGGTTCAGTTTGTTGTAGACTCTCTGTCGCGCTTTGTGTTCTGCGGCGCGCGCAAACGAGGAAAGGGTGGATTCTCGTTTGATTAACTCATTTTTGCGACAATTGGCCAAGTCCGAAAAGGGATACTTTCGTGTTTGCCCCATTCGTATCGTGGATAATCCAGGAAGGCGTGCGCGATTGGCGAGTCCCCCCGACGGTGCCCGGAATGTCCCTCTCGACTGGAGTGGCGGCAATCGGCTACGATCGGCTAGGGACGCCCCCACCCGCGAATGAACCCTATGGATCCCTTCGAATCGACTCCAGTCGGCAGCTAGCACCCGACGACACCCCTGCCAGTTTAAGCGCGCCAACGAACTTTGGCGACGTCTCGGAGATGATGATGATGAGCAACGGCACAAGTCAGGCCGCCACGCCGACGTATCATTCGGGCGCGACAGGGTTTCCGTCATCGTCGGCGGCCGCCGCGGCTAGCGCTAACGGCTGGGGATCCGTTTCTGCGAGCCAGCACCGACTTGCCGATGGCGGCACGGGCGACACCTACGGATTCGTGTCACCCGCCTCAGGATCGACGACCGCCAATACGACACCGGTCACGCTGTCAAATTTGGCCATCAGCAGTGCGGGTAACAGTGCAACGCATCTAGCGGCTGGTAGTTCCTCGTCACCCCCTGGCCGTCACGGCACGCCTCCGCCTGCTGACGGTGTGCCATGGCGGAAAGTCACTCCCCCAGCCGCCGGCAACAACCCAGGCAGTGCCTCAGTTGTCACTCCTGCCAGCTGCCCAGGCGACGCCAGCCGCCATCGACACCTCGGCACTTTACCCACCCTCGCTCCACCGCTACATCCACACCGGCTACAACTTCTGTGTACACCTCATTCGCGCACTCAATGTGCCGTGGATGGTCTTCTCAAGCGCGATGCACTACTTTCATCGATTTCTCGCCGCTCGAGGGCCAGGGGCCGTTCATCCCGTTCACCTTGCGGCCGGATGTGTGTTTCTGGCAGCGAAAGCGGACAACATTCATCGTGTTCGCTTGGCGGACTTGATCAAGCATGCCTATGGGGTCCACTTTCAAGAATGCAACACGGCGGCGAAAATGACCGAGTACGACAATCGGCAAAGGCAGATTACGGAATGTGAGATGATGATCATTCACTCGCTGAATTTCGACCTGATCGTGATCCATCCGACCACCTACGTCTTTCAGTTGGTCGGTGACGATGAACGAGTGCCGAGGGTCAAGCTGTCCAGGAGGGTGTTAGCATACGTCAGCCATACGCCTCTGTCGTTGACGTTTAGTGCAAGGGAGGTGGCCGAGGGGGTCGTCGCTTTCGCCATTTGGGCTCTGGAGGAAGAACAAGTCTCGAGTTCCGCGGAGGTGTTAAATCGCTGCGTTCATAGTACCGCGGTCGCCCGGGAAACCATTCGGCTGGGCCTCATCGAATTCTTTGCCGTGGCCGACAAGCGCATGAACATGCGGCGAGTCGACACTGCGGTGCTACGCCGGAGATTGGAGCTGATCGCATGCGGCGCCATTCACCCATCGCCTGCGGCGCAACTGCCGACTGGCGGCGGTCGAAACGGGGCTTCCATCGTCAGCGCCGCACTGCACCCCCCTCCCGTTGGCGACGCGCTGCAGGCGACCAACATCGACCTTGCGACCTCCCTGGCGAAACGGCCGCGCGATGGTGAAGGTCGGGGGGAGGGACCACCTCACGGCATGGCTGATGGACGCGAATGAGAAGAAGTTGGAGGACAGCATCCCCTCACTCGTTGCATGCTTTTGACGCCCGACGTTCGCCTCACGGCCGAAAAACGGTGTCTGCTCGGCAGTCGTCACCACATTTTTTTGTCAGCTTCTTCCGAACGTCCCTCTCTCGCGCAAAATAATACAGTGACTACTTTTCTACACTGGGTTCTACCTCATTTCGTTTCCTCCCGCGCTCGGTCGCATGATCCGTTCCACTGTCCACCTCGCATCAGGCATGGCGCGGCTCTCGTCGTCACAGCGGCCGGCTGCCAGCCTCCTCGTCAGCTCAGGAGCCACCACAGGCGCTTATGGACTACCTAATCACCGACCAGTCGTCGCTCGTGACCCTTCGTCGTTCGTGTTTTATGCCATCTTGTCAGGGTATCACTTTCTTCCTTGGCGTCACTCGTTGGAGATTAGTCGAGCACTGCGGCTGACATCGTGGGTGACTGCTGCGGTGGCGCCTGAACCGTCCAGCGGACGGCCACCACCTCCGGATGGTGCCGCGCCTCCTCCTCCACCGGCAACGCCACTTCCATCTGCCGCCCCACGGCCGTCGCCGACGCCGCCGCGAGCCCAGCTCACTCGCGTCCCACCTGGATTCGAGCATTTCTATACCATTCAGCTGCCCGCGGCGTCGCGGAACGAAGTTGACGCCATTCACTTAACACCGAAGGAGGAAGCGGTGGTCATGTCGTCTCGTCGGAATCGCCGCTGGGTGCGCAATAACCGCTTCGCGATCGCCACGGCCCTCGTACTGTGTTATTTCGCCTTTCGCGAAGGGCGGCATATGGGTCAACTCAATTTGATGCCTGTGGGTAACGCGGAGGGCGAGTCTGTCGTCCCTTCGCATTTCTTACTCGCCGACCGTGTGTACGTTGATTTGGACCGACGCGCCGCAGCGTTCTATGCCAACTCGAAAGAGCTGATGGTACAGAGATTTCTGTCCTTTGATGGGCTCAAACAAGCTGTGTTGAGCGCGCGGGCAGCCGTCGTCAAACAATCGGCCACCACCATGGGCCCCGCATTGGCGCCGCCCGCCGAAGGTGCAGAGAGTCCACCACCTGGCGTGCCCTCTCCAGATCAGCCTCGGTGGCCTGAGAGAGTCGACTTTTTGATCAAAGTGCCGACCCACTTTCCCTGGCTCGTCCTCGGGTTCGTCTGGCTCATGCCGTTCTTCGCCTCATTGAGCAACGGCATGCTGATGGGCATGAACACCGCGAGCGGAGTCGCGGAAGCAACCGCCGCCGTCAAAGCGCGCTTCCGCTTCCGCACGGAACAGACCGTGAAGGTGCGCCTGGCAGATGTCGCAGGGCTCACCGAGGTCAAACAGGAAGTCACCGAAGTGATCGACATGTTGAAGTTTCCCTTCAAGTATTCCGCTCTCGGCGCCAAAGTTCCAAAGGGTATTTTGCTCGACGGCCCTCCCGGGGTCGGCAAGACACTCCTCGCCAAAGCCGTCGCCGGGGAGTGCGGTCTGCCTTTCATTTCGTGCAGCGGAAGTGAGTTTGAGGAAGTCTATGTTGGAACGGGAGCCCTTCGCATCCGGGAGTTATTCAAGCAGGCACGAAAGCACCGCCCTTGCGTCGTCTTCATCGACGAAATCGATACGTTCGGCCGCAAACGCCGGTCCGACAAGAACGGCAATTCCAGAGGCACCATCAACGCGTTTCTGTCCGAGATGGATGGCTTTACGGAGTCCAATGACATCATGGTCCTCGCCGCGACCAACCGCGCCGACGTGCTGGACGAGGCGATGACCCGGACCGGGCGATTTGATCGAAAAATTAGCTTCGAGAAACCTCCCCATTCGGATCGAGTCGCGATCGCGCTCGTGCATTTGAAAAAGATCAAGCTGGAGGCCAATTTAACGCAAGCGGCCGTGGCCGAGGTGCTCGCATCGTCACTTCCAGGAGCCACCGGCGCGGATATCTTTAACGTGTGCAACGAGGCAGCCATCATCGCCACCAGACTCGAAAAGACGGCCGTGCCACTCGAATGCTTTCACATGGCAATCGACCGGATCCTGTTGGGATTGGAAAAGAAGGCCAAAAAGTTGGCCGGCACGGAACGCGAGCGACTTGCGTATCATGAAGCTGGCCACATCGTCCTGAATTGGTTCACGTCGACGACGGATCCAATCACGAAAGTGACCATCGCGCCCCGCGGCGGGAGCAAAGTGGGCTCCGCCGCGACTCTGCCGCAAGATCGCTACATCTACACCCAGGAGATGTTGCACGAACGAATGATGGTGAAGCTGGGCGGCTTCCTCGCCGAGGAACATTTCTTTCACGAGGTGTCAACCAACGCTGCAAGTGACTTAAAGGACGTCACCCAACGCGCGTACGACGAGCTGTGCCGCTACGGCATGTCACCGCAGCAGGTCGGGCATTTCAACTACGTGGATAGTTTGTCCGACTCTGGAAGCTACGTGACGGTCCGCAATCCGTACGGTGAGGCGAAGGGGGACGTGATTGATGCGGAAGTGAAGCGCATCGTGCACGATGTCAAGGAGCGGGCGCGGCAGCTCTTTATGGAGCATTTGGACGAGGTGCGCATCATCGCGGGGAAGCTTCTCAAGGAAGAAACGCTCGTGGCAAAAGACCTCTGGCTGCTGTTGGGACCGCGCACTACCACGTCACCTGAGTTCAAAAAGTATCTGGAGGCGTAGTGCTCGGTCTCTGGCATGACGACGACAGCTGTGTGGGGAGGGCGAACCCGCGCTTCTTTTTTTTTTCGTCAGGTCATCAGGTGATTGCCGCGCCGTGTCGGAAAAGGGATCGACTCGACCGACAGGGAATCAACCGAAAGACCGGCGTACATCTATCCGTCGGGGGGGCAAGGGTATGGGGAGGGGTGTGCCTCAGACAGCTTGCGGTACACATTGGACATTAGACCAACACTGGCACACACACAATTTCTGTTATCGCGCTGTCCTCAGTATATTTATTTCCGTTGCGAGACAAGTGTCCTTTTTTTCGCGGTGAGAGGTCATTTCAATTCAAGGGACTGCAACAAAATGCGCCGCGCGATGTCACTCTCTCTCCGTTTTGTTTCTTATTCCTTTGTCCATAGGGTCGTTTTCATTGCATTGGCGCCTCTTATCATAAACGCTTTGGTCCCCGTAAGCGGCATTGAATCCTTGAGGACCGCCAGCCGCTCGACACATGTCGCAGTACAGTGTCGTCAGGGAGCTTGGCCGAGGCGCGACTGGTGTGGTCTATCTCGTGCGTCGACGGCAGGACAGCCGTCTCTTCGCTGCGAAAGAGATTGTCAGCGGCGAGAGCAATTCAAACGTTGTCCGTGCAGCTGGCGGCCCAGGAAAGGGAGGAGGCGTGAGTACCGTCGCCGGCCGGAATGAAGTTCGGCTCATGCAGAGCTTGCCTCATCACCCTGGTCTGGTCGCGCTGGAGGCCGTCATGGACGGCTGTGTGTGTCAAGGGTCCGACGACCGCCGCCGGCCGCTGCAAGCCTCAGGATCGGACCGTCCTTGCACGTTGATCCTCGAGTATGTCGCGGGAGGCACCGTCGCCGAGCGATTGTACCCATCCGTCGGGACCGGTGCCAACCGGGGGATATCTTCTCCGGCGCCTGATAGAGTGCGCCCTGCCGGTTCCGAAGTGGCGATGTGGAGCCCAGCAGAAGATCGTGGTGACGCATCGGGGCCGTCGATGCTTCCCGCCGCGCACGTCGACACCGAAGCGAACACAGGCAGCGTTCCTCTCTCAGGCACGCCGCTGCCCACCGAACTGGCGCTCACGTGGATGGGGCAACTCGCTCGCACGTTGGCGTTCTTGCACGAGCATAGCGTCGTTCATCGCGACGTAAAGGCCGCAAATGTGTTTGTTTTACCTGGCGATCACGTGGTGAAGCTCGGCGACTTTGGCGCGGCGGCGGTGACCATGCAGCACGGTAAGGACGGGGCGCTCCGGACCGTCATTGGCACCCCTCACTACATGTCCCCTGAGATGTGCGAGGAGAGACCGTACGGGCCGCCGACGGACGTCTGGTCGCTTGGCGTCCTGAGTTTTGAAATGTTGAATGGCTACTTGCCTTTCGAGGCTGCGAACCTACTTGCTCTAGTTATGACGATCACGGAGTCTCCGCCAGCGGAGTTCCTTTCACGCCCGGTGCGCCGCAAGCCGCCAGTGGATGCCGGAGGCGGCGGCGATCAAGAGGTCGCTGTGCTGCCTCGGTACGTGAAGGCCCTGGTGCTCAGCATGCTGAATAAGGACGCCAACCAACGTCCCACGGCAGCGCAGATCGCGAAGTCGATCACCGCCGCGTTACGTCGCTATCGTACAGGGAGGCAAGACGACGACGACGACAATGATGAAGGCCGGGACGATATCCGTAAGGCAGTCGCGTTGCCCCCTGCTGCGCCTCACCCTTTGCCGCAGTCGTTCTACCCAGCCGGCGGCGTTGCAGCATTGCCAGGATACATACAAGACCCCGCCACGTTGGACCGCGGTACCTTTGGTATCGGCAGGCGGGATGCCGACGGGCTCGCCGCCGCGACCACCACCGGTTTAGAAAGTGAAGGAGGAGGAGGAGGCCCAGCGGACCATCATGACCTAGACGTTCGCGCGGAACTCCAGCGAATGTATGCGGAAAATCGGCGTGCGATTGACCTCGCCTACCCCGATAGTGCTCGAGGCGCCGGGGCGGACACGGGCAGACAAGCCGCCGAGCGGATGGTCGCAGCAGACGATATTCCCGCGGCCGTTCCGTCGAGCAATGGGGGCATCAACTCGGCACCTTCACGAGAGTCACCTCTCGAAGCGACAGGCAGCTTAGCACCAGGGGCCGAGAAGACCGTCCTGACTGCTGTCGTGAGCGAGGCAAACCCATCGACGCACCAGATTGGTGGTACGTTACCCAGGCTTCCGGCCTCGGCACCCCCACGACGGGCGCCGCCGAAGGGTGACGGCCTACCTGCCTTGGCGAAGGCGACGGCGGCGACGGGTGACGCGTCCACCGTCCGCCATGACATTGGACGACGCGACGAAGCCGCCCCCTCGAGTGGCAATCGGTTCGCAGCGCATGATGCAACCAACAACAGCGAAAGCGGATCGCGACGTCACGCAGCGGCGTTTTCACGTGAAGTGTCGTCTCAGACCGATCGTTTGTGTATTGGCGCGATGAGCAGCGGCGCCGACGCAAGTACGGATTTGCGATCGAAACTGCGCGAGAATCGCAACGTGTCGTGCCAGACCGACCCACCTGTGGTTGCTCAAGTGTCCACTCAGGCGGGCGCCACGCCCGAGACGGGCAGCGGCTGCTGCCGAGTCATGTAATTTATCCCCGTCAGCGTCTTTTCCCCTTGTCGCCCGGACAGTAGTGACGTCAGAATTGGAAAACCGCTGAGCTGGCTGGTTTAGTGGGGGATGCCACCGCCCGTGTTGACCCCGCGTGTTTCACACCAATAAGAACGCGGCGCAACACAGTCCGGGGTTTTTTCCCACGGGGGATTCAATGTAAGCTCCGCCGGTGTGTTCTTCCCTGCACGGCATGATGCAGATCGTCTTCTGTCGTCGCGATGCTATGCGGTGGCTCGTCGTTGTCGCCGCCGTCATTTGGGGGCTGCTAGTGTCATCCGGCGGAGCCTCGTCAACGACCGTTGTTGACATCTGTCAACTCACCGCGGCGGAGTCCGGAACGAATGCGTCGTCGTCCCTTTCGCACACAGGAGGAGCTCCCGCCGGTAGTCGCAACGCGGTGGTGAGCGTTTATCTCAACGAAACAAACGTCTCCACGAACGTCATCACGACGACTAGCATAGTTGTTACGGCAGATGGGTGCGACCTGATGAGCGGCATTCGAATCTTTCTTCCATCTGGCAATCGATCATCGATGCTACCCGATGTGTCAATTCGCATCAGCAATTGCTCCATTTTCGGCGATGTCATTCTTGAGGGAAGGAAAGGGGTGTCCGCGGCGGGATTCGTAACCGCAAGATTCTCCTTTTCTATGCTTTCCACGTTTGTGAACGCATCATCCGCAGCGATCGAGTTGCTCGGTGGCAGATTTTATGATTCATCGATATTTGTGGCAGACTCGCACTTACGGAGCGGCGCACGGGCTTTGCTCTTTGATGCCGATCTGATCGACGGTCTCAACGTCACGGTCCTTCACACTCAAATTCACGTCGATCATCAAGGCTCTGACAGTCGAGTGGGCGCGTTGAGTTTCGTTCGAGATCCATCTGCACAGTGCCCGCCGGCTGGTTCCTCACTACGACTGCGGAATGCCACCATATTGGTCACGGGATCGAACGTGACTGTCAACACATGGGAGGGTTATCCACATTGGCCTTTTGTGATGTCGTGGGTGGCTCCCTTCGATCGTGTGACTTGGATAGCCCAAGGCAACCAATTTTTATCGACGGTTACCGCGCGGATTGCATTCTTTCTATTTTGCCAAAACACCAATCTTGTGCTGATCGCGTTCAGCAACCGCGTTTCGGTGCAGCCGTTCGATTCGTTTCGGGTTGTATACTTTGCGGACACTATCGGCGACGGTATGATCTCGGTCGATGATCTAGTCGTTACATCCAATCACTTGGGCTCCTTCCCGCGGCAGGATCAACCGGTCGTCGTCTTCGTGGCGACCATCTTACACACAGTGGTTTGGATTAGCGGCGTCACAATCGAAACCAATGGCGGGTCGTTGAGTTTCTTTCAACTCACCGTTCAAACCGACCGCAATGGAGTGTTGTATCCCGCGTCCTCCAACGTAACGGGCACCGTTCAAGATTGTGTGATTCGTCACCGGCAAGGGTATCGATCCGGCACGGCATTGGTCCACATCACTGGCGTAAAGGACGACGTCCGGATCGTTGTCGCTCGAAATATTTTTCTTCTGGGCACAACTTTTTGCAACGCGCTCTTCATCGAAAGAGTCGCTGGATTGGACTTGTTGGCCGTGAACAACCTCTTCGAATACGAGTGCGAAGGCGTGGCGATGCTATTCAACACGTGGACGGCGTTGACGGTGGGCATTTCGAACTCAACGTTGACGTTACGGAACAATTCCTTTGTCGACTCCACGGGTGGTAATATGGGAGACACAGTGATCGGAATATTTTCGGGATTCAGCGGTGTAAATTTTTTTTTGTCTGGTCGAGTTCGCCTCCGAGCGTACTTCACATGCATGCTGCTACAGTTCTTCCTGCCCGTCACGGACTCAAACATCGTTGTGGAAGCACAACGGTTTGACTCGAATCAGGGCGGCGCTCGCGTCCCCGGTTTTTTATTGTTTTCCAAACCGGTGGTAAATTCCACGATTTCCGTATCTGGCCGCCATATGAGCATTGGCTATCCTTTTGTCTGGCTGCGATTCTTCGACGATGTTCTCGATTCCGTCATTGTGATCACGTCTTGCCGCATTGACACGACGGCAGACAACACGTTCTTGATTTTCGACCGGAATATTGACCACGCTAAAGTCGTCGTGATTGACGTCAATGTTACGCAACTCACTGTCAACCCTGGATTCATCTCGGGGTTCTTGCTGGTGCCATCCACCAACAGCAATGTGACGAACTCGGTGATGGTCGTTCATCGCGTGCAAATTCAATGTCGCAAGGCCTGTTGTTTTTCCGCCATCGCCGGTCGGATTCAAAGCAGTCTGTTCGCATTTGATACGGTAAACATTTCCAGTTCTCCGGTTCCAGGCTACGACCGCGTGGGTTGGCTCAATCAACCGCGCCGCGATGAAGTTCAAAGCTCCAGTGATGGGGGCGACATCGACCAAAAACAACCAGTGGGAAATCGAGTATGGCTTCATTGTGTCTCTGCTATCGTCGCCGACAATTGCACCTTTGACGACACCACGATTGTCCCGTGTCCTCAGTCCGTCGACGGCCCCGGTGAGTCGGTTTGTTCCATCGTGGACTGCGAGATCATGGCGCTGCAGCACTGGATGCCTTCCTCGGTGGTAGACCGGAGTCGTCGGTGCCGTTGTGGTCCCGCGACGACATCCCTGTCACGGTCGCATTCGTTCGGCGCCTCCACGACGATGGGTCCGTCAGCGACACCGATCCTCGTCGACGGTCCTTGTCTCTCTCATCGGTGCTTCTCGAAGGGGCAGCCCATCGGCCGCCATCACGGTCTCCCCGCCTCGTCCCTGATGGCCGCAGTCGCACCGCGACGACATGGCGCCATCAGATCGTGGCGTTCAGTCGCACCATTCTCATCGGCAACACAGGAATTCGCCAGCCCAGCACCGTTCCGCCTGCGGTGCGTAACGTCACCGCTGCGCTTCGAAAAGCGAGGACGGCGTCGCTGTCCCGTCCGTCTGTCGCGTCGCTCACGGCGGTGCTGCCATTGGTCGTGCGCCTTTCAAGTGCTACCATTGCATTGAGCAGTGCCCTTGACTCCGCCGACCTCATCTGGATCGCAGGCATGGCCGGATATGACTGTCGCATGCGGCGTGAGCCTACCGGCTTGCTGATTGCAGGTTTGATACCCGTGTCCGCTGTGATCCCTTCACCCGCTGCCGCCGACGACGATCAGCGTTTTAACCGCATGGTCAACGGCGACAACGAATGGCAGCGCTATGTGACGTTGGCGTGCCTTGTCGCCAACGCCGTTGCATTCGTTTGTGCCACGGTTGTCGCATCGAGCACGTCGTGGGTGGTGAACCGCTTCCTCGCGCGGGGACGCTCCTCGCCAGTGGATAGCGCCGTGTGTGACGAAGGAAACGACAATCGTTTGCTAAAATCGGAAAAGGAATGGCGGAGGGGGGAGGCGACGGTGCCCAGCCGTGCAGCGTCCCAATTGGCCGCAGCTGGACTGCCTTCGCTGGCCGTTCGCACCCTAGGACTGACCGCGGATCCTCTCCTTGCCGCGGCGTGCGCCCTTTCGATGGGCGGCTTCTTGCCCCCGGATGTCACGGCGATGGTTCCTGCGGTGTCCGTTCTCCTCTGCGTGGCGGCGTTCATGTCGCACCTCGGGTGGGCGATCTGGACGCAACCGATGGGTTTTATTTCGTTTCCCACCTCGGAGTCATCCTCCTCTTCTCTGCCCGCATGGCTGCGCGCGTCGGGTCATTGGGCAGACACTAGCAGCCCCCAAGTGACGGCGGCGCCGACAGTGTTCCCCGCCTTTGTCGCACGATACGGCCTGCTGTTCGCGCGTCTGCGCGGCGGCAGGTTGCCCTATCGCTGGGATCGCATGCACGGAGTCGCGGAGCTGTGCTTGGGGGCGCTGGCCTCGTCCCTGCGCGGTGCGCTGCAACCTCGCAGCCAGTGTGCCGCCCTTGCGGTGTGCAACTTTGGCATTGCCCTAGCCCTGGTGGCGCTCGCGAGTACCATGCCGCGTGTCATCGCCGCGTCGAACGTGTCGCGGTTGTTGCAACGACTTGTCGTGCTCGGCGTCGTCGCCTTACATGTCGCTTCCGTGATCGGCGGTTGGGCTGGGTCAACCGAGGCACTTCGCGTTGGTATCGTAGCCTTCGTTGGCGTTTGGCGATTGGTGGACTCCGTGAGCACATTCCTACTGCATCGGAGAGCGAAACACGACAGCCGCCGACAGCGGCCGCAACCTACTCGTTGCGACGACGCCACCGACGTGCAGCGAGCGATGCTTCAGACCGTACCCCCCGACTCGCCATCGCCTGCTGTCTCGCACTCGGTAGATCTGGTGGCGATTCGGGTCTCGTCGTCCAATCCGCTGCTTCGCATTCCCGTTGTATCAAAAGGAACCTAAAAGTTCCCTCCCGCTCCATTTCTCTGCGACCGCGAAAGTGCACACATTTCAGTCCCTTCGTCTCTCTTTGCAGCTGGCTGTCGCAGTGCAGACAGTCTTTCTCGTCGTCTGTTGATTTTTTCTACATGACGTGCGGTTCACAAACAAGTGACAGTTCGCAGGTTTCTCGAATTAACAAAAATGGATATGCATAAACAAGGGAAATGCCGTTGTTCGACGTTGGCTTGAAAACGAGCGTGTCCAACCGCGGACGAACACAACGCTGTCACGCGTCGAACGCGATCGATTTGGTGTTGTTGATCATTTTCGCCGCATTGTTCAGCCGCAACGCCGTCGTCAGCGCGGCGGTGGTTCACGTCGATGTGTGCGCGCTCGCACGTGCCGCGGCGACGGATCCTCCGAGCCCGCTCCAAGTGTACTTGAATGCCACCTCTGCCGGGACAAGTGACAGTCTCATGGCATTCGCCGATGAATGTATTATCGACACGAACGTGAGTTTTGTTCTTCCAGGTGATTCAGACTCTGCGATGCAATCGGTGACCGCCGGGGCGACGACCGCAAAAGTTACAATCGTTCTGCGCAGTGTCAGAATCCATGGTGACGTCCTGTTACTGGGCGCCGCCGGCGTGACCGTATCGTCGCGTGTCGTCTTCATTCTGAGGAACAGCGTGGTGAATGCATCGACATCAGGCGTCCAAGTAGGAAATCAGTTGAGCCTGGTGCGGTCGCAGGTCCTCATAGAAGATAGTAGCATTTACAGCGGTGTCAGAGTTTTGTACTTCGGCGGCGCGCTGTCGTTTTTCCGCGATTTCAATGTCACCGTGTTGCGGAGCAACCTTTCGGTGTTTCACAATGGCTTGGATACCCGTGTTGGGGTCCTCAGCTTCGTGCGCGACTCGGCCAGGTGCCCTCTGCCGTTGAAAGGCAGCTTGTTGTCGTCCGGTATTCCGATGCCGCTGCTGAGTGACTCGTCGATCCTTGTCGCCGGAAGTAACTTGACCGTGGAGACATGGGACGGGTATCGCGACTGGCCATATGCGGTGTCGCTGTTTGCGCCTGCCCACAACGTGAGTTGGATCGTACATGGTAGCCAAGTGATTTCAAACACCGTCGCCCGCGTTGGAATTATGGCCTTCTGTCAAAATCACGGCATTCGTCTCATCGCTACGAACAACAGTGTGACCGTGCAGCCCACCGATACATTCCGCGTGCTGTACTTTTCCGACACAACGAACGGCAGTTCCGTCCTTGTGAATGTGCTCGTGGTCACGTCTCGTCATCGTGGGGTTTATCCTCGTCAAGATCAGTTCGTCGTCGCCGTTACGGGGACGGCATTGGACACGGCCATGTTCTTCAACGACATTAGGATTAACATGGAAGGGGCGTCGCTTGAATTCCTGTGCTTCGCTCGGCGTGACGATACAGTTCCGCTATCTAGAAACACGTCGTTCGAGGTCGCCAACTGCGATTGCCGCCACGACCGCAGCTCACGGTCGTGGACGTCCATACTGAGTCTAGGAGGATTTGAGCGGGAAATGTCCCTTCTCGTCAGGGACAACCATTTCCCCATGACGCTTGACAACTCCGTGCTGTTCATCAAAGCGGTCGCGGGGCTAAATCTCGTCGTGATAAGGAACGTCATAGAATACTCCTATTCAATCTCACTACTTCACGATGGTGGTGAGCAACCAGAACGACTTTCGCTTTCCAATTCGAGCATCATTGTCGCGAACAATACAATCGCCAATTTTCCCGTCACGGTTCTCGATATCAGAGTGGGCGTATTCGCCATCGTCAGCAACGTCAACTTCTCCTTTTCGGGTCGCCTCAGCATGAACGCCGCCTTTTCATGTTCATTTATGAAATTCGCCGCTGTCGATCGGTTGAACCTTTTCGTCGACGCCGATGAATTCGACGCTCGTCAAAGCGGCACGGCGGTGTTCTCTTTCTCGCGCGTGGTCAATAACTCCCTCATACATTTGACACGCCGTCGCGGGAGCCTCGGCTACCCGAGTACGTGGATGCAGTTCGCTGGGACCATGGTGCAGTCGACCATCGTGTTGACATCCTCGAGTTTGATCTCGACCTCGTCGCACCGGAGCCTTCTCTTCACCGGATCCATCGTCGACTCGAACGTCATTGCTTGCGACGTGAACATCACCGTCACGGATCGAAAACCATCGGCCATATCCGGAGTGCTTTTTTTCCCAGGGGAGCTCGTTTCGGCAGGCAACGTCACGGGGTCTCGGCTTGTATTGCAACGACTCAACGTCAGTTGCTGGACCGCCTGTGGCGTCGCGTCTCTCAGGGGATTCATTCGCGACAGCGCGGTCCTTCTCGATCACGTCGTGTACCACACGGCCGTGGCGTCTACGGGGCGGGACGCCATCGGCTGGAGCAACGTGTCCGTGGGGTTAGCTGGCCCCGCAAGTGACGAGGTTGCATTATTACCCGCGGGGGAGGGCGATGCTGATGAGGTGCGGCGGTCCCCATCGGCTCTGCCGAACCGATTATGGCTTGTTTGCGTCTCGCCCGCGATTGTCGCCAACTGCAGCAGTGCTTCAAATCTTCAGACGGAGTGTGATCCATCGAGACAGCCATCCATCGTAGCACCATGTTCACCGATGGACTGTCTCTTGTCGATATTTCGGCAGTGGGTTTTCGCACGTTCGTGTCACTGTGACGCGCTTCGCAGCGCTACGGCATCGTTGCAGGTTCCTGAAACCGTTTCTTTTGTCACCTCGGCCTCGATGAGTCGTCGCGTGATCCCTTCTCTCTCGCGATCGTTAAGTCCTCCTCCTGTGTGGTCATTCATCAAACCGTCGTCAAAGCGGCTCTCCGCCACGATGACCATTCGTGGGGTTGTGCCAGCCAGCCCCGATCGCGTCGCAAGTGCATCACCCCCGACGACCATGGGTCCAACCCCGTCGGGGCAGCGGGAACAACAGCTCGTACGTCGCAGCCTCCGTTCGGTGACGACGAGTCTGTCGCTTGCCAGTGGCGTCGTTGGCATCGTTTCTGTTCGTTTTGACGGATGGCGACTAGCGGCAACATCCACAACGGCCGCTGCCGCCTCCTGGGGATCCTCTGCCGATCTTATGTGGGTGGCCGGCCTCTATGAATGCCCCAGGCGCATGGAGCCAACCGGATTGGTCATCGCTGGATTCATGCCGTTACGCTACGTCGCGAAGAAGGGTGACATAAACATCAACGACGACCTGACAAGAGGTGGTGATGTCAATTTGTTGCAGGACGCGGTGATAGCGTGTCTCACCGCGAATGTTATCGCTTTCCTGGCACTAACCGCGGTCGCCTGCACGATCCGCTGGGTCACCACCAGACGTGTGCTAACTAAGCAGATCGCGGCCGCGACGACAACACGACAGCACATCACGGTAGTAGTGTGTCCTCCGCGAAGGTCCGGCGCGGGCGAAGTTATTGACCACCACGTGCCGCTACTCGAGTTGCCGTCAGCCGTCGCTCCACCATCAGCGAGCGACGTTCGTTTGCAGTGTGCGACTCGCGAAGATAGAAGCGCACCAACACCGCCTGATGCTCAAACCATTTTCTTAGCCGCAGCAGGCCTACCGGCCACTGTCCTCGCGGTGCTTGGTGCCACCGCAGAC
>ERZ1292633.1972-Hain-H41-02um-R1-1972-length-21422-cov-5_pt1 | contig 21422 bp, 23 predicted proteins | sample MGYA00564406_ERZ1292633 | MGnify/ENA primary metagenome ERZ1292633 (study PRJEB36523, sample SAMEA6512639) | groundwater metagenome | collected 2019-01-08 | study: AquaDiva: Metagenomics assemblies of 32 groundwater samples
ACTTTTGGTTTTGTTTAAAGTCGGCTCGCGCAATGAGCAGTTGAAGGTGTGGGGCGGATCGCACTTTGTCGAGCACTTGATGTTCAAAGGGACCAAGCGGCGACCAAAGACGATCGACATCAGTAAAGAGCTTGATCGCTACGGCGCGGAATACAATGCCTACACTGGCAAAGACATGACTGGCTATTACGTCAAAATTGAAAGCGGTCACATTGATGTTGCTGTTGATTTGCTGCACGACATGTTGTTCCACTCGACATTTAATGCTGTTGAGATGAAACGCGAGAAAGGGGTGATCATCGAAGAGATCAAAATGTACGAAGAAAATCCCATCATGCACATTGAAGATTTGCTGGAAGAAGCCATGTTTGAAGGTCATGTGCTCGGACGCAATATTGCTGGTACGGCGAAGTCGATGATCGACATGCAACGCAGTGACGTCATCAACTACCATCGCAATTACTACTCACCAGAAAACATGGTGGTCGTCATGGCGGGCAAGGTGCCGTCGAATGCCCTTGATAAGATTCGGGCGACGTTTGGCAAAGTGGTCGGTCGCACGGTGAAGCGTGTTGACGAAGCCTTTTCGCAAGGGGAGCCGATCAAGATGATGCGGGCTCGCATTCAAACCAAGTCACTCGAACAGATTCAACTTGCTCTTGGGTTCCCAACGCCAGGCCGGGCGCACAAAGATATGGAGGCGTTGAAATTGCTTGGAACGATCCTCGGCGGCACGATGAGTTCCCGTCTGTTCGTCGAAGTGCGCGAAAAGCGCGGCTTGTGTTACACCGTCCGTGCTACCGTTGATTCTTACGATGACGTGGGCATGTTCACGATTCGCGCCGGGCTTGATGCTAAGCGCCTGCACGAAGCGATGAAAGTGATCATGGCTGAGGTCAAAAAGATTGCTAAGCTTGGAGTCACCGCTAAGGAGCTCGCCATGGCTAAGGACAACTTGCGAGGTGGAATCCTGTTGCAGCTCGAGGATTCTTCCAATCGCGCCGAGTTTGTTGGTCGCCAAGAATTGTTCATGCATGAAGTGGCAACGCCTGAAGAGCGGATGAAGCGATTTGATGCGGTCACCCGTGGCGACATCGCACGTGTGGCCAAAACTGTGCTGGATCCAAAGCTTATGTCTGCTGCTGGTATTGGTCCATTCAAAAATGAACAAGACTTTTTGAAGCGGTTGGGTCTATGAAGATGATCGTTGCTAATTGGAAAATGCAGCTCGGCCTTAAGGCTTCGGTCAATTTGGCGCGATCCCTTGCGAAGGAGAAGGGGAGTGTCGTGCTTTGTCCATCGTTTCCCGCACTTGAGAGTGTTTCCGAGGCGCTCGGTAAGAGCGGAGTGCAGCTGGGCGCTCAAGATGTTTTTTTTGAACGCGCTGGCGCATTTACGGGTGAAGTCTCGCCAGAGCAACTCAAAGAGCTTACATGTTCACACGTCATTATTGGTCACTCGGAACGTCGGGTTCTCGGCGAGACGGATGCGGTGGTCAACAAAAAAGTCATCGCTGTTCTCTCGGCTGGTCTTACACCAATTATCTGTGTGGGTGAGTCAACGAAAGAGCGAACGAGCGGCAAGCAGAAGCGGGTCGTCGGGAAGCAAGTCAAAGCAGCACTGAAGTCCCTTCACACCCGCCATCAAGAGCAACTCATCTTTGCCTACGAGCCATTGTGGGCCATTGGCAGCGGCACGCCAGCAACTCCACCTGATGCCGCCGCGATGCACAAACTGATTCGCAAAACCGCGCTCGAAGCCATTAAAGGGCTCAAACCAAAACAAGTGAAGGTCTTGTACGGCGGGAGCGTTAATGGTAAAAATGCCGGCGGCTTTTTGGATGAGCCGGAGATTGACGGTTTACTGGTCGGTGGGGCCAGTCTCAAAGCCGCGACGTTTAAGCCTATTCTGAATGCAGCGCGTTAATATGCTTCTTACTTGGATCCCTCTTGGACTCATCATCATCGCCCTCATTGTGCTTGTGGTTATCGCTCTTCGTAAAGTGCCCTATCTTCGCGCGCTCGATGTCTTAAGCATGCCCAAGAATAAAGTTGAGGAGCTCAAGAAGTCGCTCGTCGCTAAGCGATTGATGCGCGTTGGTGAGAAGTGGGGAATGAACGCAGGGAAAGTTTTGACTCCGTTTGTGGCGCTCGGAAAAAGCGGCGCTCAAGGTCTGAAAGCCCAAGTGCTCAAATTAGAAGATCGCTATCAACGTCTGAAAAAGGAAGCGGCGGCCACGCGACCTATGGATCCAGAGACGCTTCATCGCATGACCGAAGAGGCTGAGCAGTTCATTAAAGAAGGTCGCTACGGCGAAGCAGAGAAAAAGTTGATTGAGGTCTTGAGTCATGATTCCAAGAACATGGAGGTCTACGAAGACCTTGGGGACCTCTACCTCTTAACCAAAAATGCGGATCAAGCGGAAGAGACGTTCAAATTTATTTTGCGTACCCGGCCCAATGACGCTTCGGTCCTTACAAGCCTCGGGGAGATCGAACTCGGTCGTGGGCGAGGCAAAGAAGCCGTGGCCTACTTTACCAAGGCGGTCAAAAAGCGCCCCAACAACCCCAAGTACTTGGACTTCTTGATTGAGGCCAATATCTTGGCGGGTGACTTGGCTGAGGCTAGGAAAGTCTTGCAGCGCCTGCGCGACGCCAACCCAGAAAATCAAAAAGTAACGGAATTTGAAGAGCGCATTGCCGAGAAGGAAAAGCCTCTCTAGACAGTCCTTTTGAAATTCGCTACAGTACCGCCCGCACCTGTCCGAAAGCGCCTGCGCCGATGTAGCTCAGTGGTAGAGCACTTCCATGGTAAGGAAGTGGTCTATACCACGATGCGGTGTATCGGCTAAGCTACGCGACAAAATCGATCTTTTGAAAAGACGATGGGTACATCCATAGTGGATGTGGTCTATCTGACATCCAAATCACGCCGCAGTAGCTCAGTTGGTAGAGCGTCGCCATGGTAAGGCGAAGGTCTCGGGTTCAACCCCCGACTGTGGCTCCACGCCCCACAACGTCAAATCACTTGATGTGGTGGGGCGTTGATGTTTGGGGAGTTGGCCAGTCCGCATCTAACCATCTTTTATGATGGCCCTGCGCGACCTTGAAACGACGTTTTGTGAGTACCTGCTGACGATTAAGAACTATCAGCGGACGACCGTACAGAACTACAAAGAAACCTTCCGATCATTTCATTCGGCCCATCCTGCCATTGAACGGGCCGAACATGTTACCCCGATCCACGCCCAGCAGTTTTTCTTTTGGGGCCGATCGGAGCGAAAGTGGAAGCCCTCTACGTTCGTCTCTCATCATAAGCACATGAACGTGTTTTATGGGTGGGCGGTGAAGAGTGGAGTTGTAACGACCAACCCTTTTACTGGAATAGAGAAGCCGCGTAGTGAAAAGAAACTCCCAACCCGGCTCACGCGACAGCAGGCAATGGAAGTGATTGAGACGGCGGCCAACCTCAAATACGATTATAAGTTTTTGAGATTTCGCAATCATGCCATTTTTGCCACCTTTCTCTACTGCGGCCTGCGGAAACATGAGCTCCTTAAGCTCACCTGCGCCGACGTGGACTTGGAGAATCTGATCATCGGCATCCGACAGGGTAAAGGAAATAAAGATCGGATGGTGCCGATCCCGTATCCGTTGAAGGCGATTTTGCAACGCTATCTTATCGAGCGCGAACGGCTTGAAAAGACCTGCGCAACGTTTTTTGTTTCCCTCAACCGGGATTGTGGTTTTACGGACGCCGGATTAAAAAGGCTGGTGGAAAAGATTATCGCCGTAAGCGGGCATTACTTTTACCCCCACATGCTCAGGCACACCTTTGCCACTCTGATGATCGAGGGAGGATGCGACATTTACTCGCTTTCAAAGATACTCGGACACAACGACATCAAAACCACCACCATCTACCTTTCCGCTTCCGTCGAACATCTACGGGCTGAAATGACAAAACATCCGTTGAACTTTTTAGGTTGAACTAACTCCGAGGTAGGCGGATTAGGTTTCGCGATTTTGTGCGAGAAAAGGTAGTTTAGCTGAGACGACGGCGCACAGCCTTGGGTCGCGTCCAATGATTCGGGCAACCTGTAAACAAAATGACGACAATCCAATCCCAGTTTGATGGACGTATTTTACGTGAAAAAGTCTAAGGATTTCCTTTCCACGGAAGAGTTCCAGTTCTTTATTATTTGTGATGATATCCTTAACAGTTTTATGGGCTTCTTCTACGATAGTGTCAAAGTCTGCTGGCGTGGGAAGACCGTCCATCATTTTTTTTGCCTCTTTGTCGATTGACTGACGCACGTCATTTAATGTGGCCCCTGTCGGTTGAATACGACGAAACTTTAGGCATCGCTCAATACGAAGACGTATTTCGTCGTCACGAAGGGTATGTGCGATCTCAATAAGTTTATTTTTGACATCATTGGTGGATGTCATTCCAACTCGTTCTTTTTGTGGTTTCAGAAACTCCCAAATCGCTTCAGGTGATAAAAGAAGATTTTCAATCATCGCTACTGATAATAGATGGACGCCTTCTTCTTGAGTCGTTCCCTCTGCGGAATCACGATCAATCAAGGCCTGCGTTGGCTGAGCCCCAAATGTTGGAGGTAGTAGTTCGCGTAGTCTTCGGGCGGCACGAAGGGTTTCTGATCGGCTCCCAAAGGGGAGAATAATATATGCTGTCACTTCAGGGCACATTAACTCCAACAAGCGACAATCAGTGTGGAGGTTTGAATCAGATGAAGGCAGTTCGCCCTCGATACAGAGCAGGCCCTTCCCAGCGGTTACTGTGTAGGTATTTCCTGTTAACTCACGGATTGCGCTAAGTCGGTCAGTGGTATCTGCCAACTGGATGAGTTGATTGTCCCCCTCTTCATTTTTTGGAGGCCGTAAAACAAATAGCTCATCAAAGTCAGCCGCGTCGATAATCGGTGGCGAATGGGTTACAAGAATGAACTGGATACCCCCTTTTGCAGTCAGTGCGCGTAAGTATTCAACGAGACGAGACTGAAGTAGAGGGTGGAGGTGTATCTCGGGTTCATCTAGGAGAACCACGGTATCCTGATCGTCGATAGGTTCGACATCGGTAGGTGCCCTCTCAATATTCTGAATCTTCTTTTCTATTTGAGTTTCAAGAAACGGGAGGAAGAGGGAAACAAGTGATCGCTCTCCCGAACTTAGGTCATCTAACTCGACCTCAGACGTGCCAGTATTATCGGTCCGTCGAAAGAGCACCCTGACATCTTTTCGATTTGTGAGGTCGATTTTATCAAAAGCGAGATGAGGAAGAAGGTAGCGGGTAAGTTCCCTAATGGGTTGATAAATGTCACCCACTCTCTCACGGGAGACGCTTCCTTCTTTTTCAAGAAGAGCGGTAACAACGCTTTGTTTTCTAGTCTCAAACTGACTAAGTGTATATTTAACGGCGCTAAAGGATTCATCCGCAGAATCTGAGCTTCTATGACCATCTAAGATTTGAAGTCCTCCAAAACTTGGGATGCTATCACGAGTTAGCATCTCGGAAAAACTTAGCTGTTGATCCCAAAGTTGTGCGGCCTGAATCTGCTGCCGTCTCCAGATTCTGTGAGCAGAAAGATAGAGTACCCGACCGGATATGTCCATCTGGCCTTGCCGCCGTTTGAGCGCATACAAGAGCGTAGATTTACCGACCCCATTTGGGCCAGCAATAATCATTAGCGGCGGTACGCTATTACAACCGGCATTTTTTAGGGCTTTAATGTTCGTGACTGTAAATGACTTCAGTGGCATATCTATTTTGATTCAGATTCGGGGACGGCGGAGGTAAACTCAAAACCACATTCAGCTCGGCAGACCCCATTGATTTCCGATCGATTGATGGACGCTGAAAGTTTTGTCTCCCCACACTTCGGACAAGTCGCGTATTTACTGGGAGACGATTCGAGGATTCGCTTTACTGCTATTTTTTGCCATTTAACGTACTGATCGACTTCTTCTCTATTACGGAGATATCCCGTAACCCAAAGGTCGGCCGTGATGCGTCCAGCGGCTGTTTGGCAATATGGAAGTTTGCCTTCCCTCAAGAGCTTCTCCCAATATTGCCGTGAGGAACCAAACTTTTCCGCAATATCCCGTGAGGACATCAATCGCGCTCCTTGGGGGATGTATCCATCGGCCAACATTTTCTTTGAGACACTGGCGATTCCTCCTGCCAGTTCACGGACGATTTCTTCTTCACTAAGGTTTTTGAAGTAAAGAGACAGATGAAGACGCCCTCCGCTAGACATCGTGCCACTCCAGACCGCCTCTTTTTTTGTTTTCTCCTCTTGTTTTTGTAATGCTTCCATAAGTGGAACCACTATAACAAACTACAAAAGTGGTGTCCAATGGAAACCGATTACTTGAGGACATTTAGCTAGTTGTACGCCGTCACCACCCCATCTGCCCCAAGATAAAAGCAGGAAGGAGTGAGATTCCACCAGCAGGCCTGATACTCCGGCCCATCACCATAGTCTGATACGTCCTTTGACGTTGGGTTACCTCGTTTATAGACCAGCATTTCGTAGGTCATCCCGATCCACACCATGCCGTCAGCTAGCTTTTGGCAGGATTCGTTGTCCCATTCGGGTTGCTCGGCGCAAATGGCCGCCGCCTTGGGATAGGCTTTCTCCCATTGCGCCTGTACGGCCTTGGCTTGGGTTTCTGCCGCCTCTCGTTCGATCTGCTCCTGTTGCTGCCTCTCAATCATCGCTTGGGCCTGTTCTTCGGCAGATGGGCCATTAGTCGCGAGGGGCGGCGGTTGAACCATGGCGACATACCACCAAGCGGTGAGGATCACGAACAGCAGGGAGACAGCAACCGTGATAGCAATCTTTGCTCGCTTGTTTATCTTCGTTTTCTTCCAAACGTACCAGATGATGAGGCCGGGGATGCTCACCTGCCATAGAAGGAAGCCGACGGGGATTCCGACAACCCACGCAATCACTTTGAGTATTTTCTTTTCCTTCTCCACTCTCGATCCGACAGACTGGTTCCAGTTCGGATCGTATTCCTGTCCCTCAATGTCTAAATAGACAATCTCGTCCTTCTTTGCCAAGAAGTAAAAGAGGTAAATGAAGAATCCAATCCCGAAAAACAAGAAACTCAATGTGGCGATGAGACAGCTAAAATGCTTCTTACGGACGAGCTGGGCTGATGTTTTATCTTGAATCGTTACGACGTAGCCGGACTGCACCAGCTCCTTGATTTGAGCTTTAAGATCGTTCGGGTGCCGATTGATGAGCCACGGAGGGTTGTGGGGCATAGGGCTTGCGGTTATGTGAATAACCAGTCCCTGATGCCGTCCTTAAATACCGAAAGGGACAGCTCAGGTATCTGGCTACCACACGCAAGCCGCCCTTGCGGAACGACCATTGTGTGCAGACCCCGCGGCTGCCCCTTACGGGTCACAATGGTCGTAAAAATCCGCCTAATAAGGGCGTTCGTCTTACGTGTGGTAGCATGAAGAGTGTAGCGTAAAGGCTTGCTTTTCTCAACTCTGGCTATGAAAAAAAGCGTGGTTCAGAATATGAAAAAGAGAGGCGCGGAATCACGGGCGTATGAACGGCAAACGCTTCAGCTTCTTGAGTTGCACCCGGTTTTTCCTGAATGGATCGCTAGGCTCAGAAAAAAGTACGAGATTAAGATAGGGGGTGGAAATCCCAAGGAGCTTCTCGAAAAGTGGGACTATGACGATCAAGATTCTTGGCGCAAAGATATCATCAATATTCTTGAGCACTTCGGTCTGACTATCAACTATGAAGAGGCGATTGCTTTTTATCTGGTTACAGGCTCCTTTGAAGGAGCCAATACATCCAATGTGCGCGTGGCGGTGCAAATACGCGGTGAAAAAATGGTGACGATTCAGATTTTGGCACCAGCTTCAAAACAGGAAGTGATGGATGCGGTGATGTTGGGCACGGAAAAAATGCGGACCCAGATTAAGATTAGAAAGATCAAAGGGAAGAGGGCTGCCAAGATTGTTGTAAATCCCGATAAATGGAGGGGTGCAAAGTTTCGCCCACAACTTGACCGTGATCTTCGTGCGAACAGGCTTTGGTTGAAGAAAGATAGAAAGGATAGGACCTCTTGGTTAGTAAGCGATAGAAACATCGCTGAGGATATTTTCGGGACAAAAGGAATGTCAGACAAAAGACTTGATGTCATTGGTTTAAAGAAGGCAAAACAGATTTACGAGATCAGAAGACGATTACTCCGAGAAGTGCGACGGCGATTTCCTCCTCACACTTTCTAGACCAAAAAATGAGGATAGGGTACATCCACATTTGGATATAGTGTGGATGTATTTATTTTTGTCGTATGCCGTCAGACGATCCAAAACATCCCACCCCTACCATAGGGAGACCGACGGTAATGACTGAGCAGGTTGTTGCAAAACTCGAAGAGGCTTTGAAGATGGGAGCACCTCGCACCGAGGCCTGTCTTTGGGCAAAAATCGACCGTTCAACCCTCCACCGACACATGGAGGCCGATCCGACTTTTGCAACACAAATCGAAGAATGGGAAAACGATCTTGTCATGGCCGCCCGTCGCAACGTCGCCGACGCTATACGACGCAAAAAGAACGTACACGACAGCTGGGCCTATCTTCGAGCCAAGCGCAAAGTAGAGTTTTCAGAGAACAGCGCGGATGAAGAAGAGCAGGCCATAACATGTGAAGAGCTTGAGGCGATGTCCAACCTAGGTATCGTCGTCAAGAACCGACAGGATGCCATTCGACGGGGGATATTATGAAGATTGTTGAAGCACACAATCTGTTTTTGGCTGATTGCCAAAACGGTAGGTTGCGCCAGCGATCTTCAGTGACGCTTGCTAACTACCGCAATGCTTTTCGCGTGCTTATCAAATGGTTTCCGTCGCTTAGGGAGGTCTCCAGTTTTAATGAGGATATAGCCCGACGGTTTCTACGACGCGGGGAGGAGCAGAACGGTTGGAAACCAGCTTCGGTTGTTGCTTATCGTAAAAATCTTGGGGCTTTCATCGAATGGTGCAAAAAACATGGACATCTCGAAAGTGATCCTTTTCAGAATCTCCCATGGCCACTACTTGCAAAGGGAGAGCCGCAGTATTACGTCAAGGAAGAAATAGAAAAGTTGATGTGGGTGGTTTCAATCAAGGCTTCGAGCAATCTCAACGCAAAGCGTGACCAGGCTATATTAGCAGTGCTTCTCCTTGCCGGTCTCCGACGTGGGGAGCTTATAAGCCTAAAGATAACGGACGTAGACCTCGGTGAGGAATGTTTACGAATACGAGCGGAGACGGCCAAGAACAGGAGTTCACGAACTATCAAAATGACTTTTCGACTAAAGGAGATTTTGCAGGATTACTGGAAGGCTCGACAGGAAGCTGGAATCGAGACGCCGTGGTTTTGGATTTCTACGACGTACAAAAATCATCGGCTCACGAAAGATGGCCTGAAACACTTAGTCGATCGTCTATCAAGACTGACAGGATTTCGATTCAAACCCCATAAGTGCCGTCATACATTCGCTACTGAGTTCTACGAGGCAAGCCATGATATCGTCGGCCTTCAAGCTGTTCTTGGTCATAAGGATATCACCACCACCATGGTCTACACTTCCGTCAAATCCGATCACCTCGCCGCCTCGATGGAGAAAAACCCACTGAATCAGATGATTTAGCATGAGTTTCTTGCTAAGCGCGGATTCGGGCATTGACAGGACGGCAATCTCTTATTACCATCACTCCTCCTTACCACGGAGGAGACATGCACAGCCCTCGATTTAGCCGCCGTTGGTGGGTGACGTGGGCGTTCCGCGTGCTCATCGTACCCTTGGCCGTATACGGTGCCGTGACGTTAATCATCGATCTGGCCCGCTTGGTCATAGGGGCAGAGAAGGAACGCATCACAGCACTGCCTCTCTCGGTCCAACTGACCGATGAATACGGGTGGACTCCGCTCCCATTCCCGCCAGCGACGCTCGGTCAGTTTCCCGCAGACCTCTATGTGTCGGCGTCGTGGGACGACCCTGCAGAGATGGTCGCACAACTTTTGGAGCAGCATCCGGCAGCTGACATTCGGGCGGTTGCGGAAGACATCAGGGAGGGTAAGCTCGACATCAATCTGTTCCCGACCAATGATCTTCAGACTGGGAGATTCGGCATACGGAAGGGAAGACCCACGCTTCTCTTTGCGGAGGGATTTCGTGAGCCGATCATAGTCCATATTGCCGGTGAGGATGACGACTCCGTCCAACGGTACATCAACCTCCTGATCAAGATCCTTGCGGCAGGTCACGAGGCACGTCACTACCTTCAGTGGCTGAAAGACTCAGAAGAGAATCGCATTACCTATGAAGTCGGTACGATAAACCTCCTGATGCCCCAGACACGGAATCGTATCTGTGAGACGGAGTGGGAGCATGAAGAACCGGCGTACTACGAAATGTGCACCTATCTGACAGGGTGGGGAGTCGCCATGTCTCCCGTCTGTGATGCTGTAGCGGATCGGAGAGCCTTTCAGCAGCAGGTCTTCGTCTTCCATTCGTACGCCACCGGTAATCCTTTCGTCTGGTATGCCTGTCGATCAACGTGGGCAAGACTCGCCGGTCACCCCGACTACCAGTAGCATCTTCATCAGCGTCGAAGCGCCTAGGGTTCCCCTCGTGGATTCCTAGGCGCGTACTTTTTTATTTGAGAGGCATATTTATTGACAAAGTCGCTATTTTATGCTAGGTTCTTTGAACCAGCTCGTCGTCTCGAGTGGTCGGAGTACCCATGCTTTTGGCCCTTTCCCTCTTCCTCACCGCCAACGCCGAGGAACCCACGCCGCGCGACAGCAGCGGCAAGCCCGCCGAACCGGCTCCGGTGGTCGGCCGCGTCTCGCGCGTGATCGAACGCGCGGCCCCCGTGCCGGTCTGCCATTCGGGTGTCTCGGGTGCCGCCGCGGTGAGCGATCTCACCGAGCAGCTCATCGCGACGGTGCCACAGGTGCCGGCGACCGACGGCCGGAACTGCGGCAGTTTCCGTCTCGTGCGCTCGGGGTCGATGATCACCACTTCGCACCCGGACGGCTCGGCGCTCATCCGTACCTTCGGCAATGGCCGCATCGACGGTGTCAGCGCGGACCTGTGCCTGAGCTACGAGGGGGCGCTGCGCGAGCAGGTCGCCCGACTCGACGCCTGCCCGGGCGTGACCCCGCCGCCGCTGGCGACCCACGTCGTGGAGCGCCGCACTCGCTGATCCGCACTCCTCCTGAACCGCCCGCGCCGAAAGAACCGGCCCGTGCGGTTCTTTCGTTATTGTCCCAAGGCGATAGACATTTCCTCATTACCGTGCTAATCTCCACCGTCGGCTATAAACCCGCTGACCAATCCGCCCGGCTGGGCTAAAGGAGGACCGATGAAAGGACAGAATCTCGGTGAAATCGTTCGTGGGGCGCTCGCGCTCATCGAACAGCAACTGCGCGGTGTCGGCATCGATGTCGATTCGGCGGTTCGCTACGACGTCGAGGAGCCGCAACCGCGCGTCGGACGGGAGCTCAGGAAGCGCGGCCTCATCATGCGCTGGTACGCGACCGAGCGGATGACGCAGGCGGTGCTCAATGTCGAAACCGACCCTGCGGTCTATGGACTTCACTACTGCGCGGTGAGTTTCACGGTGGTAACCGACGACCCGGCGTCGGGATTGTGGGATCGCATCACGAGCGAATACCACGGCGGTGAAACATGCCCTGCGCTGGATCGCCTGTGCGGAGGGATGGAGAAGTGGAGCGGACAATCCAGCGAGGAAAGTGAGGCTCTCTCATGGGTCACTACTCTCGGTAGAGGTTTCCGAGCCCACCGCTGAGCCACCAACGCATCCGATCTCCACCAACGACAATCTCGCCGTCCACCACGAGCACCGCATGGGTCGCTCATCTCTAGGTGGGCGGCTTCGTGTTTTAGTGGGAGATTGATATGATAGAGTCACGAGCGAATCAAGCCAAAAGGAATAGGATTTATGCAGATATCACATTACTTACCACATTGGACATTTAGGACATTATCTTTTATAATCGCACACGCGAGACAATCTAAATCACCTGTGGAAGTGGTCATCCGTGATTCGGGTGGAAATATCCAAAAGGACGATTTCGTCTCTAGTCATAGCCGTAAAAGCCTCTAACTACCATTGGGTTATTCCATGGTAAGGAAGGGGTCATCAGTTCAATCCTGATCATCGGCTCCATCAAGAGACTGCCCAAAAGGGGCGGTTTTTTGTATAGTGGTGATGCTATGAACAAAGAGTCGCGTAAAGCGGTCATCAAAATAGTCGTCGTGGCGGCACTGCTTGCGGTGTCGTTTTTTGCGGCGGTCAAACTGCAAACTAATCCTGACTTGGCGAGTGCTATTATCCGGTTCGGCTATGTTGGGGTGTTTTTTATTTCTGTCGTGAGTGGTTTTAATCTCATTGTTCCCATTCCAGCAGTCGCCTTTCTGCCAGCGCTCTTGGGGGCGGGTATGGACCCCTACATTCTCGTCGTGGTCATTACTTTAGGGATGACAGTAGCCGACAGTGGGGCGTATTTCATAGGCCAGGCAGCCAGAACATTTACCCTCAGCAAGCACCAGAGTCGCATTAAGGATCGCATTGAGCGTATACGCCGCCGTTATCCACGACTTCCGTTATTCCTCCTTGCTGTCTACGCCTCGTTTGTTCCCTTACCAAATGAACTGTTTGTCGTTCCTCTCGCCCTTCTTGGCTATCGCCCGGTGCCAGTGATTTTGGCCGTCCTAATAGGGAACACCATTTTTAACATCCTTGCGGTGCTCGCAACGTTGGCCATTCTCTAGTGTTGATAATCTAAGGAAGAGGCGGCTCTGGACAAGGGGCCGCGTATTGCCTATAATCCTGACGCCAGTGAACGTACGGGCAGGTACCGAAGTGGTCAAACGGGGGAGACTGTAAATCTCCTGGCTTTACGCCTTCGATGGTTCGAACCCATCCCTGCCCACCAGCCGGCCGCCTTAGCTCAGTGGTAGAGCAACACTTTTGTAAAGTGAAGGTCGTCGGTTCAAATCCGACAGGCGGCTCCAGCCGATTGACAAAAATGGCCCTAAATGATACCCTACCGTCACATAAATTTTCCCTATGTCACAGGACAATCGCATCAAACTTGAGTGCACGGAGTGCAAAAAGGTTGGCTACAACACCAAGAAGAACAAGAAGACGATCAAGGAACGCTTGAACCTCAAAAAGTTCTGCAAGTGGTGCCGGATGCACACCTCACACAAAGAGACCAAATAAGATCAGCTCCGCTTCGGCGGAGTTGTTCTTTTTTGTGCCAGTTTCTATAATAGGGCCATTATGGATCACCAAGATTTTTCCGTTGTCCTTGTGAATGAGCAAGGCGAGGTTACGGGCAGTAAGGCGCGGCGCGAAGTTGATAAGGAAAAGGACATTGTGCACTGCGTGGACGTGCTGGTGTTTGACGGCGACCGCTTGCTTGTGTCGGTTATTCCAGCCAGGCCTGGGCAGATTTACCCCAATCAACTAGCGAATGCTCCAGCGACCATGCTCCGCGTGGATGAGACCACGGAAGAAGCTGGCCGTCGCTGTTTGCAAAAAGAAGTGGGGATCGAGGGTGGGGAACTGCATTTACTTGGTCAGCATTTTTTCGTTTACGACGATGGAGTCAAACGGTTTAAGACCGCCTATTGGATGAATCATGTCGGGCCACTCACGTTGAATCCTGACGACGTTTCCGATATTCATTGGATGACTCGCGGCGAGATTGAAGAGCTGATGATTGAAGATCCCGCGATCATGGCTCCTGTTTTCAAAGGCGTCTGGGACATCTACGCCGATCAACTGCCTTTTTAATTAAAATCAACGCCCTTAGGCGCGCACCTCTTGATTTTTGTCATTGAAATCGCTATAGTTCCGCCGCATAGGGGAATAGTGAAATGGCTATCACGGAGCTCTCCAAAAGCTTTATTCAGGGTTCGAATCCCTGTTCCCCTGCCAGAAGGAAATCACAGATGAATAGTCTGTGGTTTCTTTGTTATGTTGGCCAAATTCTGCGAGTTCAAGAGTCTCGCAGTCCTTGCGAACTTGTGGCGCGATTTCAGAAAACTTTTTCCACATGTCGAAGCACTCGATCGAAAGAACCAAATCTTTGAGAACAAAGCTGGATCCTAATGCAATTGCAATGCAGCGTCGTTCCTCGCTTGTACCCGATTCAAAGCGAGCTTTGGCAGTTTTTGCGAAGTCGAATGTTTGATCAAGCCTGTCGAGCCAGTTCTCGGCCCGTTGGTCTACATCCCCAAGTTTCTCTTTCAGACGCTTCTGCTCTTCAACCAGTCGTTCCTTCTGGCGACGGAATTCCTCTGGGGTGAGAAGTTCATCAAGAAGGCTGTCAGTGAGCTTATCGAGCTTTGTTTGAACGTCATTACAAGCTGTCTGTAGGGACTTCTGGGCCGTTGTACGATCATTTCGCTCCTCACGGTTGGTTTCTTTGAGCCATGTAACCGCCCATGAAGTAAAACGATCTGGCAACTTAATATCAGAAAGGACTTGACCCACCTGAGCGTCGAGTTCCTTCCCCGTGATTGATTTTTGGGAACAGGAATCCTTCTTGCCCCGTTTTGTGCAGTGATAATAAACGTAGTATTTCCCGGATTTTTTAGTGTGTTCCTCTGGGGTGACAGATGCACCACACTCTCCACATCGGATAACTCCCGAAAGGGTGAAGGTGAGTTTTTCTGGTTTGGGTCTCGGAAAACCAAGGACCTCTTGAACCCGCCAAAACTCGTCTTCGGTAATCATCGGTTCGTGAAGACCGGGATGGCGTTGGAGTTCTCCATCTACTTTGCGTTCGATAATGCCGTAGTAGAAAGGACTGCGGATCAAACGATATAAAGAGCTTTTACTCAATGGTTTGCCTCCCGTTCGTTTCGTTTTTCGAGTCTGAAAGTTATAAGTTTCGTTAATCATCTGGCGCGCGGATTCTGGAGTATATCCATCCAAAATGAAATGCCAGAGCTTCTTAATGAGTCCAAAGCGCTCTCCATCTGGAATGATTGTGTGGTCATCGAGCTTATTGACGTAGCCAATAGGAGCAGATCCCGGCAGCCAACCTGTTTCGAGCTTGGCACGGTTTCCTCGTTTGACGTTCTTTCCAAGGTCATCGATATATTTCTGGGCCATGCCAAACTCCATATACATGAAGACGATATTGTCCTCCTCGCGTGAGTAGCTTTGGGTTGGGGTGATAATTCGCAAGCCGTAATTCTTGATTGCCCAAATGATGCGACCGCCATCTACTGGATTACGTGCGAGACGGTCCAACTTCCAGCAAAGGATGGTCGTGACCCGTCCAGCCTCAACATCTTCCATGAGTTTGCTGAATACCGGTCTGCCGGGAGCTTTGGCCGACATGGATTCACGGCGTGCTTCGCATTCCGACAAGTTTAAACGTTGTCCATGCTCTTCTAGTTCATGGATCTGAGAGTCGATAGAAAGAACCTGTCGGTCTTCCGACTCGGTGCTTTTGCGAGAATAAATGACAGGTGACATAGGCGGGTTTGTTTAAATAACCGAAAGGACGGTCCTGGCTGTCCAACCGCGCTCACACCGAAGTATGTCGCTTGTTGGCAGGACCGCCCAATACGGGCAACAAACTTGCCTAACAAAAGACTTCGATGTTTCGTGGCGGTTGGACAGCACCTTCATTGTAATAGTTTACCGTTGTGCAGACAATGCTTTTGTGAGCCTTGCCACCATAGCATTGCCGTCTATAGACTGGATGCGGCCCAGCTTTTGTAGATACCGGGCATAGCGCTTCGTGGGTCGTCCATGCCAATACTGAGTACGAGCGAGTTTTTCTTTTTCCAGCTTTTCCACGTCTTCGATGAGGTCGAAGTACGCCGCAACAGGGGCTAATAGGCCTCCACGCGGCGCATATTGGCTTTTGTAGGCCAAGTTATAGCACCTACGACAGCCGAACTTCTTGCCCCCAAGGTAAAGAACGCCGACGCGATCCCCACAAAACGGGCAGAGGAACCAATAACGTTCTCCGCCAAAATAACAGGGGGTCGAGGTGAGGTCTAGGAAGTAACCCGCCTCGGGGCTGCTCCCATCTGACATAACCATGCGTGCAATACGGACGTAGGGAGGCGCCGCCCCCACATTAGTATCAATTTCCACCCATGAGAGGTCGCCCCACATTGATTTCCACCGTACAATACCCGACGCATAACCTGCGAGTAGCCCTTGTTTGTGGAGAGTTGTTACGGAGAGCGTTTTGGACCGCTCGCAGGTGTATTTGGCCATATTGGTCGAAATCAATAGGAGTTCATTTCCACTCACTATCTTTCAGGACGCCCTGTCAAAACTCTAGGCAGGGTGATGGACTACTCTCCTTTTACCGACTCGGGAGATTGCGCACGAAACTCCGGTGGGATACGCGCGGCTTGGAGGATGTCGACGAACTGCTCGAGAATAAAGTAACGTTTTGGGGCTTTTGTATCACCTGGCTCGTGGTGAAGGTAGGAATCCACAAGACCAACTGCCTCCATTTCCTTAAGGGTTGAGCGGACCGCATTTCCGGATCGATCGATCGCGTTGCCAATCTCCTTGGCCGATAATCCTGCCTGTCGGATGAGCTGCTTCAAAACTGCGGAGCGGTCGACGGGCATAGTGGAAACGAGAATGTTCCGCAGGCTATCCAGTTCTTCTCGCTGAACCACCGTCCTGCATCTCAAAAACGCGAGAGCACAGGCCAGCGCTTTGAGCTGGTTGTAGATGCGCCACGGCTGTTCAATCTGAACATTCTTCGTGTCGTAGTACTCGACCTCTTCATTTTTCTCGTTAGTGAAGGTTTCTCGCTCGACCGTGGCCAGTCCACGACCTCGTGCCAGCAACAATGATGCTTCCTCAAACCAGGTCTCAATACTCGAATCAGCAAATGTAAACTCAGGCTTTTCTTGGAGGATACGTTCGATCTTTTGAGTACAGAATGAGGAGGCGAGGCGTTGTGCATGGTCCAAGTCTTTGTCTCTCTGCTTCTTGGTCTGTCGGGCGATGACAAATCCCTGCGCACGCTCTTCCTCGGTCAAATCTGGGATTCCCATGTAGAAGAACCGAGGACCGAGTTGTCGGGCGTAGACGTAGTGTTTTTCTAAGGTTGCTGGTGTCACACACCCGATCATGGAGAAGAGTGCGTCACACTGGAGTTCACCACGGGTGGCAGTAAACTTTGCGTAGTCACCATCAAAGATGCTGGTAAGGTCTCCCAGGAGCTTCTTCACCGTGTCCTCGTTCATGGAGAACATAGCTGAGAGGTCTTTGACCATGAAGCACTTCCCATCGAGTCTGGGCAATAGGTCGAACGTCTCTCCACCATTTTTCGGCACAAATCCTGACATGAAGGCATTCTCGGTCATCGTGTCGAGCATGTACGAATTCTCCGCAATCCGCATGAGGTTGATCATTGCAGTCTTCGACGACGCTGGAACGCCAATGACGAGGAGCCAAATCGGGGGATTGAATCGGAAGGCAGATGAGATGTGGACCGCCATGGCAATCTCCAAGAGTTCGGGTGGGAGCAACGTGGTCTTAGCGACGGCGGCCATTACCTCACCGGAGTTTACTTCTCTATCTCGGATGAGCTTTTCGTTCTTCTCGTTTTGAACGCTCTGCTCTTGAGCTGCTTGTTGAGCATCCTGCATACGTCGGAGAAGACGGTGCGCCTGATCCTTGTTCATTTTGAAGTGGCGTTTTACCTCGTCTTCAAAGAACGTTTGGACACGGAACGTATCGACGCCAAAGAGGATATCCGCCAGAGGATCGAGGTGGATGGGGATATCTACACGGGAAGTTTGCTCAGAGTTGATACTTTGGAGAAGGGCTCGGGCCTTAGCGAGCTGCGTATCTTCAGTGGAAATGCGCTCTTGGCTAGAACTGAATGCTTTCGTAATTGTGTGTAACATATAGGTTTCTGATGCGTCCTGGCCTTTGCCATGCGGAAACTCTCGCAGGATGGCGGCGATTTCGCTCGGCGTAAACTTATGATGTACGAGCTGGTCCGCCAGACTCATGTCCATACCAGACCGGGTTTGATCATGCGGCATGGTCTGCGTACCCTTCCAAGTTGCCAGCAAACGCTTGTCGGCAGCCAGAAGTCTACGAAAGCGTTCGGGAACAGCAATAGACGACAGCGCAATCTCATCTTTTACCTTTTTCCCTAACGACGTTCCATCGTCTTGCACGTACTCAGCAAAGGCGCTCAAAGCGTATGACGTTCCAGGATGGAAGTAATCTTCAAGGAGAACGCAGGGCACAAGTGCGTTTGGATCTTTGCAGTTGTTATACCCCGGCACGCGCAGGAGACGTGGAAGATCTTTAACAGCAGGATCGCCATTTACTGCTTTGATAAGGCCACGAAGGGTCGAAAGGAATAACTTCTTCCGGTCTTGATCTTGGAGGTCAATTGGCTCTTCAAGCAACCAATATGCGTGATATCCATGACCCGAATCCACAATCATCGTAGGGGTGATCGGAAATGCAAGGACTGATGCCAGAGCCTTGTCCTTGCTATCCTCAAAGTGCTTAGCATCCAGATCCACCCAAAGCGTAGTTGCGTGCGCGATTGCATCTGCTCCACCCTTTTCTTGGTTTCGTGGCAATACGCCAATATAGATATTCCATCCATCTGCATTCAGTGTTTCGAGAGATGCCTTGAATTCGACGGGGATCTGTTCAAGCGACGGGAAGAAGTATTGGTGTGTTTGCCCGTTGCTCTTCATGAGGCGAAACTCCAGGAAACCCTCATGATTCTCAAAGTAGGGAGAAAATAGAACGGACAAGTAGTTTTGTGTCGGGTTATTCATAAACTTAGCACTGGATTTATTGGTTAATGTCTGCTATTATCCAGGCAGACGCTGGTTGGAAAGCTGGCGGTCCCAAAGGCTCTCTAAGGAGGGTCTTTGTCTTTTTTGGGAGGTGGCGGGAGATCGCTCATGGCGAATTTGAAAAGCGAGAGCAATCGTTCGGCGTTCGCGCGAGCCTTTTCGAGGGGAAGATCTTGGCCGAATTCTGTTTTCCAGATTTGGCGAAATTGCATAATCGCCTTATCTGGGAGTCGCATATACCGATGACTGATCGCTCGTACGCAACACTTGCGCGTTATCAAGCAAGCTCCGGGCGGGGAGTTTCAGTCGGTTATTGAAAAAGTTTCTGACATCGATTTCAAATTCTTCTTCGACATCGAAACAAAATCGTTTTACTGTTCCATCGTGCTCAACTCCAATAAATCTGTGCCCCAAGGTGAGCAACGAGGCGGCTAGGTTTAGGTCTCCCGTTTTGTATTGCATACATCGCGATTATTTCGACGATGCTGCCGTTGTACATGAGGTAACTTTTGGGAAATATGGGGGAAAATGTGTACACATTTTCCCCGAGACATATCAATATATTTAGAAACAAAAACCGCCTCGCAATGGAGGCGGCGGGGAAATATTTTCCCCCATTTTCCCCTTTTAATATTTTTCTATCGAAATCAGATCATCATTAATAGAAATTCTCAACGGTACGGGTGGGCGTTTTCTTTTGAAAGCCTTGTTCATATCTCTACATACAGCCTTCATTTCAGGACGCTTTAGATCAACGCTAGTTAATAGCTCACGAAGAGACTCGGTCTTTTTCTTATATTCGCACCGCGTGTTTAATGGTGAATGCAGCCATAATGCTTTAAAAACTTTGTAGGGATTTGTGGAGGCCGTAAATTTATAGATTTGTTTCCCATCGTTAAAAAGTTTGCCACTGTGCTCTTCAAACTTGAGCCCTTTCGGTCTTACCCGTTCGTTGGAGATAATTTTTTCTATGGCGGTCATCCCATAACTAGTCACTGTTATCTTAAAAACAGGAATCTCATATCCGTGGTTTGCCTCAACCGCAAAACCGTATTCGACGTCGTCCTCAAAATGGAATTCAATTTTAAGAATACCTTCCTCCTTCATCCAATTAAGCATTACACAAAATTTGTCATATCCTATCTTGCGGTAATCACTCGGACAGATTTCCAAAATTTCCTTCTTGGCGTCTGTCGACACGAATCCTTTTGTATGTATCAAATAGTCCAACATGTCAGCCACGGCAAGTTTTTCATCATCGAATGTAGACATATGGGCGTATCAGCACGCCTTACTAGGATAGCCTAAAAAATCTGGTTTTTAAAGGTCTTCTGGCGTTGTATAGAGTCATTCGATATACTTCCTTTGTCTAGATCCAAACAACAGCATACCCAACAGGCAACTGTTCGGTTTTATTGGGATATTGATGCGTCGTAACGGGCATCCCTGATAAAACATGCAGCAGTATCCCTGCTGTTTGGGTCTAGACACCTCAGGGGTGTCCTTTTGTTTTTAGCCAACAAAAAAATCATTATTTACTTGGATCTTATTTATGACAAAGGCAACTGTCGCAGTACCCGATCTCGTAAAGTTTAAACGTCACAGAAACTTCCATCGTTTTTTTCTATTTCTCGCCATTGTGGGCTTTGTCGATCTGGTAACCCGTCAAACTACAACAAGCGACCCAGATGCCGGACTGGTCATCGTTTTCTTTCACACCGTTGCCACAGCCATCTTGGGACCAGCTATCGGTTTAATAGTGCTTTCTGTTCTATCGATTATTTCTGGCTTCTGGATCATCTGGCTTGGCATCGCTCTGTACGAACGAAAGCAAGCAAAGAAATACAAGCCATCTTCCCACAGCCTCGGGGCTTAGTCCGTCATTATGCTGAACAAAGAAAAATTTTCTACAAAGATTAAAGAAGTACTTCAGACCATAGGCGCGGGGATTTTTGGGATCAGCGTAATCGCTCTAGGGATTGGCTTCGGTGGCAGCACTGCTATGGTCATGCCCGATTATGCCTATGTGTACGTCGACGTTGATACGATGCACTATTTCGCACCATTTTGCGTCCCACCAGAAGCGGATTGGGACTACATGACGGCGCGTGAGGCTAGGATGCTAAAATTTACTCCTGATCCTGATTGTCGAGATCAGGGTTTCTTTGTCCAAGATGGACGCACAATTATTGGCAGCTACTTAGAAAGATGGGGCATGCTGCCAGAAACAAAGTTAAGGTGGGATGAAGACGGAAGCTGGCATTGGTAGGGTTGCTATCTACTAAATGTAGAAAAAAAGTGAAAGGTTACCATGGTCTTTTTGTTTTTGACCTGATAACCTTTAAGAAACGGTGAATTATTTTTTCTTTATGTCGATTAGGCTTAAAAAGATGCTTTTCAAAGCGGGTGCAAAACCAGGTGATCCAGGGCTTGAATTCGATGTACCAACCGTAACGGTGCTGGTGGGCCCAAATAATTCCGGAAAGAGTTTAGCTCTTAGGGAAATTGAGGACTG
>ERZ1292633.1975-Hain-H41-02um-R1-1975-length-21394-cov-5_pt1 | contig 21394 bp, 18 predicted proteins | sample MGYA00564406_ERZ1292633 | MGnify/ENA primary metagenome ERZ1292633 (study PRJEB36523, sample SAMEA6512639) | groundwater metagenome | collected 2019-01-08 | study: AquaDiva: Metagenomics assemblies of 32 groundwater samples
CATCCGTGTCGCGCAGCCCCGCAGTGTCGCTAATACTATATTTAACTCCGTCATACAGCGTGTCGCCCTCTATGGCGTCGCGGGTGGTGCCCGCAATTGGCGTAACTATGGCCTTATCGCTTTGTAGCAAAAGATTCAACAGACTTGATTTGCCAACATTTGGCTCGCCGATAAGGGCCACCTTAATGCCGTCTTTTATCAGCTTTCCAGATTGGTAGGAGTGAGTCAGTGTTTTAAGGGCCTCGGCAATACTTTCAAGCTTTTTAACTAGTACGCCCGTGTCAACCACCTCAATTCCCTGCTCTGAAAAATCAATGCTGGCCTCGATGTGGGCCAAACACCAGGTTAAATCTGAAATTAATTCCGCAAATTGTTTTGAAACATGGCCCTCTAATTGTCTCAGAGCTACTATTGCAGACGCTTGATTCTGGCTTTCAATCAGCGCCAGAACCGACTCTGCCTGAACAAGATCAAGCCTCCCATTCATGAAGGCGCGATATGTGAACTCGCCTCGCTCTGCCATGCGGCAACCACACGAAATTAAGAGTTCCAAAATTTGCTGCACTATAAACTTACTCCCGTGACATGAAATCTCGACGGTTTCTTCTCCCGTAAAAGACTTCCCCTTTGCAAAATAAGTAATAACCGCTTCGTCAATTTTGTTTACAAAAGCATTTTCTGAGCTGTTTTCTGAAAGAGAAAAAATTTCAGAAAAATACGCGCGATGTGATTCAATGACTTTTTTTTTATTTAAAGATTTAGAAATACGTTTACAAACAGAAAGGGCTTCGACACCACTTATGCGAATAACCGCCAGCCCACCCACGCCCTGTGGAGTCGAAATGGCACATATTGTCTGTTCACTTCGATTCCACATATGTTTTACTTAATTACCTTCGGGCCCATCAGATTCTAAATTGGTAGGATCTGCGGCCTTAGCAGGGTAGATTTTTATTTTTTTATATAAGCCATCTCCCAAAGAGCGGCTTTTAACGCGACCATCTTGGGCTAAGTACTGATGAATAACCTTGCGCTCTTTTGGCGGAAGGGCCCTGTAATAAACTGATTTTCCCTGCTCAATAGCAATTGTTTTCAAGTGCTCTGCTCTTTCAATAAGGGCTGCGTCAGACTCCTGACGAAAGCCACCACAATCTACGATTACATTTGTTTGAACATCAGAAAAATGATGTTGTGTGACTCTTTTAACAATCAACTGAATTGCATCTAACAACTGGCCTTTATAATCTTTTAAAAGGCCCTCGTCTTCGCCGGAAAACTCAATTTTTACATCTGTTATTTCGTCTTTTTTAATTAAATCTAGCTCATACGCCAGATCAAAATTACCTTTATCAAGTATTCCGTTAAGGGTGGCCTCTACCACGAACTCTAAATCTTCTTTTTTTTCGCCGCCAAATAGTTTGCTGAAAAATCCTGCCATAATCTGTCCTTCTCTCTATGTTTTTCTACGTGAGTTGTTTTTTTGTGTTATCTTTTAATAAAAAATACTGCTGAATTGCACCAAACAGCGAGCTTATAAAATTATACAGTGTCAGGCCGCTGGGTAAGCTAATCATAAATATTGAAAACAGCAGCGGCATGAAATTTAAAATCTTAGCCTGCATCGGGTCCATCGTTGTCGGCGTTAGTTTTTGTTGAAAAAACATTGTGACTCCCATAAGTACCGGTAAAACAAAAAAACTGTCATAGGAACTTAAGTCTGTGATCCAGCCAAAAAATGGTTGCTGATAAATTTCAATGCTCGAGCCAATAGTTTTCCAAAGGGCAAAAAATATCGGGATTTGTATTAGCATCGGCAAACAACTGCTCAAAGGGTTCGCCTTGTGCTCCTTCATCAGCGCCATGGTTTCTCTGTTAATTGCCATGGGGTCATTTTTATACTTTTCGCGAGCGGCCGCCAATTGTGGCTGTATCTTTTGCATCGCACGCATTGATTTGAAAGAAACAATATTAAACGGCAACATCAGCAGGCGCATAACTAGCGTTAAAGCTATAATTGCCAGCCCCCAATTACCAAAAATACCGTGCATAAACTTCATTAAAAGCAATAGGGGCTTGGCAATAAAGCCAAACATGCCGAGATCCATTACTTCAGGCAAAACAGGATCTATTTTATTTAAAATCTCAGTTACTTTTGGTCCGATATAAATAATATTTTTTATGTTATTTATTTTGGCGTCTTTAAGATTGTAGTTTATGTCAAGATTAACTGACTTACCAACAACACTCATATTAATCGTAGGCAATATCTCTGATTTATCAATATAGCTCTGCGTGAAGTATTGCGTACCAATTGAGGCCAAATAAACGTTCGCAGCGGCCTTATTTAAAACATCCGCTTCACCTAGCCCCGAAATATCTTCGGTTTTAACTTTTTCGGAATCTTTAAATAAAAAATTCTGAATTTCAAACGAGGGCATCAAAAAATTTGTGCTTTTCGGGGTGCGCTTAAAATCAGTAGTTGAAAAACTAAGCTTTGATGGCGCTGCCTCAAACTCTATATCGGTTTCAAAAGTCATGTGCTCTTGATTATAGATAAGCGTTCTTTTGATTGTTTTTCCATTCATTGATGCTGTGCCAAAAAACCGCGTATCGCTAACTCTACTCAACTCAAATAATACGAGTTGGTTTTCTATCGAAACACTAAAAAGCTTGTCTGTGGCAGAGAAAATAATGGGCTTGTTTTCCTTATCGAAGTACGTCTTTAACTCCAGCGAATTCAAACCCATACCCTGTGAAGACAGAATCCATTTAACTTTTTCATCTTCGTAGCTAAATGTTTTTTCTATCTTTTCAGTTGCGGAAACCTCTAAGCGATTCGCTGTGGGTGCGGCTATCGATTTGGTAGCCACGGTGGGTTTTCCGGTCTCGGGTGTTGTGGAAAGCTGTGCAGTATTTGGTTTAATCAGCGGCTGCGGATATTTTTTATTAATATAGTATTGCCAACCCCAAAGAAATAAAAATACCGCCACAATTGAAATAACAAAGCGCGGATTACCAAAGGGCGATTCATTTTGATTATTCATATATTAAGAACTCTTTTCTACTGCTGAGTTGTGGTCCGATTGGTAAGGCACCGGATCATAAAAGCTTTTTTTACTAAAGGGTTGGCAACTTAAAAGTCTTTTTAACACCATCCAGGTTGCAGAAACAGCGCCGTGTCTAGAATAAGCTTCATAGGCGTAATGAGAGCAGGACGGGAAGTATCTGCAATTGCCGCCCAAAAAATACGAAAAAGTTGCTTGATAAAAAACAACTAGTCCTTGCGCTAAAATATTAGGATTAAATTTTTCTAAAGATCTCAAGAAAATCAGAATATTTTTTATTTGAAAAAAATTTATCTTCTGCTTGTGGTTTAAACACAAACACAATTGTGTGGGCATTGTATTTTTCTGGCCAGGCCTCATTTTGTACACAATTTCTTACCCATCTTTTAAGTTTATTACGAACAACAGCGTTACCAACTTTGCGTGAAGCTGTGACGCCATAATAGTTATTAAGGTCTTGAGACGGCCCAAGCTGTATTGTAATCCATGCAGAAAGTCGCCTTTTCTTACCTTTTAGAGCGACGCCCCTAAAGCTTGAAGATCTTTTAAGCGGATACGGCTTATTTGCCACCAGAAGACACTGTCAGCTTTTTTCTGCCTTTGGCTCGACGGCGGGCCAAAAGCTTACGACCGGCAGCCGTTGCTGTTTTAGATCTAAATCCATGCGCTTTTTTACGACGCTTATTACTTGGTTGATATGTACGTTTACTCACAAATACCTCTATTTATCTTACGACGTAAATTACGTCTGCTAATATAATTGGCAATTACCAATTAAGTGAAGTAGGAATAGACCACAATGCATCAAAGAGGTCAACAGTTGAGTCATCGGCTAAGTCGGTAGTTGATTAATTGTACCCATATTGTTAAGCAGTTCCTGGCCTGAGGGGGCACTATATGGAAATAAACGATTTATTTTGGGGCCAAATCAAGTCTACGATTAAAAATAAAGCCGGCTCCAGTAAACTATTAGAGAACTGGCTCGACCCAATAGAATTCATAAAATCAGAAAAAAGCCCCGATTTAATCAAAATTACTTTTGGCGTACCCAGTCAGTTTTTCTTTTTTTATGTTAACGAACACCTTAAAGAAAAAATTACTTCTGAGTTGATCGAGCAGTTTAATACAAGGATTGAGATTGATTTCATTGTCACCGGAAAAACTACAAGTGACTACAATGCCTCGCTTCAGGATGTTATGCAGAATACTGAGCAATTATTTCAGCAGCCAATCAGTCAGCCACATTATAATCAGAACAAACCTATTGATAATATTAATGAAGATTTTACTTTTTCCACTTTTGTGGTTGGTAAAAACTCAGAGTTTGCCCATGCGGCAACCTATAATGTTTCCAGTAATCCAGGAACCAACGATTATAATCCTCTATTGATCTATGGACCTTCGGGAATGGGAAAAACACACTTATTAAATGCGGCCGCTAATCAAATAAGAAAAAATTTTTCACACCTAAGAATCACTTATATTTCGGCAGAGAGATTTCTAAATGAGTGCGTTTCAGCTATGCGCCGCCATGAAATGGATAAATTTCGACAAAAATACCGCGAAAATACCGATGTAATGGTCGTCGACGACGTTCAGTACATCGGACGCGGCGAAGCTGTTCAAGAAGAGTTTTTTCATATGATCAATTCTTTCATTGAAAAGAAAAAACAAGTCGTGCTAGCTAGTGATAGAATGCCGAAAGATATCTTGGGCTTGGAAGACCGCTCTAGAACACGGCTTGAGCGTGGATTAATTGCTGATATTACAATGCCTGATTTAGAAACTCGCCTTGCTATTTTAAGATATAAGTCAGAAAATTATAGTATCCGTCTATCGGAAGAAACTGTGCAATACATTGCCAGAATCTCAAAAAAATCAATTCGAGAACTTGAAGGTAATTTAAAGAAAATTAAAATGTTTTCGGAGCTTCAGGGTTTAAACATCACTTTGGAATTGGCGCGTAAAGTTCTAGCACATCATGAAAATGTAATAACGATAAGCACAGAAGAAATTCAAAGAATCGTAGCTGAATACTATAAAATCAGAGTTACCGACCTTAAGTCTACTAATCGTGCAAGACCGATTGTTGTTCCAAGGCAAATTGCTATGTACTTAATTAAAAGATTTTTAGATAAATCACTAGTAGATATCGGTAAGGCCTTTGGCGGAAAAGACCACACCACGGTGATTAATTCGTTAGCTAAGGTCGAGAATCTACAAAACAAAGATCCCCAATTCAAGAACGATATCGATGAGTTAATAAACCAAATCCACAATGTTACTGGTTTGTGATTGTTAATTGTTGATAAGTCTGTTGATAAGTGGTGAATAACTATGAGGATAAGTTTTATGTGGTTAACTACGAGGGTAAAATGACTTTATCTGTTATGATTTCCACAAATAAAGGTTAGTGATTTTAAATAGTTAGTTTGTTATGTAAGTTACAGACACTCCTACTATTACTACTACTTATTTAATATATATTAATAGGGAATAAAGGTGTAAAAAAATAACCATGAAAATAGAAATACAAAAAAAAGATCTTTTGAGTTTATTAAGCAGAACTCAAAACATCGTTGAAAAACGAAATACAATGCCAATATTAATTAATGTTCTGTTAGATGCCCAGAATAATCAATTAAAGGTCTATGCCACTGATTTAGAGGTAAGCCTTACAGACACTGCTCCTGTTCAAATTAAAGAAGCTGGCAAGGTTGCAGTGAGCGCTAAAAGCCTTTTTGAAATAACAAAAGAACTTTTAGATGGGCCTATTCAATTAATTAAAAAAGAAAATAATTGGCTAGAAATTAAACAAGGTAAATTTTTATCTAAAATAATTGGGGTAGCAGCAGAAGAATATCCTGTATTTCCAACATATAATTCTGAAAATTTTTCTGAAATAAATGCTTCAGAATTAAAATTTATGATTGATAAAACTATTTATAGTGTTTCAAACGATGAAACTCGATATCACTTAAATGGCGTTTATTTTGAAAAAACAGATAAAGATGCCATTACTATGGTGGCTACCGATGGACATCGCTTAAGTTTGATAAAAAAACAATTTAAAAATTTGGCATTGGCAGAAAAAGTTGGCGTAATTATTCCTAAAAAAGGTTTATTTGAAATAAAAAAACTGGTTGAATCAAGTGTTGAAGATATTTTGATTGCTGTAGAAGGCTCACAATTCATTTTAAAAGCCGGAACCTGTGTTTTAATGATTCGTTTAATAGAGGGTAAATATCCCAATTATCATCAATTTATTCCACAAAAATTCACACATAATATCGTGGTTCGCAGAGAAGCAATTTTATCTTCTTTAAAAAGAGTATCTTTGTTTGCTAATCAGAAATCAAAAGCCATTATGATGAGCTTTACGCATGGAAAACTTGAAATTACTTCAAATAATCCTGAAGTGGGCGATGCTAATGAAGAGCTTGAAATAAATTATAAAGGACCGGATTTAAAAATTGGTTTTAATGCTCGCTATATCGAAGATGTTTTGAAAAATATTGAACAAGAGGAAGTTGAATTCGAACTTAATGACCAATTATCCCCTGGAGTATTAAAAGCGCACAAAAAAGAAGATTATATTAATGTTGTTATGCCGATGCGAATTTGATGCAGGGCTTTTCTAAAATATTTTTTATTAAATGTTAATTAAATCGCTGGCAATCTCAAATTTTCGTAATTTAGAGTCAACTGAAATTGAATTCAACAATAGATTAAATATTATAATTGGCGAAAATGGCCATGGCAAAACCAATATTATTGAAGCCATGTATTTGTTAGCTGAAGGCGAAAGCTTTAGGTATGCCAAAAACCAAAATTTAATCCGTTTAGGCCAGCCGCAAGCGATCATTCAAAGTAAAATGGTCAGTGAAAATTTAGATTACAAATTAATTTTAAAGTTAACCAGTAGCCATAAAAGCTTGTCTGTTAATGATAAATCAGCCTCTATAAGTAAGATAAAGAAAATTTCTGCTGTTCTTTTTTCGCCTGAAAGCTTGAGTATAATTAAGGAAAGTTCTGACGAAAGACGGCAATTAGTGGATCAATTAGTTGAACAAGCGACCCTCAATGGCCATTTTGTAATTCGTGATTATAAAAAAGTTTTAAAAACTAGAAATAAAGTACTGAAAGACATCGCCGAGGAAAAAATTAAACATCAGATGGGAATTGATACATTAGAAAGCTTGAACCCTTCATTTTTAAAACTGGCGGCCGAACTGACCTATTTACGAATAAATGTATTAAATGAAATAAAACCCGAAGTAGAAAGGTCGCTAAATAAAATTCACTCTGGCAAATCAGTGTATTTTGATTTTGACTATGTAATTTCTGAAAAGAATCATAAAAACTCCTCACTTGAAGCAATAATAGAAGCGCTGCGTAATAGAATGGTAGAATTAGAGCCCGCAGAGCTCAAATCCGGAGTGTCATTAGTGGGTCCTCAGAAGCACGACGTCATTTTTTTATATAACCGTAATGACTCGCGTTTTTATTGTTCGCAAGGTCAACAAAGATCCATCATATTAGCTTACAAAATGGCTCAAATTGTGTATCATAAAAGGGTTCATGGTTTTTATCCATTATTGCTGTTAGACGATGTTTTATCTGAGTTGGATTTATTAAAGCAAGAGTCTTTAATTTCAACGCTAAATCAGACGGAAACACAAACGTTTGTGACGACCACAGACATTTTATTATTGTCTAAATTAAGCATGAATAAAGCCAGCGTTTTTAAAATAAAAAACGGACAAATAGTTTAGTGCTTTTGTATTAGTAATTTAATACAGCGACACAAACTATGTGGATAAAACTGTGCGCATTGTTGAAAATTAGTTAAAATTTAACCGGAGGACTACAAATGTCTGGTATGAACACGAATGTTGATCAGGATAAAAATTACGGTGCTGACGATATTCAGGTTTTAGAAGGTCTTGAGGCTGTTCGAAAACGTCCTGGAATGTACATTGGCGATACAACAATCAGGGGGTATCACCATTTAGTTTATGAAATTGTTGATAATGCAGTTGATGAGGCTTTAGCGGGCTTTTGTAAGCGTATTCTGGTTGTTATTCATGCTGACGGCTCTTTATCAGTAGATGATGATGGGCGAGGCGTTCCGGTTGGTCCTCATAAGTCAGGGAAAGATGCGCTTGATGTGGTTTATACTGTATTGCATGCGGGTGGAAAATTTGAAGGCTCTGCGTATAAAGTTTCTGGCGGCCTGCATGGTGTTGGCGCCTCTGTTGTTAATGCCCTATCAATTCGCTGTCAGGTTGAATCACATAAAAATGGCACTTTATATCGTCAGGTATATGAAAAAGGCATCCCGCAGGGTCTTGTTGAAAAAATAGGTCCGACGACCAGATCTGGTACCATTGTTACTTTTAAACCTGACACTGAAATTTTTAAAGAAGCCGGAATGTGTTTTGATTTTAACACACTTACAAATCGTTTTCGTGAAATGGCTTTTTTGAATGCTGGACTTCATATTAGCTTAAAAGATGAAATTACCGATAAAAAAATAGATTTTCAATACTCTAAAGGCATTGCAGAATTTGTTGCGTATTTAAATGAGTCTAAAAAAGCTATTCATGGTGATGTTATTTATTTCCGTGGTGAAAAGGATCAAGTCGAGGTTGAGGTGGCTATGCAGTGGAACGATTCTTATACAGAATCAATTTATTGTTATGCCAATAATATCAATACCCACGAGGGCGGTACACATTTGATAGGCTTCAGGGGTGCATTAACACGTACAACGAATACCTATGCCTCTCAAAAAAATCTATTAAAAGATTTCAAAGAAAATATTGAAGGCGAAGATATTCGAGAAGGATTGGTCGCAATTATTTCGGTTAAGGTTCGTGAGCCTCTATTTGAAGGTCAGACAAAAACTAAACTTGGCAATGCCGAAGTTAAAGGTATTACAGAATCATTAGTGAACGAAAAACTGGCGGACTGGCTTGATCGTAATCCCGGGCCGGCAAAAACAATTGTTACTAAATGTGTTGAGGCCGCGCGCGCACGAGATGCCGCAAGAAAAGCTCGGGATCTAACACGTAGAAAAACAGCTCTTGATAGTGGATCTCTTCCGGGAAAAATGGCGGATTGCCAAGAACGCGACCCTGCTAAGTGTGAACTTTACTTGGTTGAGGGAGATTCGGCGGGTGGTTCTGCTAAACAGGCGCGTGATCGCAAAACTCAAGCGGTGCTTCCGCTTAAAGGTAAAATTTTAAACGTTGAAAAAGCCCGCTTTGATAAAATGTTATCAAATGACGAGATTAAAATGATGATTTCAGCTCTTGGCACGGGCATTGGTAAAGATAATGTTAGTGCGGACAAGGTTCGCTATCATAAAATTATTATTATGACAGATGCCGATGTGGATGGATCTCATATCCGAACGCTATTGCTGACGTTTTTCTATCGTCAAATGCCGGTGGTTTTAGAAAAAGGCTTTATTTACATTGCGCAGCCACCGTTATACAGAGCTAAAAAAGGTCAATCTGAAACTTATTTGAAAGACGAGGCTGCCTTAACGGAGTACTTATTAAGTTCCGGTTTGGATTCTTTTCAGATCAAGGGAAAGGCAACGGATACAACAATACTTAGACAAATGGTTTTAAAAATTCAGAAGTTTTATGCACTTCTTAAGGCCTCTTCAGCTAAGTATGACGTTGACGTACTTTATTATATTCTTACAAAGGTTTCCCAGTTAGAAGACACATTAAAAAATGAAACAAAATTGGCACGCATTGCTGATGACTTAAAAGACTGGGTCAACGTAAACCCGGCTTTTGGTATTACCAACATTCAATCTAGCGTGCAGGAGCAAGACGCCAAAGTTACAGCTGTAGTTACAACAACACGCTATGCTGATAAAAAAATTACGCTTCTATCCAGTGATATGTTAAATGCACCGGAAATCATTGAGTTAAGGGATTTGTGGAAAGCGATTCAAACGGTTTCGCTTCTTCCGCTTACAATCGAACAAAACTCTTCGGAGTACTCATTTGAAAACTACAATGAGTTTTTTGAACATGTCATGGCTTCAACTAAAAAGGGAGTTTATATCCAACGCTATAAAGGATTGGGAGAAATGAACCCAGAACAATTATGGGATACGACTTTAAATCCAGAAAATCGTCATCTACTAAGGGTCACGATTGATGATGCGGTAGCTGCCGACGAAACCTTCAGCGTACTAATGGGCGAACAGGTTGAGCCGCGTCGGAAGTTTATACATGACAACGCACTGATGGTTAAAGCGCTCGACGTATAGTTATAAAAAATAATGTGTCAAATTATAGAAATTAAAATTTAAGAAAAAATAACTAGGTGAAAAATGGATTCTTCTGAAAATCAAAAAGGTGTTACAAATATAGATATTAATAAGGAAATGCGCGAGGCCTATTTACAGTACTCAATGTCTGTGATTGTTGGGCGCGCACTTCCAGATGTTCGAGACGGATTAAAGCCTGTTCATCGCCGGATTTTATTTGCCCAACACGAACTCTCTAACACGCACGACAAACCCTATAAAAAATCAGCTCGCGTTGTGGGTGATGTAATAGGTAAATATCATCCACACGGCGATAATGCTGTTTATGAAACTATGGTTCGTATGGCGCAAGATTTTTCGCTGCGCTACCCGCTTATAGATGGTCAGGGAAATTTTGGTTCTATTGATGGAGACTCGGCGGCAGCCTCTCGTTATACAGAAGTTAGAATGACGAAATTAGCTGAAGAGCTTTTGGCTGATATTGATAAAGAAACCGTTGCCTTTGGCCCCAACTACGATGATTCGCTTCAAATCCCACTGATTTTGCCGGCTAAATATCCTAATCTTTTAGTTAATGGGTCTTCCGGTATTGCCGTTGGTATGGCGACCAATATTCCACCACATAACTTGGGTGAAGTTATCGATGGATGTATACACTTGATTCAAAATCCTAATTGTGGAATTGAAGAGCTGATAGAAAAAATTCCTGGCCCAGACTTTCCAACGGCCGGCCAGATCGCGGGCAAAGAAGGAATACTTCAGGCCTACAGAAAAGGTCGCGGTATTATTACGGTAAAAGCCAAGACTGAAATTGAAACCAAAAAAGATCACGAAGAAATTATTATTAATGAGCTTCCATACCAGGTAAATAAAGCAAAACTTGTAGAAAGCATTGCAGACCTTGTGCGTGAAAAAACAGTTGAAGGAATTTCTGATATTCGTGATGAATCTTCACGCGAGGGCATGAGAGTTGTGATTGTTCTTAAGCGCGGAGAAAACGCCTCAGTTACGCTGAATAGACTTTTTAAATTTACGCAACTGCAAGTGAGTTTTGGTATTATTATGCTGGCTTTAGATGCCAAAAACCAGCCGGTCATTTTTGATCTCAAAAAAATGCTCGAGGCCTTTGTTGAGCATAGGCGCGATGTTGTAACAAAGCGCTGTATTTTTGAACTTAAAAAAGCCAAAGAGCGAGCGCACATCTTAGAGGGACTTAAGAAAGCACTGGATAATATTGATGAAGTGATTGCTACAATTAAGGCCTCTAAAGAAGCCGCGGTTGCGCGCGAAGCTCTAATGGCAAAGTTCTCATTTAGTGAAAGACAAGCCATTGCTATTTTAGAAATGCGTTTGCAAAGATTAACCGGCCTAGAAAGACAAAAAATACTTGATGAATTGGCTGAATTGGTAAAACAAATTGATTGGCTTAATTTTGTTTTGGCTGATGTAAAAGAAGTTTATAAAATTATTGTTGCAGAACTAGCTGACATAAAAAAACGTTATTCAAACCCAAGGCGTACAGAAATTTCTGGCGACCTGTCGGACATCGAAGACGAAGACCTGATCGCGGATGAACCAATGGTCGTAACCGTAACGAACACGGGATATATTAAGCGAATTTCGACTGAAGAATACAGAGTACAAAAACGCGGCGGCAAAGGCCTTAAGGGCATGGAAACACGCGAAGAAGACTATGTAACTGATTTATTTACAGCCTCAACTAAAACGATGCTGCTGGTATTTACTGATAAAGGAAAAGTTTATTGGTGCAAGGTGCATAGACTGCCGCTTGGTAGCCGCATATCAAAAGGAAAGTCTTTGGCTAATGTGGTGCAATTAGCATCAGGTGAAAAGGTTAAGGCCATTCTTCCGGTAAACGAATTCAGCGCAAACAAACATGTCGTGATGATAACCGAAAAGGGCATCATCAAAAAAACATCGCTGGATGCTTTCTCTAACCCACGACAAGCGGGAATTATTGCCCTAACAACAGATCTTGAAGATCAAGTCGTTGCGGTTAGCCTTTCAGACGGAGAGTCCGATATATTTATTGCCACCAAAGAAGGAATGTCGATTCGTTTCAACGAAGACGACGTCAGGTCAATGGGTCGATCGGCCCGTGGTGTTAAGGGCATAACGCTTTCTAAGGCGGATGCTGTTGTTGCAATGGAGGTTTTAGAAAAAGACACAAAAAATACCATTTTGATGGTAACTTCAAAAGGATATGGAAAGCGTTCGGAGGTTTCTGAATACAGAACTCAAAGCCGCGGTGGAGTTGGAATTATTACTCAAAAAACGACAGATAAAGTGGGCAATGTTGTAGGCACCAAAAAGGTATCGCCACTACACGAGCTGATTTTATCAACAGATCAGGGTCAAGTTATTCGAATGAAAATTTCGGACATCTCTGTTTTGGGTCGAAACACACAGGGTGTTCGTTTGATTAATTTGGACGATAAGCAGGAATTTGTTATGGGAATTGCTGTGGTTGAAGATGAAGACAAAGCCGGTGAAGAAGTCCATTAAAGTTTTTTTTATGGCCTCGGCGCTTATTTTAATTAGCGCCTGTCGGCCTACGGCTGAAAGAACCTATAATGAGGCCCTTGTAGAAATCGAAAAAGGCCATTTTCGCATAGCCACGGACTTGCTTGAAAAAAGCGCCAATGCTGAAAAAAAAGAAAATGAAAAGTTTAAGTATTTATTAGAGGCCGCACGCATCGCACGCTTCGAAATACAGGACTTTGACAGGGCCATTCGATTTTATCGGGCCATTATTTTAGGTGCACAGGATGAAAATCGTCGAATTAAGGCTCAAGAGGCGATCACAGAAATATATTTAGAAAATATACAAAGCTATAATTTAGCCCTCAGAGAGCTGCAAATTTTAGAGCCGTTAGTTAAAGAAGAAAAAGAAAAAGAAAAAATAAAACTAAAAATCGCTCAGACACAGTATTTAACTGGAAACTATCAACCCGCACTGGATGAAATAAACATGGCGCTTAAAACTTCTAAAACAGAAACAATGGATTTTTTAAAACTAAAGGCGCAGATTTTTGTAGCGCAAAAAAAATATAAAGAAGGAATTGATATTTATCAGGAGATACTTAAGCAAGACAGCGCATACTTTGAAAAAGAAAACTTATTTATTGCGGCCTCTGTTGTATATGAAGAAAATGAAGATTTTTCTGCAGCATTAGATTATTTGATAAAATATGAAAATCAGATAAAAGACAAAGCCTATTACGAGCTTCGTTCTAAGCGTTTGAAAGAGCGACTTGTTAATAAGCCCTTTTATAAGGGCAGAAGAAAGTAGTTTATGAGTGGAAAAACTAAATGAAAAAAAATAAATATATTGTATTTGCCACCATAGGATTTGAGTTAATCACCTTAATATTACTAGCTTTGTGGTTAGGAAGCTATCTGTCCAAAAAGGGATTTGGAAGCGCGGCTCAGGCTTTTTGTGTTTTAGCCGCATTTGCTATTTGGTTTGCGAGCCTGATTCTAAAACTAAAAAAAATGAAAAATGATTAAAAATATAGCAGCAGCGGTGGCAATCTATACTTTCGTTACAGGTTTTGCGGCCTATTTTTACTTAAACTTGGATTATACACTGAGTATCTTGGCGGGAGGCCTCATGATGCTAATAAATTTAGCGGGCCTAGCCTTCGTTTGGAGTCTTATTTTTGCTAAAAAATCTATTGCGTTAGCGGTTTTCATCATTATATTTAAGTACGTAATTTTAGGAATGATTTTATGGGGCTTATCGTCGGCACAGTGGTTGAAACCGGCGGGCTTTTTGGTAGGGATAACTTCTTTAGTTGTTGCTGTTGTTTTTGAAAGATGGAGGTCGTATGCATTTTAATTGGACTCAGCTCATTCCAGGCGTTGGGCACGAGTATACTCACGTTGCGACGTTAATTATTGTTTCTACTGTACTTATGTTGATGGGCGTACTTGCAAAAGTAAGCCTTGGTAATGGTGAAACAGCCGTTGTGCCGACAGGAAAATTTTCTGTACGTGGAATTTTTGAAGTATTTACCGAATATGTCGGTGGCTTGGCAGATCAGGTTATTGGTCATCATGGCCGCGCCTTTGCGCCGTATTTTGCCGCTATTTTTACATACGTTTTATTTAATAATTTGGTGGGCTTAATTCCAGGGATGACTCCGGCAACGGAAAACTTTAACACTACTTTTGCGTTCGGGATGTTTTCATTTTTGGCCTACAATGTAATTGGATTAAAAGAAGGTGGCTTTGGCTATCTGAAACATTTTTTAGGACCAATTATTTGGCTTGCCCCACTGATGTTAATAATTGAATTGATATCTCACATTATTAGACCCTTAACTTTGGGCCTACGTTTAGCAAATGTTATGACGGGAGATCACACTGTACTTGCTGTCTTTCTTGGGTTGTTTCCGCTGGGCCCGGCCATTCCATTTTATGCGATGGGGCTACTGGTCTGCACAATTCAGGCGTTCGTTTTTACTTTATTATCAATGGTCTACATAGCTCTTGCAACAGCTCACGACCACTAAAACACAAAGGAGATTTATATGAAAAAGGCATTATTATTTGCCGCAACAACATTGGCCTCAGTAGCAGTATTCGCACAAGATGCGGCACATGCGGCGGGTAACTCATCAAGCGCGGGATTGGTAGCAATCGGAGCAGGTATTGCAATTGGCTTAGCAGTGCTTGGTGGAACATTAGCTCAAGGCAAGGCCTCTTCTGCGGCCCTTGAAGGTATCGCTCGTAACCCGGCAGCAGGCGACAAACTATTTACTCCATTTATCTTATCTTTGGCTCTTATCGAGTCATTGGTTATCTTGGCGTTCTTAGTTGCTTTCATCAAAATTCCGGCAGCAAGCTTTGGATTCTAGGTAGCTGGCACCTTGTGCCGCTGCGCTTTCAAGCTTAAATATTAAAAAGGGCCACCAATTATTGTGCGGCCCTTTTTATTTTAATAACCTGCACGAGCCACTAGCTATAAATATTGATTAACGACGCTCATGACAGAATCCTGGATACGCTTTAAGCCTGACGCTGTATTCGACTCAAAACGCACAACCAATACCGGCTGCGTGTTAGAGGCCCTCGCAAGCGCCCATCCATCTATAAAACTGATTCTAATGCCGTCGATCAAATTAACTTTGATATCTTTATCTTGTGAGTTTGAAAACTTTTCTTTTACTCTTTCAACAATCAAAATTTTTTTTTCTTCTGTGGTGTCAATTCTAATTTCTGGAGTATTGTAGGCTGGAGGCAAACCCTCTAATAACTGAGGAATTGTTTTGCCGGTTTTAGCAATTATTTCACAAAGGCGAAGACCTGCATAAGGGGCGTCATCATAGCCATGATTGCGGTCGGCAAAGAAAATGTGCCCACTCATTTCTCCGCCAAAGGGAGATTTTTCATTTTTAATTTTTTCTTTTATCAGGCTGTGGCCCGTTTTCCACATAATGGGTTCGCCGCCATTTTTAGCAATGTCGTGATACATGCGATCAGAACACTTTACATCACCAACGATTTTAGCGCCCTTTTTTTCTTGTAAAATACTTCGCGCAAAAATGGTCATCAATTCGTCACCATAGAGCATTTTACCAGTATGATCGATAACTCCGATGCGGTCCGCATCCCCATCAAATCCGATACCACAAATAGCGCCGGTTTCTAAAACTTTTTTTTGCAGATCTTTAAGATTTTCTTCTACGGTCGGATCTGGATGATGGTTAGGAAAAGTTCCATCAGGCTTTTCAAATAGAATTTCTGGATCAAGGCCCGTCGTATTAAATAATTTTCTAACAATGCTGCCGCCCGCGCCGTTTCCACAATCTAAAACAACCTTAATCGGCCCAATGGGACCGAATTCTTTTTTATAACGAGCCAAGTATTCTGGAAAAATATCGTAATTTTTAATTGAGCCCGATCCTGAAACAAAGTTTTCAGACTGCATAATAGCCTTAAGAGTCTGAATTTCTTCTCCGAAAATTGTGGTTTTACCCAAAGAAACTTTAAAGCCATTATATTCAGGCGGATTATGGCTGCCGGTAACCATAATAGCCCCATCTAAATCCAGCTGAAATGTTGAAAAATAACAAACGGGAGTAGTTACAAGACCTAAAATCAGAACCTCGGCGCCAGAATCTTTAAGGCCCTGAGATAGTTTTTCAACGATTGGAATAGAAGACATGCGCGCATCATAACCAATTGAAAGACGCATATTTTTTTTATTAGTTTTATTAAAAACATAGGTGCCAAACGAGCGACCAAGATTGTAAGCAAAACCCAAATCAAACTGCTCATTATAAACGCCACGGATGTCATATTCTCGGAAAATTACAGGTTCAAACATCTAAACTCCTTCGGAGTAATATATACTAATCTTCTATTAATTGAATATTAAGCTTAATGGCCTCCAGCATCGAATTCGGATTTGCCACATTTTTATTAAATATATCAACGGCGGTGCCATGATCAACACTAGTTCTTACAAAAGCCAGCCCTAAGGTCAAGTGCGCGCCAGAATCTTGTCCGTGCTGCATTTTAAATGGAATTAAGCCCTGGTCATGGTACAGGCAGACAAATATTGAATAAAGCGGCCAGTTTTTTTTAAGAAAAGCCGCATCCGGCACCAGCGGGCCAACCACGCCCTTGGGGAGTCGGGCAAATAAAGTTTTTTCAAGATTGCCGATTAGGCCGCCTTCGCCCGCGTGCGGATTAAGTCCCAAAACCGCGATTTTCTTTTTGGACTTCAGTAATGTTTGTAATTGTTGAGCGGCTTTTAAGGCCTCTGCGAGCCCTTTTTTTCTAAGCTGTGCCTCGACTCCAGATAGCGGAATATGATCTGTTGCCAGCACGATGTTAAAATATTTACCGATAAAAGCCATAAAAAGATTTGCCGAAGGAAACAGTTGTCTAAAAATTCCGGTGTGCCCAAGAGGCTTGGCTAAAGTTTTTGTTGATAGTCGCGGAACACGTGCGCTGATTTTTTTTGAAAGGGGCCCGGTAACCAAAGCCGTTAGTTTTTTTTGTACACAGGCGCGCGCGGCCTGAACGACCCAATCAGCCTCTGTGGAAACCAAAGCCAGATCTATTAATAGGTTGTCTGGCAAAGTTTTTTGAGTGCTAGCCAGAAAATCTAGGGCGCCATCAAGACTGTCAAAAGTAATTCGACTCCAGGCCTTATCAATAATTTTAAAAAACTGCGGCTGAAGTTTTTCCTGTGTTTTATGGCGAAAAATAAAAAACAAAGCGGCGGTTTTTTTAATTGAATTTGGGAGCTGGCTTAGCGCTTTAGCAGTGATTTCAAAGCCGATGCCATTTTTATCGCCGGTTGTAACAGCAATTTTTTTATAGCGCTTCATCATAAGTTTTAATATTGGCCTCGAGCTTTTTCAGCTCGAACCAATTTTTTAGCTGGCGCTCAAAATTTTGCTGAACCAAGGAGGCCTTGATAGATTCTTTAACTCGTAAAAAATTAGGGTCAAGAACGGTTTTTTTAGCTAAAAGTTTTACGATATGAAAGCCGTTTGGTCCTTTTAAAATTCCAGAAACGGCATCGACCGAAAGGTCGCCAATAGCGTTTTCGATTTGCGGCAAAAACTCGCCGGACTTAAAAACACCCAGGACGCCATCTTTGTTGGATCCAGGGGTTTCGTCTAATTGATTAGCCAGGGTCTCAAAACTTTCACCAGCAGCTAATTTGTTTAGGGCCGCTTCGGCGCGCCCCCAGACCCCTTCGCTTTCGCCCTTTTTGTTAGAAAAAAAGATCTGAGCAATTTTAAATTCAGCTACGCTAGGTCGGTAATTTGGATATTTGGCTCTAAAAACGCCGTAGGCATCTTCATCCGAGATGCGAAGCTTGTTAACAATTTCTTTTTCAAAAAAAACCTGTCGTTCGGATCTAGCTTTCAGAATATTTTTATATTCCGCCATGGTGTAGCCCTGGTTAGCAACATAACTGGATAATTCAGACATCGACATTTTGTTTTTTTTAGCCATTTGCGCGAGTTCGGCATCCACTTGTTCGCCGGGAGATGTCATGCCAAGGCGTTTAACCTCAGAATCCACCAATTTTTCATTAATTAAAAAATTGAGCTGTGCTTTTTTGTCTTTTTTAAGAGCGCTGACGCTTTCGCCGAGCAAAAGGGTTTCATCTATGGCGCCCGGCTTGCTTGCGCGCGCCTGCATATTCTTAAGTTCAGAAAGCAAAATAATTTCGTCATTTACTGAGACCACAACTTTATCCACAAGCTCTTTGGCCGCTAGCGTAGTGTTAAATAAAACTGAAAATAGAGAATAAAAAACACATAAAATCAAAGAAAGCTTCATTCAGCACCTACCTGGTTTCAACTCGAATAGAATCTATCACACTTAGGTTTTTTTTAACCCTGTATTTTTTGATTTGCACATCGAGCCATTCAGCAAATTTTGCCGTTTCGCGCAAGGCGCTTATTTCAGACAACACGCGGGCGCGGGCCTCAGCAAAGCTTAAGATTTTTGCGGGCCGCTTTTCAACCAGTTTAAATACGTGAATACCGTCTGACAGCGTAATGGGCCCGAAAATCTCGCCAATGCGCAATTTAAAAGATTTTTCGAACTCAGTTGAAAAGCCTCTTTCGATCCACCCGTAGAGATCCTTAGACTCAAGATTGTAGGCGGTCGAATATTTTTTTGCGACATCAGTAAAATTTTGTTTGGCGACAAGTTTTCTAACAATTTCAGCCTCGTTCGCATCGGCAACAAGGATATGAGATAACAAGAGAGAATCTGCCTGTTCAAACTTCGTGCGATTGTTGGTATAAAACGATAAAAGTTCGTTTTCTGAAATGGGCGCGGCCCCTTTTGTAATGATCTCAAGAACGCGTTTCTTTTTCAAGCCTTGCGCTATCTTTGCAACCCAGTCTGAGTAGCTGAGGCCGGCCTCGCTTAAAAGCTCACGAAATATGGCGTCTGAGGGGTAAGTAGAAACAATGGCGGCCACCTCTTTATTGATTTCGTCTGGCGACAGGGACAGGTTATTTTCGGTAAACCAAAGGTTTACAAAAGCCGAAACCAAAAAATCATTCAGAATTTGTTCTTTGAAAACAGCAATAATTTTAGAATCTTTTGCCGAAAGTGCATCGAGATCTTTAAGCTTGAGGGCTAGTTCTTTTGAAAAGCTTTGGGTCGAGAGCTGAATATTTTCAACTTGTGCAACGGGCTTGTTTAAAATTCTATTGGAAATAAAGTTACAAGATGAAAGCCCAACCAAACAAGTAATGTAAAAAAAACAAAGCGAAAACTTAAATAGACGCTTAGTCAACCAGGCTGGAATTAACATTTATTTTATAGTTCTTTTTAATTTTATCAAAAAAAGCATCAAATACAGCCTTGCGTTTCACGTCGTAAACCGCCATACGAACTTCTCTTTTACTAGCCTCATCATAGCTACGACGGCCCACTAATTTAATGATGTGAAAACCAAAGGGAGTTTCGACGAGATCCGAAGTAATTTCGTTAAGCGCTAGACTATTGGCCGCATTATAGTAGGATGGCACAAGAGAAACGCGCGATTGCCAGCCGATATCGCCACCGAGATTTTTAGTTGTGATATCATCAGAGTAGAGTCTTACCAGCTCTTCAAAAGGCCGCTTTGATTTTTTAACTTCACTAAGAATTTCATTGCCGCGCTTGCGAGCCTCTTCGCGTTGCTCTTTGGTGGCGCCGGGCTTAACTTCAATCAGAATATCCGACAAACGAATTTGAGGATTATTATTATACCAAGCGCGCATTTCAGAGTCGGTAACGGTGCTGTCTTCAACTTTTTTGCCCAGTTCTTTTTCCAAAAAAACCTTGTAGATTTCTTGATTGATTCGATCTTGTACGATGGGGTCTTTCTCAAGACCTCTTTTGCGAGCCTCTTGAACCCCCAGTTCATATCGCACAAGTTCTTCTAAAAAAACTTTTTTTGATGGAGGGTTCGCAAGGACCTGAGAGGTGACCTCAGCATATCTTTTGTTGAACTCCGCACGCGTAATTTTTTTTGTTCCCACAGTTGCCACAACAGCGGTCTCGTTATTTTGCGCTTGCGCAGTTGAAAATATAAATGAGCTTATTGTTGAGCTTAGAAAAATCAGAATCAAAAAAAAGCGTTTCATAGTTGTGTGTCCTTTATGTAGGAGGTCTTTATATATTGATTTAATCCTATAGCTAAATGCTACAGTTATGATCTTGATACGCCAAACAAATTGGCCGCCTGTTGCCTTGCGGCAAAGAGTTGATTTTGCAGGGTTTTTGCTAGTTCTGCTGATCTTGGGTCATCTGTTTTTGTGATAGGGGCCAAAGGTCCAGCCCAAACAATAACAAGCCGAGCAAAAGGCTTTGGAAGATAGGCCTGGTTCCATGAGCGCGGAAATCTCCAGGCTGATTCACAGTAGGCGCCGCCTATAAAAATATCTGATTTTAACAAACGAGAAAGCTCAAAAACTCCGGGCTTTACTTCATAAATTGGCCCTTTCGGCCCGTCAACCGCGATGTTACAACTAGAGCCGCTTTGAACAAGTTTAATAAGGCCTTTCAGTGCCGACACGCCCCCGCGAGTTGAAGAGCCGCGAGAGGTTTTTCCGCCAAGCAGTTTGTAAACAACGTTCATCATCTCACCGTCTTTGCTGGTTGAGATCATGGTGGAAAGCTTATAGGATTTGGCAAAATGCAATAGGGAGGCCTCATCACCGTGAAAGTGCGCCAAGATAAAGGGTGTTCTATTTTTGAGATGTTCTTTTAGTTTTTCAGACTCAACAATCTGCATTCTCCAGCTCCACGAAAGCAGGCGATAAAAAATAAAAACAATAAATCCGACAACAAGTCCGCGGAGCCTATACATGCTTAATGATTTAAAAGTTTTTTAAACTCTTCCGTCAATTTTGGAACAATTTCAAAGGCATCGCCGACAATTCCATAAGTTGCTTTTTGAAAAATAGGCGCATTGGCATCGTTATTTATGGCAACAATAACCTTGCTTCCGCTCATTCCCGCCAAGTGTTGAATG
>ERZ1292633.1976-Hain-H41-02um-R1-1976-length-21384-cov-6_pt1 | contig 21384 bp, 17 predicted proteins | sample MGYA00564406_ERZ1292633 | MGnify/ENA primary metagenome ERZ1292633 (study PRJEB36523, sample SAMEA6512639) | groundwater metagenome | collected 2019-01-08 | study: AquaDiva: Metagenomics assemblies of 32 groundwater samples
AGCGGGCGAGCGGAATCGAACCGCCGTCTGATCCTTGGCAAGGACCCGTTCTACCATTGAACCACGCCCGCGACGTTCGCGATTCTATCAAAATCAGGGGGACTTGGGAATACGATCCGTCTGCGCGCCGTCGAACGGGATGTTCTGTTGGAGCACGACAGCCTCGTCCTCGACGAGGCGACGGTTCTCCTCGTCGCGCGCCTCCAGGATTTCCGAGAATTTCTCCACGAGAACGTCGACCACCTTCGGGTCGAATTGCGTGCCGGATTTGTCCTCGATGTATCGTCGCGCGTCGTCGACGGTCCACGCGCCCTTGTACGCGCGCTTGGACGAGAGCGCGTCGAAAACGTCCGCCACGGTGACGATGCGGGCCTCGATCGAGATCTGCTCGCCTTTGAGCGTGTAAGGATAGCCCGTCCCGTCCCACCACTCGTGATGGCCGACGGCGACTTTCGCCGCCAAGCGCAGCAGGCGGCTTTCGGCGTTGGCCAGCATCTTGGCGCCGTAGACCGTGTGCTTTTTCATCTCCTCGAATTCCTCGGCCGTGAGCTTTCCCGGCTTGCGCAGGATCGTGTCGGGAATGGCGACCTTGCCGATGTCGTGAAGGGGAGCGGCGTAGCGAATGTCCTCGGCTTCCTGGAAGGAGAGGCCCAGGCCGTGCGCCAGGATGCCGGAAAATCGGCTCATGCGGCGCAGGTGGCGCCCGGTGTCGGCCTGGTCGCGGTACTCGGCGACAAGAGCCATGCGGTAGATCGTTTCAAGGTGAGACCGGCGCAGATCGTCGTAGAGGGTCGCGTTTTCGATGAACGTCGCCGCCATCGTCGCCAATATCCGCAGGAGCCCCTCGTCTTCCTCGTTGAAGGAGCCCCTGCTCTTGTTGAGGACCTCGAAAACCCCGAGCGCCTTCCCGTCGCGCCCCCGCAGCGGCACGGCCAGGACGCTGCGCGTCTGATAGCCCGTGATGCGGTCCAAGTCCTGGGCGAATCGGGTGTCCTTGTAGGCGTCGCGGATGTTGACCGCAGAGCCGGTGCGAGCCACGAAGCCCGCGATCCCCTGCCCGACGGGAATGCGCAGGATTTTTTCCTCCATGCCGAGCGCGATCTTCGTCCACAGCTCGCCCTTGTAGGCGTCGACAAGGAAGACGGAGCAGCGATCGGCGGAGAGGATGTTGCGGACCTCCTCGGCGATGATGGTCAGCAGGATGTCCAAATGCGTCTCGGCCGCGACCATGCGTCCGAAGCGCGCGAGGAGGGATTGGCGCTTCTCGAGTTCTTGTCTACGCCCCATGGTGTTGGTCCAGGGCCCCGGCGACGAACTCGGACAGATGGAGCACCCGCGCCTCAGGATAGTATTTCCTCGCACCCCGGGCAAGCTGGATGAGGCACGACGTCGAGCTCGTGAGAATCACCCCGGCCTGAACGCCGGCGGCGTTCGAGATTTTAGACTTGAGCAGATCTTCGGACAGCTCGCCGTGAACGAAGGCGAAGGCTCCGGCCCCTCCGCAGCAGGCGTCGGCGCCCGGCATCTCGCGATAGGAAGCGCCCGCGGCCGCCTTCGCCGCGCAGCGCGGCTGGTCCTTGAGGCCTTGGCCGTTGAGCGCCCTGCAGGAATCGTGATACGTCGTCGCGACCAAGGCTCCGGAAGCCGCGGGCAGGCGGTCGGCGCAGTCGCCGTAAAGTTCGACGGCGTCTTTGACCCGCCGCGAGAAAACCTCCGCCCGCTTTCGCCACTCGCCGTCCTGGGGCCTCAAGAAAAGCTGGGGGTATGATTTGAGGAACGCGACGCACGAGGAGCAGTCTCCCGCGATGGGCTCGGCGCCGCTGCGCTCGGCGTGCTCGATATTTTTTTGGGCCAGACGCCGAGCGTCGTTGAGATCGCCATAGTTATGGGCCAGAAGGCCGCAGCAGGGGTTGTCGAGGACAGCGCCCGGACCCTTCAAGCGGTCGAGCGCGGACAAGGTCGCCGTCCCCACGCGCGGAAACAGGTAGCGCGTGCCGCAGGCCGCGAAGTAACGGTAGGCCGGCGCCGCGGGAGACCGCCGGCCGCGCGTCCTATCGTCGAGGTTGAGGAAGGGCGACTCGCGGACGTGCTCGTCCATGGCGGCCAGCGCGCCCAGGCCGGCGGCGCGCAGAAAGGGCCGCGCCAACTTGGACAGGCCCGTTTTCTTGAGGAGAAACCCGATCTTGAGAAGGCAGGAGAACGTCTTCGGGCAATCGACGAGAAGACGCGAGACCAGCCTCATCAGCCAGTGCGTGCGGCCGCGCAGGGCGCGCCGACCCTCGAGAGCGATGTCCGCCACGGGCACGCGCGCGTAGCACGCCGCCGTGCAGGCGCCGCACAGAAGGCATGTCGACAGCGCCTGCAAAGCCCCCTCGGGATCGTCCAGCTTTCCCTCGAGCATCAGGCGCATGATTTGGCTGCGCCCGCGAGGCGACTTCGACTCGTCGCCGGTGGCCACATAAGTGGGGCAGGATTGTTCGCAGTAGCCGCAGCGGGAGCACTGGCTGACGGCGTCGTAGACGGAACGCTCGCCCAGGTCCGTCAAAAGGCGCCCCAGCGTTTCGGCCATTATTTCGTCTCCAGCTCCGGATTCATCCGCCCCTCCGGGTCGAACGCCTTGCGCACACGGGCCGCCCACGGCGAGAGGGCCGCGGGCTTGTTCTGGGGCACCTGCGCGGGAACCTCGCGGGGACGGGCGTAGAGCTTCATGGTGACCTCGAGAATGACGCCGAACATTCCCCAAGAACCGAGAACCAGGCGCGAGAGATCGTAGCCGGCGACGTTTTTGACGACTCGGCCGCCCAGCTCGACAACGTCGCCGTTCGACAGAAGAAGACGCATGCCGAGAATATCCTCGCGCAGTCCGGACCAAGGCCGCGAGGCCAGCAGGCCTCCGAGAGTTCCCCCGCACTTGGGAAGGCGCAAGAAAACGCCGTTCTTTTCCAGCTGCACGTGGAGGGAATTGACGGAAACTCCGGATTCGACGGTGAGGGTGAAATTGCGCTTGTCGAGGTCGATGACAGCGCCCAATCCCGTCGTCAACAACTCCACGGCCGTCGCGGGAGTGGGCGCGCTCCAGCGCGTGGACGCGCCGCGCACGCGAAAGGATGCGCCGGGAGGGGCCGAACGAACCGCGTCGATGAGCAGGCGCGCGTACTCGGATGGCTCCGGAGCCGGCGGCCTCGAAAAGCCCGGGCCAGTTCCCGTCCCGGGCAGAGGAAACAGCTTATCCGGATTGGCCAGATGCTCGGGGTCGATCGCGTCCTTGACGCGGTGGAACAAACGCAACGTTTGGGGCGTAAACAGCCAGGCCATCGCGTCGCGCTTATCGAGGCCGATGCCGTGCTCTCCCGACAGCGAGCCGCCGAGCTCGACGCAGGCCTGAAGCATCTCATGGCCCGCCGCTTTGACGCGCGCCGTCCAAGCGGCGTCCCGTTCGTCGTAGATGATGTTCGGGTGGATGTTGCCGTCGCCGGCATGAAACAGCAAATAGGATTTGACTTGATGCTTGGCCGAGATGCTCTGAATGCGGCGCACGATCTCGGGCAGCCGATCGCGGGGCACGACGCCGTCTTCGACCAGGACGTTGGGGGCCAGGCGGGCCAGCGCCGCGTAGGCCCCGCGGCGCCCTTCCCAGAGCCGCTCGCGCTCCGCCGGGTCGGCGGCGACGCGCACGTTCGAGGCTCCGGACTGGCGGCACAGGCTTTCGACGAGTTCCCCCTCCCGCGCGCACGCGGCGGCCGAGCCGTCGAGCTCGATGAGCAGAACCGCCGGATCCTTCGGATAGCCGAGCGGCCGGCCCGCTTCGACCGATTCGACGGTGGGCCTATCCATCGCCTCCAGGCACCGCGGCAAGACCCCCGCGGCGATGATCGCCGACACGCATTCGACGGCGGAGTCGATGGAGGAGAATCCGGCCAACACCGTGCGGGTGTGCGCCGGAATCGGCGTCAGCTCGACCCACAGTTTCGTGAGAATTCCCAAGGTGCCTTCCGCGCCGATCATCAGGCTCAACAGCTCCGGGCCATGGTCTTCATGCGATAGCCGGGCCAGCGAGCCGTCGGGCATCACCACCTCGGCGGCCAGAACGTGGTTGGTCGTCACGCCGTACTTCAGGCAGCGAGGGCCTCCCGCGTTTTCGGCCGCGTTGCCCCCGAGGGTGGACACCCGGAAGCTCGCCGGATCCGGAGCATAAAACAAGCCCAAAGGCTCGACCGCCTTTTGCAGGTCGGCATTGACCACCCCGGGCTCCACGCAGGCCCGCCGTGCCGACGCCTCGATAGACAGGATGCGGTTAAGTCTCGCCAGGGAAATGACCAGGCCGCCGCGCAAAGCGATGCATCCCCCGGACAAATTGGTTCCTGCGCCGCGGGCGACGAACGCCACCTTGCGGCGCGCGCACCACTCAACGGCGCGCCGCACCTCTTCGCCGGAACGCGCCAACAGCACTGCGTCGGGGCGCGCGCGATCGTGGGCGCCGTCGTAGGAGTACACCGCGAGCTCCGCGGCGTCGGTCCTCAACGACCCCGAGGAAACAATGGCCTCCAGCTCGGCGAAGGGAGCGCTCACGGCCTACTTCCCGGTGGGAGCGGGCGGCGGGGGCGGAGGAAGCTTCGCGCCGGGCGCGGTTTTGGGCAGCGGCAGCTTGAAATAGAAAAGCGACCCCACGCCCAACTCGGACTCGATGCCCATGTCCCCGCCGTGCATCTGCACGATCTCGCGCGAAATTTTCAGGCCCAGGCCGAACCCGGCCTTGCGCATGGACTGAGCCTCCTTGGTCTGAAAGAAACGTTCCCAAACGCGAGGCAAGTCCTCTTTCGATATTCCAATGCCGGTGTCGCGCACGCCGACGATCACCCAGCCGGGCTGGATGGAGACCTGAATCACCACGCTGCCGCCCTGTTTCGTATATTGGACGGCGTTCGTGCAGAGATTCTGGATGACCTGCCCGATGCGGTTGGGATCGCCCCGCAAAATCGGCAAGGATGGCAGGGGGGCGGAGGAGAATTTGATTTTTTTGCGTTCGGCGACCACTTCCACGCGCGACATGACCTCCGTGATGACCGCGCCCAGATTCATGTCGCCGAGTTCCACGCGCAGCTTGCCCGATTCGATGGCGGCTAAATCGACAAGGTCGGAGATCAGGAGGTTGAGGGTCTTGGCCGCGTTGTGGATATGCGCCGCGCATTTCAGGTCATCGGGCTTGCCTTTGAGACGCATGCCCAAAACCTCGGAATATCCGAGAATGGCCGTCAAGGGATTTTTCACATCGTGGGCGACGGTCGCGAAAAATTTGGTTTGGAAACCGTTGACCTGGGCCAATTTTTGCGCCGAGATCTGCACTTCCTTGAGCAGCCTGGCGTTTTCGATGATCAGGAAGCGGCGTTCGAGCGCCCGCTCGATGGATAAGGCCAAACGAGAGACATCGATGGGCTTGAGGAGGGCGTCGTCGAGTCCCAATTCCACGGCTCGGCTCACGCCCTTGAGAGCGTCTTGAACCGGAAACTGGTCGACCATCAAGATGATGCGCAGGTCCTTGTCGTTCTCGCGCATCGCCAGGGCCAACTTCGCTCCGGCGAATTTCGTCGCCTCCAACGCGCTGCCGCCGATGGCGGCAAGCTGGAAGGGCTTGGTGTGCATCAACCGCATGGCCTCCTCGCCGTCGACGGTGGTCACCACCTCGTAGCCGATCGCCAGCAGCGCCTCGGACAGGCGCGACAAGGTCGGCAGGTCGTTGTCGACGAGGAGCAGGCGCTCTTTTTCGCGCGGACCGGAGCGGACGGACTCCAATCCGTCGGTGAGAATCTCCGCCACCCGCACCGCGCTTTCACGCGGCAGAATCGCCGGATATCCCGCCTTCACCGCGGCCATCGCCGTGCGCAGAGGATCGACGGTCGTGACCGTGTAGGTCACGGCGTTGCTGACGGCTCGGCGCATGCGCGCGTCCAGAGCCGCGGCCTCCGACCATGGCGCGGAAAAACGCACCACGGCCACTTTGCCCAGCATGGCCTGGGATTGCGCATCGTCGGACTCGCCGGCCAAGCGTTCCCAGAAGCCCGACGACTTGCTCTTGGAGCGATGCTCGTCGACCAACCTCATCTGATTGGTGAGAATCTCGATGATGCCGACCGGCGACTCCATCTGAATGAAGGCCACGCCCGCCTGCCGCAAAGCGTTCTGGATGCCCTGCGTGATGAAGAGCGTCGGCTCGACAAGAAGCATCACGGGCACCTCGACGGCGCGAATTTGGTCGAGGAAGCCCGGCGGCAGCGGCCAGGGAAGGCGGCGAATCGGCGAGGGCAAAGCCGGGGAGATCTGAGCGGGAGGTTCAATGGCGAACAACGCGAAACTTCCCCTCTCTTTTTGAAGCTTGGCCAGCGTCTCCCGATCAACCGGGGGCACTCGCGCGGCGTCCAACACCACCGCCGAGAAGGTCTCCGAGGCCAAGCGAATCACCGCCCCCCGAGTGTCGCCCGCGACCACCAATTCGAATTCCCGCGCGACCATAGACGGGGTGAGCGCGCTGATCAGGGCCGGATCGGCCCCGACGATAAGCACTCGGCCTTTGGGGTTCAATTGATGAACTCCGGCGCCAGTTTCGCCGTGAAATGCGCCAAGCGAGGCGAGGCGGAAACCAAACGCAGGGGTCGAATCGACTTCGCCGTGGAGGCGACGTGAGAGACGGCCTCGATGAGAAAATCAATATGGCTTTGGGTGTAGACTCGACGCGGAATGGCCAGGCGCACGAGCTCCATGCGCGCGGCCTTGAACTCTCCGTTTTCGCGGCGGCCGAACATCAGCGAACCGATTTCCACGGAACGCACGCCCGCGGCCAGGTACAGTTCGCACGCCAGAGCCTGAGCCGGATAACCCTGCGCGGGGATATGCGGCAGCAGCCGCTTCGCATCCAAGTACACCGCGTGGCCCCCGGGGGGCTCGACGATGGGAACCCCCGCGGCGCGCAGCCCCTCGCCCAAATACTCCACGGAACGAATGCGGTAATGCAGGTAATGCTCGTCTAAGACCTCGCGCAGGCCGACCGCCATCGCCTCGAGGTCGCGCCCGGCCAGGCCGCCGTACGTGGGAAAGCCCTCGCCAAGGATCAGGCTTTCCCGCGCACTTTGAGTCCAGCCATCGTCGTTGAGCGCCAGAAAGCCCCCGATATTGACGAAGGCGTCTTTTTTGGCGCTCATCCAGCAGCCGTCGGCGTAGGAAAAGATCTCACGGACGATCTCGCGCACGGGACGGGTGGCATAACCGGGCTCGCGGAGTTTGATGAACCACGCGTTCTCCGCGAAACGGGCGATGTCGAGAAAGAGAGGAACACGGTAGTGCCTTGCCGTCTCGGCGCACGCGCGCAAATTCGCCATCGATACGGGCTGGCCTCCCAAAGAATTGTTCGTCAAGGTCATGACGATCATCGCCACCCGCTCGCGGCCCAACTCCCGGAGCTTGGACTCCAACTGGCGCAAGTCGATGTCGCCCTTGAAATCGCCCGGCACGGCGAAATCGAGGGCCTCGGGAGTGGGCAGATCGATGGCTTGCGCGCCGGAAGCCTCGACGTTGGCGCGGGTCGTGTCGAAATGGGAATTGGATAAAATGACTTTCCCCGGCCCTCCGACCACGGAAAAAAGAATGCGCTCGGCCGCTCGGCCCTGGTGCACGGGCATCACGTGGCGCAGACCGGTCAGATCGCGCACGGTTTTTTCAAACTCAAAGAAACTTCTCGCGCCGGCATACGATTCATCGCCGCGCATGATCGCCGCCCATTGTTCGGCCGACATCGCCGAGGTCCCGGAGTCCGTCAGCAAATCGATCAGGACTTTGTCGGCCGGCACCGCGAAAAGGTTGTAGTCCGCCTCCTTCAGGGCCTTCTCGCGTTCGGACCGCGTCGTGAAACCCAGCGGCTCCACGCTTTTGATCTTAAAAGGCTCGATGATCGTCTTCCAGTTCGGCTCCATCAATTCGTCTCCGAACCGGGGTGGTAGTCGCAATCATGGCAGCGGCACAGCTTGCGCAGCATCTCGAAGGTATAAATGCCCGTGCCGTGCCCGTCGCTGAAAGTGAATGACAACGCGTAGTTGCCCACGATATCGGCGCGCGAAGCGCCCAATTCCTCCGGAACCGCGGATGCGTCCAGCAGCGCCTCTCCGGTCCACTCATCCCTGCAGGACGCGCACGGGCAATGCCGGCGCAGGTGGGCGAAAGGAAGTTCGGTCTCGTGCCCATCGTCCCAAATGATGCGCAACCGAACGTCCTCGACCTTTTCAATGGAGCGAGGAGTGAAGTTCAGCATGATAAGTCCCACCGAGTTTATTATATTATCCCTTCGCCGTTAAAGGAGAAAGCATGTTCCCCCCTCTTGTCGCTCTGATGCTGACGCTGGCCGGCGGCGCTCCCGCCCAGCCGCGGGCCGCCGCGAACGCGGATCGCGAAATCATCCGCGTCAACGGGGTCGCCATACGCCAATCCGAGGTTCTGGAGCGGCTCTGGAAACGCTACGGCCCGCAATCCGTCGAAGAAATGATCGACGAACTCCTGTTGCGCCAGGCGGCTCAAGCGGCCAAAATCAAGGCCGCCGAAAGCGACGTCGACCTCCGCTTCTCTCGCCTGCAAGCCCAGTTCGGCAGCCGCGAGCTGCTGCTCAGCCAGCTGGAACAGGCCGGAACCACCGTCTCCAAGGTCCGCGAGGACCTCGCTGAGGAGATCGTGCGCGAACGGCTGATCATGACCGCGAAGGGGATCAAGCTCTCCGACGACGAGCTCAAAAAATCGTTCGAAGAAAACAAGGATAAGCTCGGCAAGCCCGAATCGGTTCATCTGCGCCATATTTTGGTCAAGTCTAAGGAAGAGGCCGCCGAGCTCGCCGCTAAAATCAAGGGCGGCGCGGACTTCCAGTCCTTGGCTCGGGCCAAGTCGCTGGCCGCCAGCGGAAAGGCGACGGGGGGCGACTACGGTTTCGTCTCTAAGGGAATGCTGCCTGCGGAAATCGACGAAGTGGCCTTCAGCTTGAAAGCCGGGGAGCTGCGCGTGCTCCCGGGACCGCGCGGCCATCACATCCTGCAAGTCGTCGACCGGCGCCCTGCCGTGCCCACGTCCTTCGCCCAATCCAAGGATGAACTGCGCGAGATTCTTCTCACGGAAAAGATCAAGGCGGCGCTGCCGGGTTACCTGCAGGAATTGCGCGGCAAGGCCGACATCAAGACGTCCGCGGCGGCTTCCGCCGCCCGCTGAAGGCCGCCCCCTCAGACTTCAGGCCCAACGCACGGTGGGCCCTATGACGGAGCCCCCGTAGGCACTCCGACTCGGTCGGTCTCGATGACGGCTTGCTAGACTCGAGCCCATGCGCAACGCAAGCCGACTTCTGCTCGCACTCCTTGTCGCCGGACCCGGGCCGGCGCACGCCGCCGCCCTGGCTCCAAGCGCCGGAACCGTTCGAGTCCTCGCGCCGTTTGCCGTCTCCCTGGGCCTGGCCGCGGGCTCCCACGCGCCGGCTCTTAAGCCTGCCGCGCTCACGCCCTCTCTCGCTCACCCTCTCTCGGCCGCTCCCGGCGCCTCCTTCCTCAGACCCTCTATTTTGACGCCCTCAGCCGTCACCCCTCCGGCGGCTGCCGCGATCGCGCCTCAAACGACGCTGAAAGGCCTGCCCACCGAACTGATCCAGCCTCTGCCCGAGTCTTCGAATCTTGAGACGCTCCGAGATTTCGCGGGACGCGCGTTCGACTTCACGCTCGGCGCCGAGTCCGCCGCGACCCCCCCCATAGTCATCACCCCCCTGGGCGTCGATCGCGCCGCCCCCTCGGTGGGCAAGCAGCGCCCTCTCCCCGAATCGGTTCAAGTCAAATCGTCGCTCCCCAATCTCGATTCCGCCGTCGAGATGTCCGTCTCGCATTCTTATCCGGGCAAGATCGGCTCCGATCCCACCCAGACAGCGGCCCAAGCGATCGAGGAGTATATCGCCTTCGACGGCATGCCCTTGGACCAGAAGCACATGGTCATCAAGTACTATGAAATCGGCATGCCCGAAACCGGTCAGACGCCCCTCATCGCGGCCATCGAGAGATTGGTCGAAGCCGGCATCAAGACCACCATCATCACCGACTTCAATCCCGCCGCCATAGGGACTTTTCCCGATGATGAGCGTCAGAACACCGATTTTGAGCACATCACCTTCAAGAACAGCGGACCCGGCCGCGCGCTTGAACACCTGATCAATGACCTGGGCTTCAAGCTGAAGGTTGGAAAAAGCAAGTTCACCGTCTTAAGCGGAATGCCTCTTTTCAATCCGCGCGACAAAGGCCAGAAACCTTTGATGCACGACAAGGGGTTGTTCGCCGCCGGGCCAAACGGGACGGCCTACCGGTTCGCCTGGAACGGCACCGCAAACATGAACGACACCAAATCCAAAAAGCCGCGCGGCGATCTCCCGGATTTCGGCGGACGCTACAATCGCGTGCTCCTTTCCAAAGACGCGGCCGCCAATGAGGTCGACTGGAATCATGTCTTGGCTGAAATCACCGCCTTCGATGGCCGGTTGTCCTCGAAGGGCTTGCCCAAGGCCCTTGATGTTCCCCGGCGCGTCGCCTACCCCAACGGCGAATTCCGCGAGATCGCGTTCACCAACGGCAGGCAAAACCCCAACGACCGCATGACGGCCATGTTCGAACGGGCGACCAAAGCGCTGATGGACGCCAAGGCCCGCAACACGCAGCCGGATTTCGAGATCCAGGAAATCATCTGGAGCCACTTCGTGCTGACCTTGACCTCCCAGGTCGAGGCCTTCCGGGCGTATCTCAACGCCCTGGAAGCCTTTGACCCCAAGGACTACCGGAAGCGGCTGAAGGTCTTCGGCGTCTTCGACCAGCAATTCATCTCGCCCTCGGGCTGGGGAGAAGCCGCCGCCTTCGAGGGGTTTCTGGTCCAGAGGCCTCGAGGCAAGAGCATTTTCCCGTTCCGGAGCAAGCACCTCGAAATGATGCGGCTGTTCGGTTATCTGCGCCTGAGATCCGGGGTCGATCAGATCGACCCCGACGCCGCCCCCACGGGCATTCACCTCTGGCACGATAAGACCACTCTGATGAAAGTCCTGGAAAAAGACCCCGTCAGCGGCCAGATGAGGCCATGGACTTACGCCTGGACCCGCAGCCTCAACAACAGCGGCCACTATCAGAGCCAAGAAAGCCAGGACATGTACCGGATGCTGCCCGACTCGCGCTTGGCCAAGGAGTTCGAAGACAGCATCAAGGAAGTCGCCAGGGCCGAACCGCAATACGCCCTGCCCCTGAGCAAAGCCGTCGCCATGGTCGTGCTCGCCAACATGACCCAGCACACGGCCTACGACAATAAGATGCCGGACTACGTCGACCGGGTCATCAATGCGCTCAGTTCGCAAGACTACCCGACGGTGGAAACGCTTCTCAAGGAAATCATCGCCCTGCCCACGATCAACGTTTCGGGCGTTCGTTTCCTGTCGACCCGCGCGGGCGACCTTGCGGAGCGCGTGGAGCGCTTCGTCGGCTTCCTGTCGTGGCATAAGGAGCAAATGGCGCAGGACCCGACGCTGCGCGAGATTTCCTACCGCAGGGCTCTCAATATCGCGGTGGGCCTGAGCGCGAACAACTTCTGGGGCCTGCGCACGGCCCTTGACATCATTTACTACAACGGCGATCGCTCCGAAGACGAGACCCTGGAGCTGCTGAAAGCCGCCTGGGTCGACGGCCTTAAGATGAGCGAGCCCTTTCCGGAGTCAAAAAAGGAAAGCGTGGCCGACGGCCAGTCCGGGGAGTCTGTTGAGGCGTTTGGCTGGGGCTGGTAGCCGAGACCCCGCGAAGAAGTCTTGGGTCTTGACTTGTCTCGCATCCCGACTACACTGTGTTGCCGACTGATCGCCACGGGAGGGCGCTGGAATGAATAGATCTCTGCTGTCGTTCGCTTTGCTGATCCATCTCACCGCGACGGCTTCGGCCCACCAGAGGCACCACCGCCACGAGGAACGCGACATCGAGCCGGGAATCCGCCTGGAATTCGACATCACCTACCTCAACGCCTGGGGCCACACCGTCGCAGACGGAAGAGGGCTCACTTTTTTCCATGACGCCCTCTCCGAGCAATGGGGCATCACCCCTCCTTTGATGTCGATGGATCCGACCGTGCTGCCCTCCCAATATTGGGGAAGCTACCCGCTTTACTACGGCGGACAGACGATGTATTACACGATCAAGATCGCCAACACGGGCCACCGAAAGTTCAAGAACCTCACCGTCGTGGCCATCCAGGAGTACCTCAGCCCGACCGGGCAGGTCAACACCCGCATCGGCGCCGACGCCGTGCGCGACTGGTTCATCCCCAAACTCGGCCGCCACGAGTCCAAGACTCTCTTTGGCTCCATCAACATTCCCAACGTGGGAGAATCCGGTCTCGACCAAACCCATATCCAGGTCTTCCGGTCGGCGCGTCACAACGACGAGGAGCAGCAAGACGAGAACGAGCGCTTCGACGCCCGCCGCCATCGACACGGCGAGGACTCGCCGGCCCTGCGCCCGCGCTTGATTTACGAGAATATCCAGGCGGGCATATGGTGTCCGCCGTCCGAGCAGCCCCGCCGTCCATAGACGAATCCCGCGCCGATCGCGAACCTCCTGATCCGCGGATTTGTTGTAAACTCTCCCGGTATCCACGCTGAGGGGAAAAGCGCTCTATGGCCATTCATGAGTTGACGGCGCAGCAGCTGCACGACATGAGCCTGTTGGAAAAAGACCGATGGTGGCTCAAAAACGTCTACAAAGGCGACATGCCGCAGCTGACTCTGCGCTCGGCGATCACCGGCATGCTGCTGGGCGGGGTTCTGAGCCTGACCAACCTCTACGTGGGGATTCGCACGGGTTGGACCCTGGGAGTCGGCATCACCTCGGTCATTCTCTCTTACTCCATCTTCAAGGCTCTGTCCCGGCTCAAGCTCGGCAGCGAGATGACCGTGCTTGAAAACAACGCGATGCAGTCCATCGCCACGAGCGCGGGCTATATGACGGCCCCGATGATCTCCTCGCTGGCCGCCTACATGGCGGTCACGGGCCGAGTCATTCCCTGGCAGCACACGATGGTCTGGATCATTCTTCTGGGAATCATGGGCGTGCTGTTCGCGTTCCCGCTCAAGAAACGCTTCATCAACGACGAGCAGCTCCCCTTTCCCGAAGGCTACGCCGCCGGCATCGTCATGGACAACCTGCACGCCGGGAAGGGCGCCGAGGGAGTTTTCAAAGCCAAGCTCCTTCTCTCGGGCGCCGGGCTGTCGGCCGCCATCGAGACGATGTGCAACGAAAAAGTGATGGGCGCGCTCCGTTTGCGCTGGGCGCATCTGCCCGCGCATTGGGATGATATCGTCTATAAGTGGTTTACCCCCCGGATTTTAGGCACGCCGCTCAAGGACCTGACCGTCCAGTTCGACACCTCCATCGTCATGGTCGCCGCCGGCGGCCTGATGGGGACCAAAACGGCGGCCTCGCTGATGCTGGGCGCCATCGTCAACTACCTCATCTTGGCGCCCATCCTGATGAAACAGGGCATCATCGTCGGCTCCGGATTTCGCAACATCACCATGTGGGCTCTTTGGGGCGGCGTGGCGCTGATGACGACCTCCTCGATTTATTCCTTCCTCTCCAAGCCGAAAGTCATCCTGCAGTCGTTCCGCGGGCTTCTGCCCGGCAAGGGCTCCGTCAAGGCGGGTGACGATCCCTTGAAAGACATCGAGCTGCCGATGTGGCTCTTCGCCGTCGGCATTCCCATCGTGGGTTTTTTTACGGTCTGGGCGGGCCACGCCTTTTTCGGCGTGCATTGGTGGATGGGAATGATCGCCATTCCCCTGGTGTTCGTCTTCACCCTCATCGCGGTCAACTCCACGGGACTGACGTCGATTACGCCCACGGGGGCCCTGGGAAAATTAACCCAGCTCACTTTCAGCGTGCTCGCGCCGGGAAACATACAGACAAACATCATGACCGCCGGCATCACCGGCGAAGTGGCCTCGAGCGCGGCCAATCTTCTCATGGACATCAAGCCCGGCTACATGCTGGGCGGCAAGCCCCGCCACCAGGCGATCGGCCACACCCTGGGCATTCTCGCCGGCGCCTTCGTCGCCGTCCCGGTCTTCTACACCATTTTAAACAACGATATTTCGGTCCTCATGTCGGACAAATTGCCGATGCCCAGCGCGCAGGTCTGGAAAGCCGTCGCGGAAATTCTCACCAAGGGGTTGAGTTTCCTTCATCCCACGGCGCGTCTGGCCATCGCCGTCGGCGCCGTCCTAGGCGTGCTCGTGGAAATCGCCAACCAACGCACCCGGGGGCGCTTCCCCGTTTCGGGGGTGGGCCTGGGGCTGGCTTTCGTCTTGAAATTCAGCGACTCGCTGTCCATGGCCGCGGGCGCCTTCTTCTTCTGGCTGGCGGGAAAATACTTCACCGATAAAACAAGCCTCGGCTATCGAGCCTTCGTCGACAACCAAGAAACGGCGTGCGCCGGCGCCATCGCCGGGGGATCCATCATCGGACTGCTGCTCATTCTCCTCGAAACAACCGTTCTCAAATAAATCTTATGAATCTACAAGTCCACTGGGTGAAGTGCCAAGACGGAAGCTGGGCCAATTTGTACGCCGTCGATCTCGATCATGCCCATTTCAACGAGCTGGAGGGCGTGTACATCGTCTGGCACGGCGGCGCGAAAACAGAGCCCCTGCGAGTGGGCGCCGGCTTGATTCGAAGCAAAATCGAGGCCTGCCGCAAGGACCCCGCCATACGCCTCTTCAATGACAGAGAACTTTACGCGACCTGGGCTTGCGTGGACCCCGGAATCAGGGATAGCGTCGTTCATTTTCTCTGCAAGAAATTGGCGCCCAAAGCCCAGGATGAAGTGCCGGATGCCCTCCCCATCGCGATCAATCTCCCCCATGAATCCGTGACGGGCGACGCCCCCCCGCCCCCGAACCGCTTGCCCACGCAAAGCTGGGTAGACATGGTCGGCGACGCGAATCACTTATCTGACGCCGAAAAACGCTCCGAGCATCACGCACGCGCGCCGCACGCCGCCCCCGAACCCAGGCCTCACCAACGCGTCTGCGAGGGAATCGGCGATATCCTCGCCCAATGCGCGCTCTACAACGCCGGCGACGTGCTTCTCATTCCCCGAGAGCCTCCGATGATTCGCCGGGACGGAGCCCTGGTTCGCCTCCCCAATACCGCCCCACTCAACTCGGAGGACTGCAAGAAGACCGTCTATTCGATGCTCACTGAGATCCAAAAAGAAAGTTTTGAACGCGATGGAGAGCTCGACTGCGCCTTCACCCTCAAGGACATGCGCTACCGGGTCAACGTGTACGGCCAGAACAATGGGGTGGCGGCCGCGCTGCGCATGATCTCGCCCAAAATCCCCGAGCCCGAACAGATCGGCCTGTCTCCCGCGATACTCAAGCTGGCAAGCCTTCCGCGCGGCCTTCTTCTCGTGACGGGTCCCACCGGCGCGGGCAAGACCACGACCCTGGCCTGCCTCATCGACTACATCAACAAGAACTTCAAAAAACACATCATCACGGTGGAAGACCCCATTGAATTCATCTTCCAAAATAAAAAATCGATCATCGACCAGCGCGAGGTCGGGCAGCACACCGCCTCTTTCGCTCAAGCGCTGCGCTACACGCTTCGCCAGAATCCGGATGTGATTCTCATCGGCGAAATGCGCGATCGCGACACGGCCGAACTCGCCATCCGAGCCGCGGAGACCGGGCATTTGTGCATTTCCACCCTGCACACCCAAGACGCGCCCTCCACGATCGACCGCATCGTCTCCGAGTTCCCATCCGACCAGCGTCAAAAATTGTGCAACATCCTCAGCGGCGTTCTCGCCGGCGTCATCAGCCAGGTCCTCGTGCCCCGCAAGGACGGCGGCCGCGTCTGCGTGCGCGAAGTCATGATCATGAACACCGCAATCGCCAACCTCCTTCGCGAGGATAAGGTGCATCAGATTCGCAGCGCCATGGAAGGCGCGATCTCCGACGGCATGCACACGTTGGACCAGGCTCTGGCCATGCTGGTCAAAAAGCACGTCATCACGCTGGAAGAGGCGCGCAGCTGGTCCCACTCCCCGAAATCCTTGGACCAACTTCTCGAGAACGTCCGGCTCAATCCCAGAACCCCAGGATGAACCGACTGTTCCCGCTGTGCGCCGTCTTGCTCGCGGCCGTTCCTTTGCGCGCGGGCGAAGACGCCGCGAAGCTTTTCGACGATTATTGGGCGGCGCAGATGCGGCACTCGCCGCTGACGGCCACCTATCTCGCGATCCCCGGCTACGACGACCAGCTCGACGACAACGGTCCCGACGGCCGCGCCGCCCGCAAAGCCGAGAATTACGCTCTGCTCAAACGAGCCCGCTCCCTTCGACTCAAGTCCCTCTCGCGCGAAGAGCGTCTCTCGGTCGCCGTAATGAAAAGCATGCTTCAAAACGCCTTGGAGAAATCGGCTCTTCCCTTCCATGAGCTGGATATCAACCACCTCGACGGCGGACAATCCTGGATACCCGTTGTCATCGAAACGTCCCAGCCCATGAAAGACGAGAGCGACGCGGCCAAGCTCGAGAAACGCCTCAAGGCCATCCCGCTCCACTTCATCCGCCAGCAAGATAACCTGCGCGCGGGGCTCGACCACGGCCGCGTCGCCGCTCGCGTTCCCGTCGAAAAGGTCATGCGCCAGATCGAGGAGATGCTCGCCCTTCCCCTTGAGCAAACCCCTTACGCACGCGCCTGCGACCGCCTGCCCGAGGCTCTGAGAACGACCTGGACGCCGAGGCTGCTGAGCGTGGTGCAAGCCGAGGTCAGGCCGGCCCTGCGGTCCTTCGTCTCCTTCCTCAAGGACGACTATCTGCCGCAGACGCGAACGGACGCCATCGGCCTGAGCGCCGTTCCCGGGGGAGGCGCGATGTACCGCCATGCCGTCGTCTCGCAGACGACGGTCCTCGACAGATCCGCCGAGGACCTCCACCAGCTGGGCCTCACGGAGCTCGACTCCATCTCCGTGGAAATCAAGCAGCTCATGCGCCGCGCGGGCCACGCCGGAGACCTCGAGAGCTTCTACGACAGCCTCCGTTCCAACCCCAAGAACTTCTTCGCGACTCGAGAAGAGGTGCTGTCTTCGGCCGAGGCCATGGTCGCCAAGGCGCGGACGCGGCTGCCCGCCTGGTTCGACGCGATCCCTCAAATCCCGCTGGTGGTCAAGCCCGTCGAGGACTTCCAGGAGAAAAACCAGGTCGCGGCGTATTATTTTCCCCCGTCCGAGGACTTGTCTCGGCCGGGCGTCTACTACGTCAACACCTATCAGCCCAGCTCCCGACCGCGCTACGGCGCGGCCGCGACAGCCGTTCACGAAGGCCTTCCCGGCCACCACCTTCAAATCGCGAGCGCCTTGGAAAACAAGGAACTCCCCGCCTTTCGACGCCACGCGGATTTCGTCGCGTACACCGAGGGCTGGGCGCTGTATGCGGAGCGCCTGGGAGACGAAATGGGCCTTTACGAGGAGGACCTCGCGCGCTTGGGCATGCTCTCCAATCAAGCCTTGCGAGCCGCGCGCCTGATCGTCGACACCGGCCTGCACGATAAGTCCTGGACCCGCCGCCAGGCGATCGAGTTCCTCAAGACGAACACTCCCTTGCCTCTTGAAGAAATCGAGGCCGAGGTCGACCGCTACACCGTCTGGCCGGGACAGGCGCTGGCCTATAAAGTCGGGCAAATCGAGCTGATGGATCTGCGCGAGGAAGTCGCCTCGCGCATGGGCCGCCGCTTCGACATCAAAGCCTTCCATGCCGCGGTCCTGCGCCGCGGCCCCCTGCCGCTGCCGATTCTTCGAGAGGAAGTGCGCGACGTTTTTCCCAGGAACTGACGCGTGACGCCGATGACGGCCCTCGTCGTCGACTGGGTCGTGACCGCCCTGTGGCCTTTGATCGCGGCGGAGGGAATACGCCATTACTCGGGGAGTCTGTTCGCCTGCGCCGGCCTTATGATCGGCTTGACCGCGCTCTCTCCCTGGCTGATCGCCCGGGGCCGCTGGAGGCGACTGCTGTCCGGGGCGCTGGCTCCCTCTCTGGCGTTCATGGGACTGTGCAGCGGAGCGGCGACCGCCGTTTACATCGCCGCCCTCGCCCATACCACCGCGACCAACGCGGCGATCGTCGCTCAAGTCGAGGTCCTCTACAGCGCGGCGTTGAGCGCGTGGCTCCTCGCAGAACGTCCGTCTCTCAAGCAGGCCGCGGCCGCGTGCCTGGTCGTCGGGGGAACAGGCATGATCATGCGTCACGACCTGTCCTCGCCGCGCTGGAAGGGAGACCTCATGATCCTTGCCACGCCGTGGCTCTACCAACTCTCTCACATCGCCGCCAAGCGCCTGCCGCCCGATCTCGACGCGCTCACGCTGACGGGAGGGCGCGTGTTCTACGGCATCGTCGCGATGATTCCGTTCTGTCTGTGGTCCCTGACCCACGGAGGACGCTGGTCGTGGTCGCCGCAGGCTCTGGGCCTCTTGCTCGCCCAGGGCCTGTTCATGTCCTCGCTGAATTTCGTGCTGTGGTACATGGCCATTCGCCGCATGGACCTGGCCAAGGCGACCACCTTCATGCTCTCCTATCCCGCGTTGACCCTCGTGTTTTCCTGGGCGCTGGGCCGCGAGCAGATCCATCGCGCGCAAATCGTCGGCCTGCTCTGCTCGTTGACGGGGGCGGTCTGGACCGCGCGCCTGACGCAAAGCGCTCGACTCAACGCCTCGCGAACCGCAACCGCGGTATAATCATGCGATGAAAAACGCTCCCGTTCCCTTCAAAAAATCCGTCTTCGTGTGCACACATGTCCGCGACGACGGCCGCGCGGCCTGCGGCAACCCCGGCCGGGGCGGACTGGAGTTGTGCGAAGCCCTCAAGCTCGGCGTCAAGCAGGCCGGACTCAAGGGAAAAATCCGCGTGGCGCGTTCCGGCTGCCTGGACCTGTGCGAGAAGGGACCCAACGCCTTTATTTACCCCGCTGGCGAGTGGCTCTCGGGCTTGGCTTTGGCCGACGTGCCCGGGCTCCTGATGACCATATCCCGCTCAGAGCCGCGTTCGGCGCGGTAAAGCGCCCTTGCGTTTTGGCGCAGCCAACGACGATGCGCCCGGTGCTCGGGGCACACGCGCTCGACAAACTCCCAGAAGCGGCGGGAATGGTTCATGTGAGCGCGATGCGCCAGTTCATGAACGACCAGGTAATCGAGAACCTCGTCGGGCGCCAGCGCCAGGCGCCAGTTGAAGCTCAAGTTCCCCGCGCGCGAACAGGAGCCCCACAGCGTGCGCTGATCCTTGACTCTGACGCGTCCGAAATCGACCCCCAGCGCCGGCGCCCAAAACTCGGCGCGTGATCTAAATAGAGCGGCCAGATCTCCTTGCGGAACCGACGACTTCAGAGGCGCGTCCGGCGCGGGGGCCGCAATACGCGGCCGGTCGCCGGGAATCTGCGCGGGGACGCTCGGCGTCGGACGTCTTGGAGAGAATATTTCAGGCCAATCCCGCCTCAGACCAAGAAGGAATTCACGCACTTCCCAAAGCAAGGGTGTGGCCAGCGGTGGATTCATTCGTTCAAAGTCATACTGTATCAGTTGAGGTCTATGACATAGGGTAGCACACAGAAGGGTTATTTGCGGCACGATCGTGCGTAGACACGCAAGTCTCACCGAATCATGATGCCAAAATGTAGGTCAAACCCTCCGCACAAAACCCCCTCCTGTTCATAATTATTACCGGGAATCCCGGCATATTGACATTATACCGGGATTCCCGGTATAATTTGGCTGGATGAAAATCCATCTCCCCAACAGCGCCTTTTTAGGGAATATCGACCCTTTTATCCGGGGATTCGATCCCTCCGCCCCTGATTCCCTTGAGATTACCGCCAACGATAAGTGGATATCCGTTCATCCTGCGGTGCTTTCCATGATCGCCGCGTTGGGGTTGACCGTCAAACCCGACAACATTAATTGTCAGAAGTTTGAAGCGGCCTCACGACATTACTTTGTCCGCATGGGCCTTTTTAAACTGCTTAACATCGCATCGGACATCGCGATCAAGGAGCATGAGCCTGCCGGCCGCTTCATCCCGCTGACTCAGGTTCGCACCGCCGCGGAGCAGACGCGTTTTATCACGGACATGATACCCATGCTGCATGTGGAACCCGAGCAGGCCCAGACCCTGGGCTACATATTCAGCGAATTGATCAGAAACGTCATCGAGCATGCCGAGGCGGAAAACGGCGCGCTTCTGTGCGCGCAGTACTACAAGAAGAGCAATTCCATACGCATCGGAATCGCGGACACCGGCTGCGGGATCAAAAGAACCATCACGCGCTCACATTCCGCCGCGACCGACCTGGACGCGATCCGGCTTGCCCTTATGCCTGGAATCACGGGCACGACGTCCAAAGAAGGCGGGACGGAGCAAAACGCCGGGGCCGGCCTTTTCTTCATCAAATCCATAGCGAGCGTCAATAGGGATTTTTTCATGATCTACAGCGGCGCCGGCTTCTATAAACTCCTGAAAAAGAATCCCGGCAGGAGCCGGCGTCTCAACGCGGATCCGATTATCGACCGGCACACGGCGACCTCCGGCATGCCCATCTGGCCGGGCACGGTCGTCGGCGTGGACATCACTCTCGACCAAACCGCCGAGTTTTCCTCGCTATTGGACGCCATTCGCGACACCTACAGCTCCGCCATCAGGGAGCGGCGGCAAGAACGGCATAAGAAGCCCCGGTTCTCATGAGGCGCATCGAGATAAGGGCGCGCGCGGGCGCTTTCGCCGAAAACAAAGACATCGCCAGGGAACTGCGTTTAAGAGAGATCATCTCCGCATTGGAAAAAAACGAGGATGTCGTCCTGGATTTCGCCGGGGTGGACGCGACGACGCAGTCTTTCATTCACGCGTTGATCAGCGACCTGATAAGGAAATACGGCAACGATGTTTTAGACCATATCGAATTCAAATCCTGCAACGAGCATGTCCGAAAGATCATCGGCATCGTCGTGGATTACATGCAGGAAGGCGCCAATTAGCGGCGCGGCGAACGGCGCGAATTCAGGGCGTGCAGAGGCCTCGCGCCTTCGCTCCCGTCGCAGTGCGGGGCGATCTGAGAAGACGAAATTCGGCGATCCAGCCATAAATCCGTAACAGCGGACAGCCAAAATTCATAGGCGCGAGGCCGACGCGTAGCGAGCCATGGAACAAGACCGCCCCGAACCGCCGCATCCCCAGGACACCCCCTCCGGGTTCGACATCGCCAACGTCAATGACCTGGACACGGCGCGCCTGGCTTTGCGCTGGGCCCTGGAGCGCCTG
>ERZ1292633.1977-Hain-H41-02um-R1-1977-length-21375-cov-6_pt1 | contig 21375 bp, 21 predicted proteins | sample MGYA00564406_ERZ1292633 | MGnify/ENA primary metagenome ERZ1292633 (study PRJEB36523, sample SAMEA6512639) | groundwater metagenome | collected 2019-01-08 | study: AquaDiva: Metagenomics assemblies of 32 groundwater samples
TCGAGCTCGGTTATGAGGGGAAGGGGGGTCATGAGCAATTATACAGGCGAAACCACGCCCGCGGCACAAAAAAGCGAAAAATTAAATTCTGTATCCACCCTCGCCAATTTTGAATGTTCTCCGTCACTTTGGCCCGTCATTACCCGTTGTCGGGTCAAATATGACTATCTCAAAAGGGGTAAACATATCGCCATTTTCCAGTTTTTGAGCAACATATAGTTCGAAATAGTAATTTGTCGATTGATCGCCTTTTTTCATACCACTACCATTTTTATCTTTATATTGATTTATAATCTGAATACAACTTAACGGCTTTCCATTCAAATAATAAACCTCATTGGTAAGCATGTTAAACGTCTTATTTTGATCAAATTCTCTAGATTGTAGTCCGTTTGGTTTTTTAGGCAAAAACATGAGTGGTCTAGTGCCTGTAAATTGGCCCACCGGTAAAAATGCATTTGTTTCATTAAATAGACAATATATTAAATAACATTTTTCCTGAAATCTCATGTCTTTAAAATTATACTGATATCTAAAAATGTGTTCTTGATTAGTATCAAATACGCCAATCATTTGCTCGGCACATGATTTAAGAGTCTTTTCTGGAGAATTAGAAATACTATTTTGCAATTGACACACTTTTAATAGTCCATTATCTTTATATTTAATTCCAATCAAATAAACTATGTCAATATCTGTAACTGTGCCCGTTCCTACTATAGTATTCATATTTTTATTCGCCGGATCATCACCAAAAAACCACATATTGTTACCAATGGACGCGGTTTTTTCAGCAAAATCTGCAGCTATCACATCTAATGGTTCTGCAGCTGGAATTTCAAAAACCGATCTTCTATTTTTTATAAATGCATCGAATTCTGAAATCATTATACTAGTCATAAACCTTCTCCATTCTCTAGTTTTAAATTTTCTAATTTTTCCAGATCTTGATTCACCTTATTGTTTAATAGCTTCCACTCAAAATTTGAATTATCAGCAATAACGAGCTGACTTGAAATTTTTTTTGCCTTAATTAAATGGATGCGCGAAATTTCAATTTGGTCAAAATCAATAGCTGCCAAAGCTCTATATGAGCCAACAAGCCATCGTTTGATTGCCACATTGTTGGGATCTTCTGATAATAGCCTAATTTTTATGTCAAGTTCTTTCAAGCGCAGGACTCGAGCGGCTTGCCTATCACCAATAGCTAAATGGCAATCTGCTCGCCATGCGAGTGCATCAGCAATCTGAAACTGGGCTTTAGAATTACCAGGGAACGCGATCAAAGCATTATTAAAAAAGAGGTGAGATTTTTTAAAATAATTTATCGCTTCACGAGGCTTATTCAAATTATTTATTAATAATATACCAATATTGTTTTCGGCATATCCGCGCTCCATCAACGATCTGAATTTGTTTGGCTCATATTTCTCAAGTTGAATTGATAATTCTTGATAACGCCGGTATTGTAGCATTGCTTGTTTTATTTCATCCGCTTTCTGTGCGCCATTTCCGATCCAGTACTCGCTCTGTGCATGTGAAAAAATCCGGTCGGGATCGTCCGGCTTCTGTGATAACAATGCAGCGGTAGTTCTGTGAGCTTCCAAAAATTTACGCAGTGCCAATTTGAATTGGCCGCGTTTTTGATCATCCTCGCCCATGGCGTGCAAAATCCGGGCGCGGCGTTCGAGGCTCTCCGCTGGCAGCCCATCAAGCGCCTTCTGCCCCCCATAATATTTCATTGCGCGCTCGTTCACAGACGTCATCACATTGAGCGTTGTCACCCCTTTCAAACGGTCGCGCAAATCGGTGAGCATATATTCGACGAGCCCTTCTGCTTCCTGCCGTTGTCGCTCTGCCTCGGCTTGGGAGCGGAGCGCGACAACAAGTAACAGCGCCATGACTAGGACAGCGGCGAGCGCGCTGCCCGTGATGGCGGTCACGCGGCGATATTGGCGCTGGGCGTCGCGCTGGACGAGCGCGTCGAGCGGCGCGGCGGTGATCCCCGCGACGAGCTTGAGCAGCGCGAGCCGCTTGCCGCCGGGCGCGCTTTTGCGGAAATCGGCGGCGACGGGTTCATGGCCATTCGCTGTCAGCGCAGGCGGAAAGGCGTCGACGGGCTCTCCCTCGATGAGCGCAACGAGCACCGGGCGCGCGTTGCCGTGGAGTGCGCGGAATGTCTCGATTTCGAGATTGACCCATTTTGATGCCTTGGCAGCGGGCGAGGCGAGGATGATCAGCACTTCGGATCTTGCGAGCGCAGCTTTGATCTCGGCGCTCAGATCATCGGCGGCGGATAGTTCGTCAAGATCACGAAAGATCGGCGTCAGTTGCTTTGGCACCGGCCCGCGCGCCGTTTGTGTATCGATCAGATATTTGGGCAGGGGATAGGTTTCAAGCCGCTTGTGCAGCGTGCGGGCGATGGCATCATCGCGGTGGCTGTAACTGATAAACGCCCGATATATTTGTTCGCGCGCGCGACCCTCTCCCGGCATTTTATTGTTCCCGTCCCGCATTCCCCTACGCAACGACTCTAACCATTTCAGATGTTACAACGAATAGACGATCTGACAAAGAAAATTACTTGGGCGGGCGGGCTTGTTGAAACAGGGTGCCGTTCACCAACTTGGCGGCTTGCCAAAGCGGCATCGCTGTGGTTGTTCGCGGCGATCCGATACAGCTTGGGAGCGTTTTTTGTCCGTATTGCTTGTTCGTCCGCGCCGATTTGGCGATGCGCGTGGCTGGTTTAGCGAAAGCTGGAATGCGGAGCGTTTCGCGGGTTGGGGTGTTGACGTCAGCTTCTGCCAGGATAATCATTCACTATCATCGGCTGCGGGCACGTTGCGCGGCCTGCATTTCCAGACCCCTCCATATGCGCAGGCCAAGCTCGTCCGCTGTACGCGCGGGGCGATTTTTGATGTCGCGGTTGATATCCGAAAGGCTTCGCCGACCTATCGGGCGTGGGTTTCGGCAGAACTTTCGGGCGAAAATGGCGATCAGTTGTTTATTCCGGCAGGCTTTGCGCATGGTTTCCTAACGCTTACCCCCGATACAGAGGTTATGTATAAGGTTGATGCCCATTACGCGCCCGAGGCCGATGGCGGGATTATCTGGAATGATCCAGCGCTTGGCATTGATTGGCCGCTGGCGGGTGCGGTGCCGCTGCTATCGCACAAAGATGCGGGTCTGCCAGCATTGGCCGATACGCGCGCCGATTTTGCCTATGATGGGCGTCCACTCCTTCCACTTGTCCGCATCGAGCAATAAGCATGACAATTTCAAAGAAAATCCTCGTCACAGGCGGGGCAGGGTTCATCGGTTCAGCGCTTGTTCGCCATTTGATTGGCAACAGCGATTATCATGTGCTCAATGTTGACGCGCTGACCTATGCCGGAAATCTGAGCTCACTGGCCGGTGTCGCCCATTCAAACCGTTACCGTTTCGAACAGACCGATATTTGCGATACCGCGCGGATGGCGGCGTTGATTGCTGACTTTCAGCCGGATATTGTGACACACCTCGCGGCGGAATCGCATGTTGATCGCTCAATTGATGGCCCGGTGGCATTTATACAAACCAACCTTGTCGGTACATTTTCGGTTCTGAGCGCGACGCTTGATTATTGGCGCACGCTGAATGCTGACGCTCAGGCGGCGTTTCGCTTCCACCATATTTCGACCGATGAGGTGTTCGGCGCGCTTGGTGATGATGGTTATTTCACGGAAAGCACAGCCTATGATCCGCGATCGCCTTATTCGGCATCAAAGGCTGGATCGGATCATCTGGTGCGGGCATGGCACCATACTTACGGCCTGCCGATTGTGGTCACCAATTGCTCGAACAATTACGGGCCGTATCACTTTCCCGAAAAACTGATCCCGTTGATGATCATCAAATGCCTCGATGGCGCGCCGCTGCCGGTTTACGGAACGGGCGCAAATATCCGCGACTGGCTCTATGTTGATGATCATGTTCGCGCGCTTCAGGCGGTGTTTGAACGCGGTACAGTTGGCGAAAGCTATATGATCGGCGGGCGCGCAGAGCGCACCAACCTCTCGATTGTCCATATCATCTGTGATCAGCTTGATGCGATCCGCCCGCGCGCCGACGGTAAATCCTACCGCGAACAAATCACCTATGTTGCTGACCGCCCGGGGCATGATTTCCGCTATGCGATTGATGCAGCCAAGCTTGAACGCAATCTCTGCTGGGCTCCGCTTGAAAGCTTCGAGAGCGGAATCGACAAGACAATCCGCTGGTATCTCACTAATGAAGGCTGGTGGCGTGACATCCTTTCGGGTGCCTATGCAGGTGAAAGACTGGGGCTAACGAGGCCATGAAAAAGGCATTGCTTACTGGCGGAACAGGCCAGATCGGGGCGGCAATTGCCAAAGCGGCGGAACGGCGGGGCTTTACGGTCTATGCTCCTGCACGCGATAGGCTTGACCTTACCAAGGTTGATGAAATTGTGGCCGCTGTGGATGCGGATGATTGGTCAATCATTATCAACTGCGCGGCCTACACCGCCGTTGACAAAGCCCAATCCGAACCCGCACTCGCCAACGGGATCAACCGGGTGGCACCCGGCATTTTTGCGAGCGAAGCCGCACGGCGTGCGATACCGATCATTCATCTTTCGACAGATTATGTTTTTGATGGCGGCAAAGCCTCGCCCTATATTGAGGATGATCCGGTCTATCCGCTCGGTGTGTACGGGGCGTCAAAGGAATCGGGCGAGGCTGCGGTGCGCGCTTACAATCCTGCGCATGCGATCATTCGCACGGCTTGGGTGTTGAGCGCGGGTGGCGGCAATTTTGTTGATACGATGCTGCGTCTGGCGTGTGAGCGCGACGAGATTGGCGTGGTGAATGATCAGGTCGGCTGTCCAACCAGCGCGCCCGACATTGCCGAGGCTGTGCTCAGCATTGCTGCGCGCATGACTCGGGACGGCGTATCTCCTTCGGGCACATGGCACTTCGTTAACAGCGGTAGCGCGACATGGCATGATCTGGCTGCTTTCATCTTTGCCAAGGTCGAGGCGAGGGGGTTAAAAGCCCCACGACTCAAGGCAATCGCGACGAGTGAATATCCAACGCCTGCGCGCCGTCCTGCCAATTCGCAACTCGATACAACGCGCATCGCCAAGGATTTTGGGATCACCGCGCGCCATTGGCATGATGCAATCGGCGATATATTGAACGAGCGGCTTGGCACAGTCGGCACAAGAAAGGCCAAAGCATGAGGGGCATTATTTTGGCGGGTGGATCGGGCACACGCCTCCATCCCGCGACGCTTGCGATCAACAAGCAGTTGCTGCCAATCTATGATAAGCCGATGATCTATTATCCGATGTCGGTGCTGCTGATGGCCGGAATCCGCGAAATCCTGATTATTTCATCGCCCGAATATATTGATAATTACCGGCGATTGTTCGGTAGCGGTGAAGAGCTTGGGCTGGCGATATCATATGCCGTTCAGCCAAAACCCGAAGGCTTGGCGCAGGCCTTCCTGATCGGTCGCGATTTTGTCGGGGATCAGCCCGCAGCACTTGTCCTTGGTGATAATATATTCTTCGGCGCTGGCCTCACAACACTGCTTGCCAATGCGCGTGCAAGGACGGTGGGCGCGACGGTGTTTGGCTACCGCGTTGATGATGCCACCGCTTACGGCGTGGTTGAACTCAATCATGAGGGCCGTGCGCTCAGCATTGAGGAAAAGCCCAAAGCACCAAAGTCTGACATGGCGGTAACTGGGCTCTATTTCTACGATAACCGCGTCTGCGATCTGGCGGCTAAGGTAAAGCCCTCGGCGCGCGGCGAGCTTGAGATAACCGATCTCAACCGCATGTACATGGAAATGGATGAACTCTATGTTGAGCAGATGGGGCGCGGCTATGCCTGGCTTGATACCGGCACGCATGACAGCCTGCTTGAGGCGTCCGAATTTGTCCGCGTGATCCAGAAGCGGACGGGCTCGCAAATTGCCTGCCTTGAAGAAATTGCTTTTACCCAAGGTTTTATTGACCGTGGCCAGCTCCGCGCGCGCGGCGAATTTTTTGCCAAAACCAGCTACGGCAAATCGCTGCTCGATCTGGCTGACCGTGCGGGTTAGGGCCCTAAGCCTTTGAGTATCGGGCGCTTTACGAGCTATAATATAATAGGCTCGGTTGTTCCGCTCGTCCTGACCTTTGTTACCGTCCCGCTCTATATTCATCTTGTCGGGATAGAGCGCGTCGGGATTCTTTCGCTTGCCTGGTTGCTGCTTGGCTATTTCGGGCTGTTTGACCTTGGCCTTGGCAAGGCGACGGCGTTTCGGATTGCGGCGCAGCGTGATGCCCGGCCCGAAGACCGCGCCGCGACACTTTGGGGTGCGCTGATCGTCAATGTCGGGATGGGTGTGATCGGCGGGCTGCTGCTCTGGGTGGCGGCGCATGTCTATTTTGCTTATTATTTCAAAGTCGCTGAAACGCTGCGCCCCGAAATTCTGGATGCGGTGCCGCTGCTCGCGCTTTCGGTGCCCGTCGCAACATTGACCGGCGTGTTGACCGGCGCGCTTCAGGGGCGCGAGAAGTTCCTCGAAACCAATGTCATTTCGGCGGTGACGACGATCCTGTTCCAATTGCTCCCGCTCGGTGTTGCGTTGATCTGGGGGCCAACTCTGAGTGGGCTTTTGATCGCCGCGCTGTTCTCGCGTGCTATCGCGCTCACCGCGCTCTGGCGGATTTGCGTGCGCGAATTTACCGCCGGACATGCGGCAAAAACAGAGCGAAACACTGTGCTGGCGCTGCTTCGCTATGGTGGCTGGGTATCGTTCAACGGTCTGATCGGGCCGATGCTGGTGATTGTGGACCGGTTCGCGATTGGCAATGTCCTCGGCGCAGTGCCGCTTGGGCTTTATCATGTGCAGTTTCAGATTGCGAAGCAGCTTGCGATTATCCCGGGTTCGCTCACCAACGCACTTTTCCCCAAGCTGACTTTAGCCAGCGCCGAAGAATCGCGGATTATTAACAAAAAGGCGCTGCTGACGCTCGCGGCGACAATCACACTCCCCGTGATGATCGGCATTTTTGCAATGGAGCCGTTTCTCAATCTTTGGGTTGGGCGCGAAATCGGGGCGCAGTCGGCCCCGGTCGGACGGATATTGCTCATCGGGTTTTGGTGCAACGCGATGGCGCTCGTACCCTTCACGCAGTTGCAGGCGGCGGGGCGGCCACGCACGGTCACGCTGATATTGCTGCTCCAAATTCCGCTCTACCTTGGCGCGCTTTATGTGGCTATGATCGGTTACGGCATTGTCGGGTGCGCGGTTGCGCTCGCTGCCCGCTTTGGGGTTGATTTCATAATGCAGTCGCTTGCCGTGGATCACCGGATTGAAGCCGCGCCAGCGCTTGGCGGGTCGCTCATTCTGCTGGTCGCCGCCGTTATATTGTCAAGCCGATTGGCGATAATTGAGCCGCTCTGGTGGGCAGGCGCGGCGGCGCTGGTCAGTGTCGCAAGCGCCGCTGCTTACCGGATTTTGCCACCCGATGTGCGCACGCAAATGATTGGCATGGTGCTGCGGTTTTTACCGGCGCGGCGCGCGGCATGATTGCCGTCGCGGCTGCGGTGAATGACCGCGCGATCCTTGCTGACTGCCTTGCCCGATCGCCTGACATCGTGGACAAAACACTCAGTCTCAAAACCTATGAAGGCTTCGCAACCGCCGGTACCGCATATAATCAGGCGCTTGATGAATGTGATGCGCCGTGGTTGTTGCTTGCGCACCAAGACGTGTATTTGCCAACGGGCTTTGCCGCACGGATCACGCAAGCGCTTGAGTGGTTGAGCCAGACGGTGCCTGATTGGGCGGTCGCAGGCGTTGTTGGCGGTACGGATAGCGGGGCAGTGATCGGTCAAGTCTGGTGCTCGGGCAACGCGCGATTGATCGCGGGCGAGGCCGCACTTCCGGCACGCGCGGCAACGCTTGATGAATTGATCATCATCATTCGCCGTGATTCGGGCATCCGCTTTGATACCGGGCTGCCAAGTTTTCATCTTTATGCAGCCGATATTATCCTGACGGCGAAGACTGCGGGATTGAGCACATGGGTGGTTGATGCACCGGTTGTTCATCACAGTCGCCCGGTGGTCAATCTTGGTGGTGGTTATGCTGAAGCCTGGAATTATATGCGGCGTAAATGGCGCGCGCAGCTTCCCATCCCCAATCTTGTCTGCCCCATTACCCCGTCACGCCTGACGTTGTGGGAAAAGGATTTGCGGATTAGATTCGCCAATCGCGGACGTAGCGCGCGCGGCGATGCTCCGGGTGATCCGGTTGAGATTGCAAAGCGTTTAGGGTTTGAAGCGGGTTAATGCTCAACCGACTGTGAGGGAATATAGCCCAGTTCTTCAGGCGCATGGCCTTCGGGATCGGGATGGATCAAAACCTCGGTTCCGGGAAATTCGGCCATCAGCTTGGCCTCAACCTCATCCATAACGCGGTGTGCCTCAAGCACAGTCATCGCGGGATCAACCCAGACGTGAAACTGGACAAAATCATGCGCGCCGCTGGTGCGGGTGCGCATATCATGGATGCCGCGCAGCTCAGGATGGCTTTGCGCGACGCTTAGAAAACGTGCGCGCTTTTCGGGTGGCCATTCCTTGTCCATCAACTGGTCAATCGCGGTTGAAGCAACTTCGCGCGCGTGCCAAATCAACCACGCCGCAATAGCAACGCCGAACAGCGGGTCAGCCCCACGAACCTTGAGCATTGAATCGAGCACCAGCGCTGCGACCACTGATGTGTTGAGTAACAAATCGCTCGAATAATGGACATGGTCGGCATGGATCGCGACTGAACCGGTCTGCTTCACAACATATTTTTGATACGTGATCAGCGCAAAGGTTGTGATGATTGCTACCAGCGACACCGCTATGCCAAGTTCGGGGTTTTCGGGCGGTGCATCGCTGCCAAAACGGCTGATCCCACGCCAGCCAATCGCGATGGCCGATGCGACAATAATCCCGGTCTGGAAAAGTGCAGCCAGCGCCTCGGCCTTGCCGTGGCCAAAGCGGTGATCATGATCGGCAGGCTGTGCCGCCAAATGCACGCTGTAAAGTGTGACAAGCGACGCGATGATATCAAGCCCGGTATCGGCAAGCGAGCCCAGCATTGAGACCGAACCTGTCTCAACCGCCGCCCATGCTTTCAGGCCAAGTAAAAAGAGCGCCATCGACACGCTGGCAAGCGCGGCGCGGCGTGTCAGCTTTGCCCGTTCGCCATTATGCGGCAAATGTGCGTGGCTATGGTCATGGTTATGATTATGCGCGCCACTCACGGATAAAGCAGCCCTTCGCTCCAGCCGTTGCCACTGCGCGTGAAGAGCCGACGTTCGTGAAGGCGGTGTTCGCGGTCTTGCCAAAACTCGATCCGCGTTGGGTTGACCAGCGTGCCCGACCAATGCGGCGGGCGCGGCACGGGCTGTCCCTCAAAGCGCGCCTGCACTTCGGCAAAGCGGGCTTCAAAGGTTGCGCGGCTCTCAAGCGGACGCGATTGTTCAGATGCCCATGCGCCAAGCTGTGAGTCGCGGCCCCGGGTTGCGAAATAAGCGTCGGCAACGGGATCGGATACGCTGCTCGTCGGCCCCTCGATGCGTATTTGCCGCCGAAGTGACTTCCAGTGGAATAGCAGCGCGACTTGACCGTTTTCGCTAAACTGGCCCGCCTTTCGGCTTTCCAAATTGGTGTAGAAGATAAAGCCCTCGGGGCCGTGCCCCTTAAGGAGGACCATCCGTACCGAGGGCTGGCCATCGGCACCCACAGTTGCCAGTGCCATCGCGTTGGAATCATTTATCTCACTCGCCCGCGCTTCGGCAAACCATGTATCAAACAGCGCAAAGGGATCATGTGTCATCCAAACGCTCCTAACCTTGTGCTTAGGCATAGTCGAGCATCGCTTGCCCTTGGGCAATGATTGTGGTCAAGCAAATCCCGTTGGGAGCGCGCGCATGAGCGATCAAATCATTGACCGAACGGACGCCGCACAGGCGTTGCGGGAACGCTATTGCGTCGCGGCAGGGGCTGGTGATGTGCTCTGCGCCGCCACCGGATCAGCGGCGAATGCCTGGGATATCGCGCTTGCCGAAGTCCTCAAGGCAGGTGACGGTGACGTCGCGGTTACGCAGGAACGTATTCAGCGACGCGTTGACGAAATCGGCATTGGTTTCCGCCTGCTCGGTGAAAGTGAGGAGCGTCCGTGGCCATTATCGCCAGTACCACTCCTTATCGGTGAAGAGGAATGGCGCGGCATTGCGGCAGGTGTTGCCCAGCGTGCCGAACTTGCCGAACTTCTGATCGCCGATATTTACGGTGAACAGACGCTCGTGACGTCGGGCGTTTTGCCAATGGCAGTGCTTACAGGCAGTCCCAATTATCTCCGCCCGATGATGGGGATTACGCCAGTTGGGGATAAGTTTCTCCATATTTACGCCTGCGATATTGGGCGCGGGCCAGACGGCGAATGGCGGGTGCTTGCTGATCATGGGCGCTCTCCCGCCGGTTCGGGCTATGCGTTGGAAAACCGGTTGGCGACCTCACATGTGCTAGGCGGGCTTTCCGAATCGCTCAAAATTGAACGGTTGGCAGGATTTTTTGCCGAACTACGCAAGGGCATTGCGGCGGCGTGCGCCCGCACCGATCCGCGTATTGCGTTGCTAACACCGGGGCGATTTAATCAAAGCTATACCGAACAGGCGCATCTCGCGCGTTATCTCGGGCTGTTGCTGGTTGAGGGCGAGGATCTCGTCATCCACGATGATCTGCTTTATCTCCGCACGATTGAGGGGATGAAACGCGTTGATGCGCTGTGGCAGCGGATGGATGCGCAGTTGCTTGATCCGCTGACGCTCGATGCACACTCGACAATTGGTGTACCGGGTTTGATCGATGCGTTGGCGGCGGGCGGGGCGGTCGTGGCCAATTTTCCCGGAAGTGCGATTATCGAATCGCCTATTTTCGCTGCGTTTATGCCAAAGCTTGCCAAGATATTGCTGGGTGAACCGCTCAAGCTCCCCAATATCGCGACATGGTGGTGTGGGCAAGAAGGTGCAGCGGCGCAGGTTCACGCGCGGCTCAATGGGATGGTCATTTCCTCGGCATTCGGCCCGCTCCCGGTCGGGCTTGGCGGGATAGACGCCCGACTTGGGGGCGATCTGGATCCCGCAGCGCGTGCTGAATTGATTGCCGATCTTGCGCGGCGACCACAGGATTATGTTGGCCAAGAGGTGGTAACGCTTTCGACAATGCCCGTGATTGACGACGGGCTGATGATTGCGCGGCCCTTCACCGTGCGCATTTTTGCTGCGCGCGATTCTGATGGCAACTGGAATGTGATGCCTGGCGGGTTTGCGCGGATCGGGCCGGTTGCCGATGTCCGCGCGACGTCGATCGGGGTGGGCACACGGTCAGCCGATGTGATTATTCACGGCGGAGCGCCTCAGGCTGCGGTTTCGCTCCTGCGTGCCGATGCCGGATCGGTCATCCGCCGCAATCCAGGGACATTGCCGAGCCGTGTCGCGGATAATCTTTACTGGCTTGGCCGCTATCTTGAGCGCGGAGAATCGGTGCTTGCGCTTGTCCGTGCGGGCTCAGGTTCGGGCATTGTCAGCGATGGCGATCCGTCAATTCCTGCCGCAACTGCCGCGCGCATTCGTACCCGGCTGATCGAGGAGGGGGCGGTTTTGAGCAACAGCCCTGCATTTTTCTCTGATATGCTGACCACCGCGCTTGATGATCCTTATGCGCGGTCAAGCGTCAAAAGCTTGCTAAACTCTGCGCGCTCAATCGGTGATGGTTCACGTGAGCGCCTGTCGCCTGATTTTTCAAGGCTGCTTGATGAGCCCTTCCCCAATCCGGGGCGGTCTGAAGCCAAGCATATCAATCTCAAGGCGCGTTTCGCGGCGTTTGCAGGGCTGGCAAGCGAAAATATGGGGCGAACAGCGGGGTGGCGCTTCCATGATCTTGGACGACGGGTTGAGCGCGGTATTTCGCTGTGCCGTCTGATCTCCGCGTTTGGCAATGATCTCGCGAGCGGTGAGGATCTGCTCATGCTGCTTGAGCTTTGCGATGTCCAGATCAGCTACCGCCAGCGCTATTCAACCGGGCTTGCGCTGCTTCAGGTGCGCGATCTTGTCGGTCTTGATCCGTTCAATCCCCGCTCGCTCGCGTTTCAAATCGCCGCGATCAAGGAACATCTTGATAAGCTGCCAAAGCTGGGTGATGACGGAATGGATGAAGCGCAGCAAAGCGCGGCGACCGCGCTTTCGGCGCGGATTGCCACACTCACCGCCCAGACGCTCAACGGGCTGGCGTGTTATGAACTTGAGCAGCAACTGCTTGCGCTCTCTGATGCGATTAGCCGCCGGTTTTTCCTGCGCGGCAGTGAAACGCTGCGCGCCTCCGGGCTGACGCTGGCATGACGACCGCCTACACGATCCACCATGTGACGCATTTTGCCTATGAGCGCCCGGTGAGCTTCGCGCGCTGTAACCTGAGGCTCAAGCCGATTGACTGGGCGGGGCAGAGGCTGTTGACACACCGGATAACCGTAACTCCCGATGGACGGCTGACCGATGCAAACAGCCGTTCGACCTTGCTCAATATCACGCGGCTTCTGCTATCCAGCGCGACCCGCAGTCTCGATATTGTCAGCCATTCACGCGTCACTGTTGACCGGGCGGTGCCGATGCCTTCGCCCGCTGATCCCACTGTGTCGCAGGTCGGAAGCTTGGCGCGGGAAAGTCATGACATTGCCGACAGCGCGCCTGCCAACTTCCTTTATCCCTCCCCGCTCATTAGCCCGGACGCGGCAATCGCGGGCTGGTGCGCAGAAAGCCTTGATCCTGAACGGCCGGTGGTCGAGGCCGTACTTGAACTGGCACTGCGGATTATGCGCGATTTCCGCTTCGATCCCGATGCGACCAAGACCGAGACACGGCCTGCCGAAGCTTTTGCCAAGCGTGCAGGCGTATGTCAGGATTTTGCCCAGATCATGATTTGTGGCCTGCGCGCGGCGGGGCTTCCTGCTGCCTATGCCAGCGGTTATATCCGCACGATCCCGCCCAAGGGGCAAGAGCGGCTGCAAGGGGCCGACGCCATGCACGGCTGGGTGCTCGTCTGGTGCGGGCCGGATCGCGGCTGGGTTGGCTTTGATCCAACCAACGGCATCTTCATGGCGGGCGACCATATCATTGTCGCGGTCGGGCGTGACTACCGCGACATTGCCCCGGTTGACGGCATTTTTACTGGCTATGGCGCGCAGAATATGCGCGTTGCGGTTGACGTTTTGCCCGATTGAGCGAAGAGAAAGCTATTATGCCAGACCCTGTTTCCACCGTTGAAGGCCGCGCCATCCCCTTTGGTCGCAAAAATGTTGATACCGATGTAATCATCGCGGCAGCATGGCTCAAAACAGTCAGCCGCGTAGGGCTTGGACGCGGCGCATTCGCCTCGGTGCGCGCAGAACCAGGCAATGTTTTTGATGATCCCGAATATGCTGGTGCCCCGATCCTGATTGGCGGCGATAATTTTGGCTGCGGGTCAAGCCGCGAACATGCCGCTTGGGCACTAGGCGACATGGGCATTCGCGTTGTTATCGCGCCAAGCTTTTCGGATATATTTTCCTCAAACGCTTTCAAAAATGGCATCCTGACGGTTGCTCTGCCACAGGCGGCGATTGACCGGCTGATGGCGGTTGCCAAGACTGATCCAATCCATATCGATCTGGATAATCAATCGGTTACTACGCGGTTTCAGGATCGGTTTACCTTCGATATTGACCCTTTTCGCAAAGATTGCCTGCTAGGCGGGCTTGATGAAGTAGGGTTGACAATGGCAATGGCTGATAAAATTACATCATATGAAACACGCGCAGGCGCAGCCTGGCCGTGGCAAGCAGGAACGGTGACCTAAATGAAAGCGTTATTCTCAAAAGCAGTTGGCGGCCCTGAAACACTAGTGCTTGAAGAGATTGCCGATCCGGTTGCCGGCCCTGGCCAGTTGCTCGTCGCGGTCAAGGCGTGCTCGGTCAATTACCCGGACGTTCTTATCATCGAGGATCGTTACCAATTCAAACCGCAGCGCCCGTTCGCACCCGGAAGCGAGATTGCAGGCGTTGTCGAAGCGCTCGGCGAAGGTGTTACGAGCTGGAAAGTCGGTGACCGCGTGATTGCGACAACCGGCTCGGGAGGGATGGTTGAAAAGATCGTCATTGCCGAAACATCGGCCTTTGCGCTTCCTCCTGAACGCAGCTTTGAAGAGGGCGCGTCACTGCTCCTGACGTACGGCACCACGATCCACGCGTTGCTGGATCGCGGTCGGCTGCGTGAAGGCGAAACTTTACTTGTGCTCGGTGCGGCGGGCGGGGTTGGGCTTGCAGCCGTTGAACTCGGCGTTGCGTTCGGCGCGCGGGTTGTCGCTGCGGTCTCGACACCTGAAAAGGCTGAAGCGGCCAAGGCTGCGGGCGCGAGTGAGACAATCCTTTACGGTCATGCCCCGTTCGACAAGGATCAGTCAAAAGCGCTTGCCGAAGCCTTTAAGGCCGTCCTCGGGCCAAACGGCGCGGATGTAATTTATGATGCGGTTGGCGGCGATTATTGCGAGCCAGCGCTGCGCGCGATCGCGTGGGAGGGCCGCTATCTCGTTGTCGGTTTCCCCGCTGGTATCCCGCGTCTTCCGCTTAACCTCACGCTCCTGAAAAGCTGTGACGTGTGCGGCGTATTCTGGGGTGCATTTGCCGCGCGCGATCCAAAAGCAAATCGTGATCATACCACGCGGCTGTTCCGGCTATGGAAAGAGGGCCGGATTTCTCCGCGTGTGACCGAAATTTTCCCCCATGAGCGCGGCGGCGAAGCCATCGCCAAAATGGGCGCACGCGGGGCAATCGGGAAACTTGTCGTCAAAATAGGCGAATAATCTGCGGGTACGCGTTGCGCGTTACCGCTGCGCAGCCTATCTATAACCCGAGAATTTTTCGAAAAATGATGGGATGTATCCATGACGAGCTTTGATGAACGTGAACGCGCTTTCGAAACCAAATTCGCGCGTGACGAGGATATGGCGTTTCGCATTACCGCGCGTCGCAACAAGCTGACGGGCCAATGGGCGGCGGGCAAGATGTCGCTCACACCCGAAGAAACCGACAGCTATGCGAAGGGCGTGGTTCAGGCCGATTTTGAAGAAGCAGGCGATGAGGATGTGATCCGCAAGCTGCTCGGCGATCTTACGGCTGCGGGTGTCGCGACCAACGATGAAGAAATCCGCGCGATCCTCGCCGAAAAAACTGTCGAGGCACGGCGCCAGTTGATGGAATCGCAGTAATGGCAATGGCCGCGCATGAGATTGAGATGTTGATTCGCGTGGCCATTCCTGATGCCGTGGTCGAAATTACCGATCTAGCTGGTGATGGCGATCATTATGCCGCGCGGGTTGTTTCAGAAAGTTTTGCCGGGATGCCACGGATCAAGCAGCATCAGGCAGTGTATGCAGCCCTTGGCGGCCGGATGGGTGGGGCGCTCCACGCGCTTCAACTCACGACGTCCGCTTCAGCCTAAGGAATAGACCATGTCCAACGAAACCATGACCCGTATTGCCCAGATCGTCAGCACCAATGATGTGACGCTGTTTATGAAGGGCACTGCATTATTTCCGCAATGTGGCTTTTCGAGCAAGGCAGTCGCGATACTTGATCATCTCGGTGTTGCCTATGAAACCGTCGACGTTCTCCAGGATCCCGAAGTGCGCCAAGGCATCAAGGCATTTTCTGACTGGCCGACAATCCCGCAACTTTATGTGAAGGGCGAATTCATCGGCGGATCAGACATTATGATGGAAATGTATGAAGCCGGCGAACTCGCTGAACTCATGGAAGAAAAAGATGTGGCGCGCGGCTAACCGCTCACCGTTTTGAGCTTGGTAGGGCGGGCTGCGACCGGCGTCTGCTCTTCGATCATATAACGGTCACGCCCGGCATTTTTGGCACAATATAAACGCTGGTCGGCAAGCTTGAGCGAATGGCCAAGCGGTGCACTTTCATGGTGGAGTGCACCGCCGACGCTGACCGTCATCCGTAACCGTACATCGCCAACCGGAATGAAGTTTTTGCGGACGAAATCGCAAATGACTGCGGCTTTAAGCGCGCCCGCATCATGTGTTTGATCGGGCAGAAATACGGCAAACTCTTCGCCGCCCAGTCGCCCGACCAGCCCGTCGTTGCCAACTGCAACCGCAATCCGCGTCGCCAAAACTCTGAGAACCTCATCGCCCGCGTCATGGCCAAGATCATCATTGACCGATTTGAAATGATCAACGTCAACAATCAGCATCATTCCGTTAACGCGCGTTGCGCGGACCGAGTCCAGAAAATGGCTGCGGTTGAAAATGCCGGTCAGGCCGTCAAATTTCATATGGCTGTCAACCCGCTGTATCGTCTGCTTCAGCATAAGCATTGAATGCAACAGCAATGCAGCGATGGGCGGAGTGATCAATAGCGGAATAAGGCCAGCGGCAATCAAAACGCCCTGATAATGCTGCAATGACATTTCGCGCAATGGTTCCAACAGCGTTGCGACAACAATGACGGGCACAAGCACGGCGAGCAACGTACCCAATAGGGTAAGGCGAAGGATATCGGCATTATTCTCAATTTTTAGACGCATCATGATCCAGAACCCTTGGCCTTACGCACACGGTAGCGACAATTGGTTAGCAGTCGCTTTACGGCGGAGGGGAAATTTGCGATTTTCTGGAAATGCGGTTTCCCGGGCGAGGGCGGGTCGGTGCGAGACCAGGGAAGCAACCGACCCGCCACTCTGAAGCGTAAAACGCTCGGGGGAACACGGATAACTATGCAGTACCCGTGCCAGTTTATAAAAATGCCATAAATCTGGGATTTTTTAAGGTTAGCAAAAATTAACAGGGCATAGAAAGTGTCAAAAATCCCGACGATTTGGCGGGGCGGGCGTCAATTTTCTGTTTGATACTTGCCACCCTTGCCCAAAATCCCCACTCTTGTTTCCATGTATCACGCCCCCGTCACCGCCGTTCTCGGCCCCACAAACACGGGCAAGACCTTCCTCGCGGTTGAGCGGATGTGCGCGCATTCGAGCGGGATGATCGGGTTTCCACTGCGTCTCCTTGCGCGTGAGGTTTATGACCGGGTGGTCGCGATCAAAGGGCCGGGAGAGGTGGCACTGATCACGGGGGAGGAAAAAATCATGCCGCCCGGCGCGCGCTGGCTGCTCTGCACAGCGGAATCAATGCCGGTCGGGCGCGATGTCGCTTTTGCAGCGCTTGATGAGGCGCAGCTTGGCGTCGATCCTGAACGAGGGCATGTGTTTACTGACCGGCTGCTCAATGTGCGCGGGCGTGAGGAGACGATGATCCTTGGCTCCGAAAGCCTGCGCCCGATCATCCGCGCGCTGATCCCCGAGGCAGAGATTATCACGCGGCCCCGTTTCTCGCAGCTCACTTACGCTGGCCCGAAGAAACTCTCACGCCTGCCGCCGCGCTCGGCCATCGTCGCCTTCTCGGCGGAGGAGGTTTACGCGATTGCAGAGATTATTCGCCGGACACGCGGCGGGGCGGCGGTCGTCATGGGCGCACTCTCCCCGCGCACGCGCAATGCGCAGGTCGCGATGTATCAGGCAGGTGAAGTTGATTATCTCGTCGCGACCGACGCCATCGGCATGGGGCTCAATATGGATGTCAGCCATATTGCCTTTGCCAGCCTCACCAAATTTGACGGGCGAAGGCAGCGGCGGCTGTTCATCCCTGAAATGGCGCAGATTGCGGGCAGGGCAGGGCGGCATCAGCGCGATGGCAGTTTTGGTACGCTGGCGGGCACGCGCGATGTGCCGCTATTTACCGATCACGAGATTGAGAAGATCGAGGCGCACCAGTTTTCGCCGCTTAGCCATCTCTATTGGCGCAACGGCGAGCCTGAATATGACAGCCTGTCCGCGTTGATTGAATCGCTTGAATGGCCGCCGCAGCACCGCGTGCTGCGCACTGCGCCCGAGGCCGAGGATTTGGGCGTGCTCAAGCATCTGTCGGCCGACCCAACGATCATATCGCGCGCAGCCTATCCAGCGGCAATCGCGCGGCTATGGGAAGCCTGCGGCCTGCCCGATTTCCGCAAGACGGGCGCTGAATATCATGCGCGGCTGGTCGACCGCATTTACGGCTATTTGATGAGCGGCACTGGCCATATACCAGCGCATGTGATCGCTGAGGAACTTGCCCGGCTCGATAGCGTTCAGGGCGATATTCCAACGCTGGCCGCGCGCATCGCATCGGCACGGACATGGGCCTATGCCGCGCAGCGCGCTGACTGGCTGGCCGAGCCTGCGCTCTGGGCGGCCAAGACGCTCGCGCTTGAGGAAAAACTGTCGGACGCGCTTCATGCCAAGCTCACCGAGCGGTTTGTTGACCGGCGCACAACGATGCTGATGCGTGGGATGGCGGCGGATAATGGTCTGCTTGAAGTTGTTGTTGCGACGGACGGCACCGTCAGCGTCGAGGATGAGATGATCGGGCGACTTGATGGCTTCCGCTTCACCCCTGATCCAGAGGCACGGCGCGAAAACCGTAAGCGGTTGCTTGCTGCTGCAGAAGCGCGGCTGCCGCAGGAACTTGCCCGGCGTGCGGCGGCGCTGGCCGTTGCGGCGGATGGCGCGTTATCACTCACCATAGACGGTACAATCGCGATTGGCTGGCAGGGAATACAGGTTGCGGTGGTCAAACGCGGGCGCGATTGGCTTAGCCCAAAAGTGGCGCTTGACGCAGCACTCATGCACTTGCCGCCGCAGGTTCGTGACCCGGTGCAGGCGCGGCTTGCGCTTTGGCTTGGCGATATGGTGAAGCGCAAGCTTGCCCCGCTTCACACGCTTTGCATGCTGCGCGATGCGCCCGAAACGCCTGCGCCTATCCGCGCGCTGACGGCGGAAATCATCGGTGCGGGCGGTGTTGCTCCGCGCGCATCAGTCGAGGCGACGCTTGAAACGCTTGACGGTGCGGCGCGGCACCGGCTGCGGGCGTGCGGCCTAGTGATTGGATCGCTTGACCTCTTCCACGCCTTGCTCTTGAAGCCCGAGGCGACGCGCTGGCGGCTGGCGCTGTTCGCGGCCTATCGTGGGGAAGCGATGCCGCCGCTACCCATGGCCGGGCTTGGTTTGCTTGATCAACCTTCGCCCGAATTAGCGGTGGCGGCGCGGCTGGCGGGCTTTCACCATTTTGGCGATCAGATGCTGCGCGTTGATCTGGTGGAGCGGATCGCGCGCGCGCTCCATGATCAACGCAAGGGCGTGGCGGCGTTCACGCCTGATCTGCAACTCGCGACTTCGCTTGGCATCGGCACGGTGACGCTCACGCGGATATTGCGCGCGCTTGGCTTTGTCAGCGTCGCGAAAGCGCAGTGGCGCTGGCGCGGACGTTATAAGAGGGCGTCCACCGTTTCTACGCCTGAGAGTACGGCCTTTGCCGCGCTCAAATCATGGAAATCAGGCGGATCATAAAAATGGCATTCCAGCCGCACCGCAAATCGCTTAGTGGGTAGGAATGACATTTTCAGCCACTGCGACGCTCTATTTCCGCCCCACCGCTTTTATCGATGCGCCGTTCGGGCTTGATGGCCAATTTACAAGGCTTGCCGGGGGGATGCAGTTTTTCGGTGCGTGGGATGTGATCGCGGTCGATGGCGGGGTGCGGTCGGGCAAATGGCTAGTGCCCATTGACCGGATTGAAGGCTTCATCGCGACGCTCACTGACGAACAGGCGGCGTCTGCACGTCAAACTATTACCCGCGCCACGTCTCCACGTCTTCCACTCACGCTTGGTGATCGCACCATCCGGCTTGATCAGCCCCAGGTTATGGGCATCCTCAACATGACGCCTGATAGCTTTTCGGGCGGCAGCGATCATTTGAGCGACCCTGCCGCTGCGGCGTCGCAAGCCGTTGTGATGAGTGCTGCAGGTGCTGCGATCATTGACATTGGCGGCGAATCCACGCGGCCCTGCGCGACGCCGGTGTGGGAGCAGGATGAGATTGCACGCGTCGTTCCCGTGATCGAAGCGCTTCGCCACAGTGGTACCGCACTCTCGCTTGATACGCGCAAAGGGGCGGTGATGAAGGCCGGCCTTGCGGCGGGTGCGCATATGATCAACGATGTCTCGGCATTGCTCTTCGATGATCAGGCGCTCGGAATTTTGGCCGCGTCGGGCGCGCCCATTGTCCTGATGCACTTCCCCGGTACGCCTGGCGATCCACATTCAAAGGCCAATTATTCCGATCCGCTGATCGAGGTCTATGACTGGCTGTCAGACCGGATTGATGCTGTCGTCGCGGGCGGCATTGCGCGCGAACGGATTATCGTTGATCCCGGTATCGGCTTTGGTAAAGCGGTCGCGGCAAATCTTGCGATCCTCAATGGCCTTGCGCTGTTTCACGGGCTTGGCTGCCCGATCCTGCTTGGCGCAAGCCGCAAGCGCCTGATCGGTGCGCTCTCTAACGAAGCCCCGGTCGAACAGCGCCTCGGCGGCTCAATCGCGCTCGCGCTCAAAGGCGTTGAGCAAGGCGCGCAGATTATCCGTGTCCATGATGTTCCCGAAACTGTGCAAGCGCTTCACATCGCACGCGGAATGCGCGATGCTGCGCTCAGTGGGTGAGTCAAAGGGGCAGGGATGATCATAAAATACTTCATTGGCTATATCGCCACCGGCATTTCGTTCGCCGTCATCGACAGTTTTTGGCTGCGGACGATGTACACGCGGCTCTATGTGCCCGAAATCGGCACGATGCTGATGAACGGGATGCGGCTTGGCCCGGCGGTGGCCTTCTACCTGTTCTACATCCTTGGTATCATGCTGTTTGCGGTTGGCCCTGCGCTTGGCAGCGGCAAATGGCAGACCGCCCTGATCCAGGGCGCGATGTTCGGTTTCTTTTGCTATATGACGTATGATCTTACCAACTATGCCACGCTCAAGGTGTGGAGCCTCAAGGTTACAATCCTTGATATGATCTGGGGAACTTTGCTCACCGGCGGCGCGGCGCTTGGCGGCTATTGGGTCACTACAGCGGTCACCGGAAAATGAGCGATTTTGACGATTGGCGCGCGCGTTCGCCTTATTACGATGAAACGCATGAGGCGCTGGCGCAGTCGGTAAGACACTTCGTTGCGCGTGAGATCGCGCCGCATATTGACCAATGGGAGGCTGAGGGCGAACTGCCGCGCGCGCTCCATAAGAAAGCGGCTGATGCGGGCATCCTCGGCTTGCGTTACCCCGAAGAATATGGCGGGCATAGCGAGGGCTTCGACATATTCCACGGCCTGCCCCAAACCGAAGA
>ERZ1292633.1979-Hain-H41-02um-R1-1979-length-21365-cov-28_pt1 | contig 21365 bp, 34 predicted proteins | sample MGYA00564406_ERZ1292633 | MGnify/ENA primary metagenome ERZ1292633 (study PRJEB36523, sample SAMEA6512639) | groundwater metagenome | collected 2019-01-08 | study: AquaDiva: Metagenomics assemblies of 32 groundwater samples
TTATCCTACCCATAATATGGGCTTTTTCGAGAAGCTCTTTGGGAAGGTTTAGATCTATGCCTTTTTTTAAAATCCTTTCTAGTATCATCTCTTCCTCCATCCTCTTTGGAAAACAGCGACCATTTACTTCTTTTTCCGAGGCCTTCCTCTTGTAGGGGAAAATAGGGGGAAAAATAGGAAAATAGGGACACTCAGGGCTGTTGAAAAAGTCCCTCTTAATCCTTCGACAAGCTCAGGAGGAACTGTGTGTGTCTTGATATTATTCACTTTTCCCATTCGTGGTGAGCTTGTCGAACCACAAAATCACGGAATCATGGGGTCAGGTCTTGATTCTTGACATTGTCCACTGACAGGCTTACAAGCCTTTTGTTCAGTCAGTCAACAGCCCCACATGCCTTAACGCCTCTCTGACATTCCCATCCTTTAGTGCTATCTCCTTAAGGGCCTTCTCTACCCTTTCCTCCCTTTCTTCAAGCTCCCTAATCTGAAAATAGGGACAGCGACCGTTTACTTCCTTTTCAGAGGCCTTCCCCTTGGCAATGCTATTAATCTCCTCTCAAGGAGCTCCTCTATGTTTTTTTACAAAAGACTCGTCCCCGATGGTTTTAGGGGACACCTTACCTAATTACTCATCCATTCCTCTTTTGATATCCCAGCCTGTTTAAGAAGCCGCATTAACAGACTCACCCCTATCTCCTTTCTATGAGGATTTGGAACGGTTAACTTTACATCGCCTTTTACCATAAATAAATGCTTCCCTCCAGCATATGGACCGTGAAATCCGAATAGCCTCAACCTTCTGATAAATTCGCTGTGAGAGACCGGGCTTAGCTTTGACATCTATGCCGCCATCTCCTCTAACTCTTTTACCTCAAAATCACCAAGCTTAGGGATTGGAAGACCTCTTTTGACACTAAGCAATAGCCAGCCCTCAATGACGTCCTTAAGGTTGCTCCTGCACTCCTCAAGCGTCTTACCTGTTGCCCAGACACCTTTAAGTTCCTCAACTTCTCCATAAAAGGGTTCTTCGTCATCGATGATTTCATATTTCGCCTTTTTCAGGGCCTCTTCGATGTATTCGGTTAGCATGTTTTCCTACCTCCTACCGCAGTATGTATCGCCGGCATGGCCGTGCAATAGTAATCGGGGACGGGTTCATACTTTCGGGCCTACCCGCCTTTTTAATTTCAAACTTACGCCCAAATCTATTTTCTATATCTTCCTTGAACTTGTTATTCCCGAAGGCCCAATTCCTCTGAACTGCCTCTCTTATATGTTTCCATTCATCATAAGCCCTTAACTTACATTATTCACCGCTGAGACGCGGAGACGCAGAGGTTTCTTGAAATTGATTAACTATGCGCTTTATCCCGTCTTTCAACGCTGGAACATTAAAATTCATCAACAAACCCAATGACCGCCGGTAAAGCTTTACGAACAAGAGAGGAAGAGTCATGGGGTCAGGTCTTGATTCTTGACATTGTCCACTGACAGACTTACAAACCTTTTGTTCGGTCAGTCAACAGCCCCACATGCCTTAACGCCTCTCTGACATTCCCATCCTTTAGGGCTATCTCCTTAAGGGCCTTCTCTACCCTTTCCTCTCTTTCTTCAAGTTCCCTGGCTTTCTTGACTGCAGGAGCAAGGGCGGTTCTCTTGTCCCATAATACAAACCCAATCAATGCAAAAATCCCGGCAAATGTAACTCCAAAACCGAACAGCATAAATTCCTTTATCTCGGTTCCAACATCCTTTATCTCAGTTCTAACATCCTTTATCTCAGCCTTCAGCTCCTCCTTGGTCACCATACGTTCTTCTATCCTAATCAATCTTTCCCTGATTTCTTGAATCTCCTTCTTGTCTTCGGCGGAGACACTTATAGGTATCGCTGATAATAAGATTGAAAATGCTAATACCGGAATCAACCGACTTCTTCTCATAATTTGTCTCCCCATCGGTCTTAAATGCCGACAATCTGAAGATTAACAACCATTACTACCGTTAACATCCTAAAAGGTAGGAAATGGGAAAGGGTCACCCATTTTCCTCCAGCTTTCCACCTTCAACTTATGAGTCCTGCATGCCTCAGCGCCTCTGCCGCGTTGGCATCCTTGCATGCCATTTCCTTCAATACCCTTTCTAAATTTCCTCAACTGCTTTAATTTTGTCTATGGCAGGAGCCAGCGCAGTCCTTCCGACCCATGGCGAAAAATGCTTTTCATGTTTAAGCTATCATCCTTTGGCTTTCAGTTGCCTTAAATCTTTCGATGTCTCCAGCAATTCATCCGCCAGGGCATTTACGGTGGTTTTCACTTCAGCCATATCATCTTCCAATCCGCCAACTCGTTCTTCAAGCCTCTTCTGGCCTTCCTTAAGAACCGCGACATCATCTTTTAGAATGGCGAGATCATCTTTAAGGACGGAAACATCCTCTTTAATTTCAAACTGCCCCTTTTTCAGCTCACCTATATCCGCCTTGATGTCTAACAGGATATTTACAATCCGCTCTTCCATAATCTACCTGCCGAAAAAGCCATAATATTAAGCTTGTAAATATAGCAGACTAAAGTACCTTTGTCCATAGACGATCTTGTCAAAGTTGTGTAAGATTGTAGTACTGTGGAGCCAACTTGCTGGAATCATCGGGAAAAAGGGACGCAAACTTTTTTTCCATGAAACCTTAAACCCTGTCAATCCCCAAAGAACCTTCAATCTGCCTCAGGAATTCTTCCACATCTTCGAGTTTCGATAGAGCGTCCTTGCATATAGATGACTCTGCGATTTTTTCGTAATCATGAGCCAGGAAATTTCTGAAACCTGCCATCTTGGCAAATGAAAAAGCAAATCCCGGCTCTAATATCTTATTTTCACCAAGTATGTCGATGGCTTCGTAATAAGTCTGTGGAAGCCTGAGTTTCTTATATTTGATAACCAGCTCCGACAATGCTATGCATGAATCAGCCAATAGATAAAGATAATGCAGCAAGGCCCCGCGATATAATGGATCACTCGTAAAACGGGCAGTGCAATCATCTTTTATGGAGTTGATCAGTCTGACATATTCCCTGATTCTTCCGATCTTGTGTAAAATCCGTTCCATCAAACACCCATTACCGCAAGCCTTTGGGTCTTAAAATCTATTGCCTGATGAAGAGATTTAACTTCGTAATCCTCCCTCGCATCAGGATTGCGGTCATATATAACGACACCGTGCCTGATTATATCCTCAATAAGCATATTATTGGCAACAGTGTTTAAGACAACCAGATCCACGTCGTTTCTATTCAAGGCTCTGCATATATCGCCATGCAGGGAAAGCTTAGTATCAAAAACAGCATCGGGCTCGACATTGCTGAGATAAACGGCGACATCTATATCGCTTAAAGGGGCAACCTCTCCCTTGGCCGTTGAACCAAAGAGGTATGCAAACCGGATATTACCAGACCTTTCAAAAACAGGGGAAAGGTTTTTTTTTATATCCTCAATCGCCATTTTTCCTGAAACCACCTGAACTCCTCTATCGAACTTATCCTAATCGAGCAATTCTTTTCCTATCGCCTTACCTCATCTGTGTTTTGAAAGGTGTCACCCACTTAAAATGCTCTATCAAGAAAAAAGAGTTTTTCTTGTTTGTAATTTTTCGGTGAATGCGCTTGGGAGCTTTACTTTGCCTCCCTTGATTGAAGTCGAAAATTTCGACTTCAACGAATCCCACTCATTTTTATCAAGCTCCATGATGTATCCATCGGGGAACTTATCAGGGTTATTTTTAACAGCTTCGTTGATTCTTTTTGTCTCGACACCGTAAAGCTCAGCTACATCACTATCAAGCAAAACGCTCTGACCTCTTATCTCGACAATTAGCTCTTTTAGGTTTTCAATTTTCACGATATCCATCAGTTACCTCATATGCCAGTAATCAAGAAGCATGGGGTCTTGAATATTGACATTTCCTTTCATCGCCCTATCTTATCCCTTTTCCCTTTCATCAAGCATGCGAGCTGGCTGACACCCTTACAGGCTATTCCCCATCTTCAGTTTCCAACTCTCTCCTCAGCTCCTCTATCTCTACTCCTAAAGAATCGTACTCCTCCGTTTTTCTCTGCAAAAAATGATATGTCAGTTCCACCTTCTCTTTTATCCCTTCCGGTGTCAGAATGTACATATAAGCAAGCTTGCTCTTCGAGTTCTTGAACCCCTCCGCCTTAACCAAACCTTTGTCCAGAAGGGCGTTCAGGACGTAATTCACCCTTCCGAGGCTGAAACCGAGCCTCTTTGAAAGGTCGCGCTGGGAATAAAAGGGGAACGCAACCCTTTTTCACCCTCTAAACCAAGTTTTTCGCGGACACAAAAACTTTTGTCTTATCAATAACCTCTATCAGCTTGTCGCAATATTCCATTACGGCCTCAAATATCTCTGCAATATTGTCCACTTTATACTCATGAGATATCTCATTTCTTAGATCCCTAATCAGTTTCAAATCTTCCGCATTCGCTATTTCGATCTTCTCAAACAAATTTGCCCTGTCTATAAAGGTATTTGCTTCTTCTCTTAGTACCAGGATTATTCCTTTCATTACTTTCTGAGTATAAATGTCGCTCGTTCTGGCAAACCTCAAAGTTAGGCTCTCAAATCTATCAAGCTCTTCTAAAGAATAATCCTCCTTTATGCCTATTTCCCGACATTGCTGCAATGAGTACCTCAGCATTTCAACTGAGCGGTCCATCCTACTAAGGTCTTCAGTAAGCTCTTGTGCGAAGAAAGCGCCGACTTTCAAAGTTTTATACCCTCATGCAATACTATTTGCTTAAAAGGATTTACTTCTTCAAATGTAGACGATATTATATCAAGCTTTTGCTCGCCATATTTCTCAAAATAATGCCATCTTATTTTGGCTTTTTCTTTCCAGGGAAGTCTTTTGTCGGATAGAACCATAATATCTATATCTCCGCCTTTTTTCTTGTCGTCTGTCCTCGATCCAAAAAGATAAACTTCTGAGGCCGGTGCAATCGCCGAAATTTCCTTTTTCAGAAAATCTATTTGTTCATCGGAAATTCTCATTTTACAAACCGCTCTCCCTCTTGAACGACCCCAAAGATATAAAGGGCAATCACCTCAGACGTTTTTCAAAATAGCTTAAGATTCGTTCTATTTCCGCTCTCATATCTGCCTTCCCTACCCAGATAATGCAGCAAGGCTCCGCGATATAATGGATCGCTTGTAAAACGGGCAGTGCAATCATCCTTTATAGAGTTGATAAGTTTGTCCAAAAATGGGACGCAACCCTTTCCCTCATCAACCAATGAGCCCTGGATATTTCAGCGTCTCTGCTGTGTTGGCATCCCTACGTGCCATTTCCTTCAAGTGACACCCTTACAGGCTATTCCCACCTTCAGTCTCAACCTCTCTCCTTAGCTCCTCTATCTCTATTCCTAAAGAATCGTACTCCGCCTTTTATTCGCTTGAAGTGTCTTTCATTATCTGTAATAACCATAAGCCCCTTATACATGCAGTTGCGGTAACCAGAATATCAGCAGAAAAACTGACAGGCTACTTTTAAATTCTATTTTCTTAGCTCCTACTCCCACCTTATCATTGTTTCTATCTCAATCCGTCATTTTAAGTAGAAACTTCATAAACCCTTTTATATCACTTTCAAAACTCTTAAAGGCCTTATTTACAGGCTTTGCAAGAGTTAGCACCTTATCAGGCACAATGTTAAAAGTATAGATATTTCTCGCCAGATGCCTGAACTTACGATAATCATCCATCATCTCATAAGTTCCCCTACTAATTACGAAAGGGCGGACACCTTTTATTTCTTTTATCATATTCTTAAGCAGGATGCTGTGCCACCTCTCACCTTCCGGCAGTCCCTCTGCCGTTGCAACGCAGATCATCTTAAATATCTCTTCCACTGCCAAATAAAAATTCTCAAGATTATGGGCAATGCTGTCAATATAGGCTTCATACGCATCGGTTGACGGCGCTGGGAGACCACTTACCCGTGACCTTATAATGCCGACTATCCTTTTTGTATTAGCCAGCTCTTCCAATATTTCAGCCTCGAATCTTAAGACCTCCGTCTTTTTAACCAATGAGAATCCCCTCCTTTTCAACCTTTTTCTTAACTGATGGCAGGGCCTCCTTCATGTCTACAAGATCGAAGGGAACTTCTCCGAGGATATCTTCAACTATTCCAAGGGCCCTAAAATAGGCTTTGACTGTCAGCCCCTCAACGGCTATATCGACATCCGACCCCTTGCGAAATCGACCCGCAGCCAAAGATCCGAAGAGGACTACCCGTATACCTCCCAGCTTTTTAATCTCGCTCGCACAGATCTTAACCTTTTCAATCAGGATGGCTTGGAGGGCCGAGACTTCTCGTTCCTCCCGCCTTTTTCTCTCGATCCATGTCTTTCTGAATTCTGCATACTGTATAATCGGCATATATCTTCCTCAAAAATCCCTTAAGTCAAGTTCTTCTTTTCAGCAGCAGCAAGGCTCCGCGATATAATGGATCGCTTGTAAAACGGGCAGTGCAATCATCCTTTATAGAGTTGATAAGTTTGTCCAAAAATGGGACGCAACCCTTTCCCTCATCAACCAATGAGCCCTGGATATTTCAGCGTCTCTGCTGTGTTGGCATCCCTACGTGCCATTTCCTTCAAGTGACACCCTTACAGGCTATCCTCACCTTCAGTCTCAACCTCTCTCCTTAGCTCCTCTATTTCCATTCCCAAAGAATCGTACTCCGCCTTTTTTCTCTGCAAGAAATGATATGTCAGATCCATCTTCTCTATTATCCCTTCCGGTGTCAGAATGTACATATAAGCAAGCTTGCTCTTCGAGTTCTTGAACCTCTCCGCCTTAACCAGGCCTTTGTCCAGAAGGGCGTTCAAGACATAATTCACCCTTCCCAGACTGAGACCTAGTTTCTTTGAAAGATCGCGCTGGGAGAGAGTGCTATCTTTAGAGAGTTCCTTAAGGGTTTTCAGATGATGTTCGTCCATATAAAATAATAGGGGTATCCCCTTCGCTGGCGTGACCCCTATATGTAGTGACTTCATAAATCTCTTGCACCTTTGGGTGTTGCCGATATGCGCAGGCTCTCTATTTGCGGCCTATTATAAAAGTCGAAATAGTTGCTTACCCTATATATTGTACTTACGCCAGTCAAGGGGATACCCCTATAAAATAATAAGTTAAAGCTGATCAGCCTTCAGCCCCTCAACTACGCTCTATATTCAGAGCGTTCAACAGGTGAACATAATAGTAAATGCAGGGATGGTTGTCAAGTTAAAAGTCATTGCTGTAACATGATAAATACAGGGGCATACGTTTTCACAGCTGGAACATATATGCTTGTATCTCCTGTCCTTCTCCACAGAAAGAATAATGGAGGGAAGCAGTATCATTGTGTAATTCATAGCTCTTGCATTTATAACCTGGAAGAGTTAAAAAGGATGCTTGGAAATGGGAGAAGAGCCAAATTTTTAGATTTCATTTTATCAAAAGGCATCAAGTTATGAAAAAACAAAAGTCTTTCTGGCTCTCAATTGGCACACTGTTATTGCTTTACATTGTTATCCTTTTCTCTCTTTTTATAAGTGAGTTGAGGGTAGCGACCGATGAAATCGCTTATGCCGATGCCATCGTTGTCCTTACTGGAGGTACTGGCAGGGTCGAGGAAGGCCTCAGGCTCTTCAGGGAGGGAAGAGGAGGTTACCTCATATTGTCAGGAGTGGAGGAGACCAGCACACTTGATACAATATTCCCAGGGAGGGACCTTAAGGCTGCTGTGGATACTTCGAGGATTATTTTAGATATTGAATCAAGGAGGACGCTTGATAATGCGCTTAATGTAAAAAAAATAGTTGATAATAAAGGGTTTAAGTCCCTGATCCTTGTAACATCAAATTATCATATGAAAAGGGCCTTTACCATCTTCAGTAAAACCATAAATAGTGAGGTCAAGCTTTACAGAAACCCTGTAAGAGGCCCGAATTTTAAGGATGGCGACTGGTTCAGAGACCCTATAAGTCTGAAGCTTGTGACGAGTGAATTTTTCAAATACATCTGGTTTCATACCTGGCAAAGATGGGTCTTTTAAACAGAATGGGCAAGATACGCCTTAAGACAATCGCAGGTCTCTTTTTCTCCGCAATCCTCCTCGGTATTGGTTTTTACTTTGTATATCCTGTTGTTTCAACCCTTAAAAAAGAAAACCCGAAGAAGAGCTCGTTCATGGAATTCCGCGAAAGAGAATGGGAGAGAGAGGGGAAGAAGATAAAGATTAGGCAGGTATGGACTCCCCTGCCCCGAATATCCCCATACCTTGTTAAGGCCGTCCTTATAGCAGAGGACGACAAGTTCTGGTCTCATGAAGGATTTGACATAGAGGCCCTTCAGAAGGCTGTCGAGAAGGATATTAAACAGAAGAAGTTCAAGTTCGGCGGAAGCACCATAAGCCAGCAGCTTGCAAAAAACCTGTATCTGACCCCATCTAAAAATCCATTGAGAAAGGTCAGGGAGGCCATCATTACATGGAGAATAGAGAGAACCCTATCAAAGAAGAGGATCCTTGAGATTTATCTGAATATTGCCGAGTGGGGTGAAGGGATATTCGGGATAGAGGCCGCCTCCCGATATTACTACAATAAACCTGCTTCAGACTTGACCCCTGAAGAGGCGGCAAGGCTGGCCTCAGTACTTCCAAATCCGAGGAGATATAAGCCGGTTGGTGATTCTAAATATGTGGAGAACCGCTCCAGGATAATTTATAATATAATGGTCAAGCGCGGGATAGTTATAACTGAGAGTGGAGACATTGAGAGCAGGGAAGACGTGGAGCAGGAAACGGCAAACGAGGAAAAATGAGATTTTTATTTCCACCTCACTCTAACATTAATTTCCCTTATGGCATTAGCCTTTTATATCGATATAACCAGGGTATTTATTAAACAGGTATTTACGTCTTACGTTTCCCGTAACTTGCCTCTTCCTCTGCGGCCTTGAGATACATTTCGTTCGATGTTTCATAAAGACTTTTTTGGGAATCTATCCTATGCTTCTTTAGAACCTTTATTATCTCTACCATCAGAGGGATATCGTCCTTATGAAGCTGTGTTAATGCCCTTAAAAACTCCCTTCCTTTTTCGTCTTTGGCAAGGTATTTTAACTCTGAAGAGATTTCGTTTATGGCTGCGGCTGCCTCATCCTGAAAGAAGTAATTGACAGGAATTGAGAGGGCATCGCCTATCTTTATCAATATCTTAAGAGAGGGAAGCTGTTCTCCTCTCTCTATTTTCCCAATGTAAGTGAAATCTATACCAACCTTAGATGCCAGCTCTTTCTGGGTAAGACCTCTTTCAACCCTGATCCTCTTTATACGCCTGCCTATCTCAGCCTTCAATTTTAACTCCTGAAAGATTGTTAAATATAGAATATATAGCCTTTCTTCGGACAATGTCAAATATATAGATTGTCAAAAGGACAAATAAGCATATTGCAACTTGACAATGTAGAAAGTATATCCTAAGATTCAAGCAATCAAAAGTGAGGCAAAAATGGATAAACTTAGCATACTACAGTCGGTTAAGAGGTCCAAGATTATGGATAACCTTAATACTAATGAGATAAGGCTATACCTCATCCTTCTTGCCAATAGCAGAGAGAATGGAGACGGTAAGATATTGTTAAGGGTAATCAATGGGGTACTTGGGGAAGGATTCCCTATAGATAGATTGAAGGCGGCATGCTGCAAACTTTCGAAATACGGACTGATTGATGTCTCTGCCTCATCTCTGGAACAGATCAAGGATAACGACTCCAAACTGGTCTATAAGATATTTCCTGTGAAACAAGGTAGCCATACTAAAAGATGGAAAGAGGGGTGCAGTTATGAGGGAATTTAATCTGCTTGTGGTAGATGACAACAGGATATATCTGAACATGGTCAAAGAACTTTTTGAGTATGCGAGGTTGAAGGTCTTATGTGCGGATAGCGGGGAAGAGGCCCTTAAGATGATAAAAGAGAAGCACTTCGGCCTGATCTTTACAGACTTTAACATGCCGGGCATGGATGGTCTTGAACTGGCACGGAGGGTTCTGGAGATGGTGCCTGATGCACGTATAGTGATGACCACCAGCGATCCGTCGCCGCAGATTACAGAAATGGCTGTGAGGGCCGGGATATCAAGGGTTACCTCTAAACCCTACGAATTAAAACATATCCTGGATATAATCTATGAGGAAAAGCAGTGGCTGATCGCCTCTCTCAGGGAGGCTGTATCTACACAAGGGAGGGAAGTATGATGAGTGACAAGAAAAAAGAGCAGAAAGAAGAGAAAAAGCCTTCAGAGGGAACCGGTAAAGAAGAGCATCACGGCAGGATAACCTGGATATGTCCAGGGTGCGGCACTCGCTATACAGGATGGAGCACGCTGAATAAATGCTCCAAATGTGGTTATGAGGAGAAATAATGGCGGATTCCACCAAAGTGAATGGAAATTTGGGTTTGTCGCAGATGGATCGCAGCTTCAAATATCATTTATAATCCCTTAGTTCGGCATTTTCGGCATTGGTGTTATATGAAGATGTGACTCCCGTTGATAGATGGTTTTGCTTTTTCTTAATTTGGAGTTGCCTTTCAGCATCGCTTATGGAGTGGCGAAGCTTACGTTGAAGCTTATATTTAAAAAGGGTTTTGTTAGGCTGACCTATCATAGGAACCTCTTTACCCCATCCCCACACCCTCCGGGTGCGAGAACCTCTTAGAGGCCCTGATCCTCTACTTGAAGGGGAGGAAACTTTTTATCCACGCAATAACCGGAAGACCCATAAATCAAGCAGTTACAAAAAAAACAGTTATAAATCTCAGGAAGCTCCAGTCACATACTTCCTTGAAAGGTTGGAAGGGCTTAGGCCACATACCTCCGTTACAAGCATGCTGCATTCTCTCTCCCATTGACTTTCATCCCTCCTTTCCCTATTCTGATTCAAAGTGAGAGTGATCATGCAGTCTAAACAATACCTGCTTATGCTGACCATGGCTATAACCTTTTGCGAAGTACCTGCCTGGGCGGCGGAGGAAATGCCATCCCCGCCTCCGGCTCAAGAGCAAGATATCATGACATTGCCTGAAAGCTCGCTGGAACCTGCGACTGAGGGGATTAAAGCCCAGCCAGAGAGCGCTACGGAAGAGCCAGAGAAACTAGATGAATCGCCAGCTCTTGTCGATCGGGTGCATGGAGGTCTGTCTAAGAGTATTATGTCGACCGCTTCCTGGCTCGACTCCTTTTTCGGAGATGAACGCTACGTAGCGGAGGATAAACGTTCCTATGTCCGGTTGACCTATGACGCCTTCCAGGAAGAGCGGTCTGGGCTGCTGCTTAGGCCAGCCGTTGACGTGAGGCTGATCCTGCCGCAACTGGAAAAGAAGGCGCATATCGTGTTCTCGGCGGAACCGACCGAAGCCCCTAAAGACACTGGGACACCGGTGACTGTCTCAGGCGAGCAGTCCGCTACTGCTGAGGAACGTAACTTCACGGCTGCACTCGAGTATTTTTTTCGCTCTGTACCTCGCGAGAGCTTCATCATTAGGACTGGTGCCCAGATTAGTGATGGGCAGCCGGTTGTGTTCGTCGCACCACGGTACAGATCCCTGACCCCTCTCGATCCATGGGATTTCCGGTTCACGCAGGAGGCAAAGTACCGGACGGACACGGCCTGGCAGACGGATACCCGCTTTGATCTTGAGCGGGAACTGCCCGGAGACCTGTTTTTCCGAGCAAGCATAGATGGGGCCTGGTATGAGAACAGGGTCGGCTACTACCCTAATCTAGTATTCTCATTACGCCAGGCAATTGATGAGAGCCACGCAGTGGATTATGAGTGGGTGAACAGTTTTCAGACCCGGCCGATCAATGAACTGACAGAGGTGGCGTTAAGGCTCCGTTACCGCCACAGCTTCTGGCGGCGTTGGCTTTTTGGCGAGGTCGCCCCCCAGATAAGGTTCCCGAAGGACATGAATTTCGAGGGCATTCCGGGCATTCTGTTCAGGCTTGAAATGTTTTTTGGGAAGTAAGATAACTATCTGAATAGTTATCTTTTCCTTGACAAGATTCACCGACTGGCTTATTATGTGAGTAAGCACTCACTTACAATATTAAGGGGGCGGTTTATGGGTATAAAAAAAGAGCCAACCGAGGTAAGAAAAGAGCAGATAGTAAGGGCTGCCCTGGGGATCATCGGTAAAGACGGTATTCAGGGGCTTACCACTTCAGGGATTGCAAGGGAAGTGGGGATCTCCGAGGCGAATATCTACCGCCACTTCAAAAATAAGGACGCCATCCTCACTTCTACGGTGGAAGACCTGGAGGATAACATCTCGAATATTCTTAAGGCAGTGACAACCGGGACCCTACCCCCCCTGGATAAGCTTAGGCAGATATTCAAGCTCCATCTCTCCCATATACAGGAGAACAAAGGTGTCCCAAGGCTGGTTTTTTCTTCAGAGCTTCATTTCAGACAGCACCTCCGGGACAGGCTCGCCTCTCTGATAGACAGGTATCTCAAGATGCTTAAGACAATACTGGATGACGGGGTAAAGGACGGGAGTATAAAATCGTTCATAGATACTACCGCAATGGCCGGGCTCTTTGTAGGAATGATACAGATGAATGCCCTGAGATGGTCCCTGAGCGATTTCAATATCTCCCTCTTGAAGGAGGGGAACAAACTCTGGGAGGAATACAGGAAATGTATCGAGGTAAAAGGGTAATAAGTATTTGGTTATGGAGGATGTCATGAAAAACTTCTTGGCACTGCCACGGCAGGTTTGGTTTGGCGTATTCGGAATTGTCTCTCTGCTTGTCTTTGGTTGGGTTGCGACTAAGAGCGGCCCGTTCGCACCGATAAAGGTAACCGTGACCCAGGTTGCGAAAGGGGAGGTTAGACCTGCCTTGTTCGGCATCGGCACGGTAGAGGCGCAGCGCGCGTATCTTATCGGACCGACCGCCGCCGGCCGGGTCAAGCGCGTGCTGGTCGATGTTGGTGATGTAGTCAAGGCCGGTCAGTTGTTGGCGGAAATGGAGCCGGTGGATCTCGACGAGCGCGTGGCCTCTGCGATTGCCGCGGTTACCCGTGCTCGAAGCGCAGTGGTGTCTGTTGAAGCCCAGGTGCATGATGCGAAGAGCCGCCAGGAATTGGCCGCCATCGAGGCGCGACGTTATATAGAAATGGGTCATAAGGGTTTTGTCAGCCAGAGCATAGTGGATGGCATGGTACAGCAACAGAAATCGGCGGACGCCCAACTCACCGCAGCGGAAGCCGCGCTGATAGGAGCCCGGAAAGACCTGTCCAGGTTGGAGTCCGAGCTTGAAGGGGCGAAGCGGCAACGGATGAACATCCGCATGGAGGCGCCAGCTGACGGGGTGGTGACTTCGCGCGATGCTGAACCAGGTTCCACTGTTGTGGCCGGACAGGCTGTGCTCAAGCTGGTGCAGCCCACCAGCCTGTGGGTCACAGTGAGGCTGGATCAGGGGCGCTCCGCCGGCCTCCGGGCGGGACTACCGGCCGGAATCACGCTCCGCTCCAATCCCCGGAAACCCCTTGCAGGCAAGGTCATCCGCGTCGAGCCGAGCAGCGACAGCGTGACAGAAGAGCGCATCGCCCAAGTGGCTTTCGATCTCATGCCGCAAGGGGTGTCCACCGGCGAAATGGCCGAGGTGACGCTGCACCTGCCTCCGCTCAGCGACGCGCTGCTCATCCCCAATGCAAGCCTCCGCTATCGCGGCGCTCAGGTCGGCGTCTGGCTGCGCGCGGACGGACATCTGCGCTTCGCACAGGTGAAGACGGGGACGGAGGGCCTTGACGGCAAGGTGCAGATTATCGAAGGGCTGAAGTCCGGCGATGAGGTGATCGTTTTCAGCGAACGCGACCTTAAGGATGACAGCCGCATCAAGGTGGTTGACTCGCTGGTCGGGAAAGCGCAATGATCAACCTTGCCGGCCGCGACATCCTTCATTCCTGGAGCAAGTTCGTTCTCACCGGACTGGGGCTGGGGCTGCTGATCGGCGTTACGTTCACCATGGCAGGCGTCTATCGCGGCATGGTGGACGATGCCAAAGTGCTGCTTAACAACAGCGGCGCCGATCTGTGGGTGGTGCAGAAAGACACACTGGGGCCCTACGCCGAATCGTCCAGTATTCCCGACGATATCTATCGCGGCATTCTCGCCATGCCCGGCGTGGCGCAAGCCGCCAATGTCAGCTATCTCACTATGCAGGTGCGCAAAGGCGACACCGATGTGCGCGCCATGGTGGTGGGCTTCGAACCCGGTCAACCGGGCGAGCCGGGCTACCTGGTGGCGGGCCGGCGAATTACCCGCAGTCATTACGAAGCGGTGGCCGACGTGAAAACTGGCTTCGCCGTGGGCGACCGCATCCGCATCCGCCGCCACGAATACACCGTGGTAGGCCTCACCCGGCGCATGGTGTCCTCCGGCGGCGACCCGATGGTATTCATTCCGCTCAAGGACGCCCAGGAGGCGCAATTTCTCAAAGACAACGACGCCATCGTCAACCAGCGCGCCCGCACCGCCGCCAATCCCGCACTCAACCGCCCCGGCGTGCCCGGCTTGCTGGACGCGATCAACGCCTCGCAGACCAGCAACCGCAATGTTAATGCGGTGCTGGTGCGGGTCTCCGATGGCCACTCACCCGAGGCAGTGGCGCAGGACATCCGCCGCTGGAAGCATTTGCAGGCGTTTATCCGCGCGCAGATGGAAGATATCTTGATCGCAAAATTGATCGCCACTGCTGCCAGGCAGATCGCCATGTTTCTGGTGATTCTGACCATCGTCAGCGCAGCCATTGTGGCTTTCATCATTTACACCATGACCCTGGGCAAGATCCGCGAGATCGCCGTTTTGAAACTTATCGGCACCCACAATCGCACCATCGCTGGCATGATCCTGCAACAGGCGCTGGGCTTGGGTCTGATCGGTTTCGCCGTCGGCAAGATTGCCGCCACCATCTGGGGGCCATTTTTCCCGAGATATGTCCTGCTCGAACCGGGTGACGCGGTGCGCGGCTTCGTCATCGTGATGGTGGTCTGCACCCTCGCCAGCACCCTGGCGATACGCGCGGCGCTCAAGGTCGATCCGGCGACGGCAATTGGAGGTTGATATGAACAAAGATATTGGCATCCACATCGAAGGCCTCAGCAAACGCTATGGCGAGGGCGCGACCGCCGTCGATGCGCTCAAGGAAGTGAACATGAGTGTCGCCCCCGGCGAGGTGGTCGGCCTCATAGGTCCCAGCGGCTCCGGCAAGACCACCCTGCTTAAATGCTTGGGGGCTGTGATCGAACCGACGCAGGGCCGCATGACCCTGGGCGGCGAGGTCATTTACGACAATGGATGGAGGATCTCCGACCTGCGGGTGCTGCGCCGCGATAGCATCGGCTTCATCTTTCAGGCCCCTTATCTGATCCCTTTTCTGGACGTTACCGACAACGTGGCGCTGTTGCCCATGCTGGCGGGGCGGCCCAATGGAGAAGCCCGCGCCCGCTCGCTGGAACTGCTGCAAGCACTCGACGTAGCACACCGCGCCCGTGCGCAACCTTCCGAACTTTCAGGCGGCGAGCAGCAGCGGGTGTCCATCGCCCGCGCCCTGGCCAACAAGCCGCCGGTGATCCTGGCTGACGAACCCACTGCGCCGTTGGACAGCGAACGGGCACTGGCCGTGATGCGCATCCTCAACCAGATGGCCACGCAGTACCATACCGCGATCATCGTCGTCACCCATGACGAGAAAATCATCCCTACTTTCAAGCGCATCTACCATATCCGCGACGGGCGGACTTTTGAGGAGACGGGGGAAGGGCGGACGCTTCAGTGACATGATTTTAACGTATTTAAACCAAACAAAAGGAGGTGATAAGATGAAAAAGTTGATAATGAGTGTAGTTGTTTCGTTGGTTTTGGGTGTGGCAGTGGTCAATGCGGAGGAGGCAAAGACCGCTCCCGCTGCGGACAACCCTGTTAAGGCGGAGATGAGGCTTCTTGATAAAGCGTTCAAGAACCTTATTGACTCCCTGATCCTCAATAACCCGAAGGCAATAGAGGAGCCTTTCCATGAGGTACATATGGCAAAGGTCAACACCGAGAAGGCCCTTGAGAAGGGTGAGATCAGGCTTCCAAAGAACAACGACAAGATAAAACAGTTCGTTGAGATGGACGAGCAGTTCCATGGCAACCTTGAGGCGCTGATCGAGGCGTCAAGAAAGGGTGACATGAAAGCGGTGCAGGATGTCACCCATAAGCTCTTGAACGGGTGCGTTCAGTGTCATAACAAGTTCAGGAATTAAAAATCAAAATAATTTTACCGCAGAGGCGCAGCCAAAAGTAGGCGCTTCTGAGCGAGGAATAGTTAATGCATTTCTCGGCATCTCCGCGTCTCTGCGGTGAAAAAGCAAAAGGAGAAACACAATGAAAAAAACGTTTATTACAGCAGTAGCAGTTACATTACTGTTGTCAGGGGTTGTATTTGCCGATGAGAAGGGGCATGAGCATGGGAAGATGATGGAAGGCCAGCAGATGCCCCCTGAGATGATGGAAATGATGAAGAAGCAGGGAGGACCGAAGCCTGACAACAGGACGTGAAGATCCCTGCCCCAATGAAGGTCATGCAGAAGGGGATGATGCGTCAGCACATGGATACAGTGGCAGAGATTGCCGCTGCACTGGCAGCAAACGACCTGAACAAGGCGGCAGAGGTTGCAAAGGGCAAGCTCGGCTGGAACCCTGAAGAGGAAAAACGCTGTTCAATGGTCGAGAAGATGACAGGAGAGGCTGATTTCACTTCATTTGGAAAGGCAGTCCACCAGAAGGCCGACGAACTGGCCGATGCTGCAAAGGCAGGAAACAGGGACAAGGCATTGACGGCCCTGGCTGAGTTGATGACCAACTGCAACGCCTGCCACAAGAAGTTCAGGCACTAATACTAAACATTGTAAAGATGTAGAGACGCCCTGCAGGGCGTCTCTACAACCAATATTACGGCTGCACATCTTTGTCCTTCAAAGCCTCCTCGTAAGTCATAACGGTACCGCCAAAACCCTTGGAGAACTTCTCTGCCTCATCCTTCGATGAGAAGGAGAGCCAATAAGGAGTACAGCATGTTCCGAACTCGCTTCCCTTTAGATAAAATGCCTTTTCGGCATTGATCTTCTTGCCTCTCAGGAAGTCCGTTGCCTTGGCGCTCTTCACGTTCCCATTGTTTATCTCGCTAAGACCGCAGTGGGGACAACCGAAGGACTCCTTCTTTCCGTCTTTATAGACGACATAGAACCTTGCGCTCTGTGTCTGTATCTCTTTCCCGCATTTCGGGCAGGTCTTCCCTTTTCCTGCGGCAATGGACGCTGTCGCCATTGCAAAGATCATCAGGATGGAGACAAGCAGAGCTAAAAATCTTGAACTTTTCATATTTTTCACCCCCTTTCATCGTAAGGTATCAGCTGTCTTGCCTGAAGAAACTATACCATGACTTAGGAATCCCGCAAGTGGTCAAATCCTTCTTTTAATTACAGCCCTTTCAGCATTTCCATGAGTCTTGATCCATCCTTGTAATCCTCATTCATCCTGACAATCCCAGAACTGTCTATGACTACAGTTGTGCTCATGGTTGCGTTAAACAGGTTTAAGAGCGAAATGTCCGTGTCTGCCAGAGTCGTGAAGAGAGAGCCGGAATAGCCGTTTGAGACCTCTGCCTGCCGTGTCCCTCCGACCGAACCGGAGACATAGTCCACGAGAAAATATTTTGAGCCTGGAAACGCGGGGATCACCGATGAAAGCATGTGGCTCTGGTGGCTGTCGCAGATTGGACACCACATTGTAAAGTACAAGACCACGGCATTCCCGGGCGCCATTGCGGCTAATTCAGATGAGAGGGTCCTTGTGTTCCCCAGCGAATCAACTATCGCAAAATCGGGAGCGATCTGCCCCACTTGAGTCCCTGATGTCCCGGCCGCTACTATAGGACGCTTGTCGGCACCAGAAGGGTCAAGGTCGTCAGCCATATCTCCGCATCCTGCTATTCCGAGAGAAAGAAGGAGAAGTAAATGAAAGACAAATCTACCGCGGAGACGCAGAGACGCAAAGTAAAGTCCTCTCCCTCCCCCTCTTAAATTAAGAGGGGGCTGGGGGGCGTTAAATCTTTTCTCCGCACCTCCGCGCCTCTGCGGTGAAGAAGATTTTAGTTTACTGAAACACATGACTGACTCCTACTGTAAAAGTATCCGTTGCGGGGAAGTTCTCCCCCCATCCGTCCTGTTTGATGGTATGCCCCCATGACCCTTTAACGATCCAGTTCTTTTCCGCTGTGGCATAGGCGATGGTTCCGGAGACCGACTTCTTGCGGAGGCCAGTGGTAGAGTCACTTTCTCCGTTTATTGACCCTTCGGCTTCCCACAAGTCGGAATATGTTGCAGTATATGTCATAGTGTCCTGTTCTTTCAGGGACTGGGTATACCCAAATGAAAGGCTGCCCAATGCCCTGTCACCCAGTTTCTTGCGATAAGGCTCCACATAGTTCCCGTATTCCAGGTTTACAGGCCTTTCCAAGTGTATCCCATAACTCAGTAGAAGAGAGGCGTTCCATGGGTATACTGTCTTGTCAAACAGGGCTATTCCGTCCAGCCGGTAGAAGCCCCGCCCTGTGACATCAAAGCTGCTCTCCACCTCGTCGTAGGGGGATATCCCGGTAGGTACGGTAAGGGATGCCCCGAAATAGGAGGCAGGTTTTAAATCGCTGATGCCTTCAACCTTATAGGTGCACATGATGGAGTCGAACGCCTCATAAAATATGCTCAGCGATGTGTCTCCAATCCCTTCCGTCCGTGAAGAAAGGCCTGAGTACCTGTTGTCGTTCCATACATAAGGGGCGACAACGCTTGCCTGCCAGTTTGCAGCGAGCCTGTGGGCGTAACCGAGGCTTAACCTGTACTGTCTCAGGTCTGAACCTGGAGGGTCCTGGATGTATCTGCCTTCCTTGTTCCAGAAACCATCATACTTCTCAATGCTGAGAGACGCATCAACCATTGAGTGAGAGAACTTTGGCAATATCAAAGACGAGGCAGACCCGCCCCCGCAGCAGGAGGCTGCGGAAGCCGGTCGCTCAGTTAAAATAGCGGCTCCGAGAAAGAAAGCCGCCACACAGATTGATCTGGGAGAAACAGATCGCATTACATCCCGCCGGGTGTAACGTTAAATGTAGCGTATGTGTGTGCTCCGGCGGCAGTTGCATCGCCTGTGGCGTTATCCACATAGTAGTTTCCGTTGATTGTCAACTTTACATATATCTTCCCCTGGACTCCGCTGGAAAGACCGGTAAGTCCGCTCACGCTGAAGTGTCCTTTGTTCGCGGCATCTTCAGTCATTGCCGTCCAGGTCGTCCCGTCGGTCGAGGCCTGAACGCTCAAGGCATTTACGGTAAGCTGGCTGGCCGTGCCTGAGCTGAGCACAATCCCGGAGTAGAGTTTCGGGAAGCTCATCATGCTCTCCTGGGAGGTGACAAAGGCCTTGAAGGTGTAAGTCCCGCCCATGTCGGCGCTAAGCGACTCCTTGAACAGCGGATAGGCCCGGGGGGGCGTCATTCCGTTCATGCCCGGAATCTTGTCGTCTTTATGCTTGAGGGTGACTTTTGTGGTGTCGCCCATGGGCATGGCTACCGCCGGATAGAAGGTTGCGCTCTCTCCGTTTATGGTGACTTTCAGCTCCCAGTAACCCATCGTCGGGCCGCCTGCCATGAGGTAATAGACCACGCAAGTGTATGTGCCGTCACCGTTGTCTGTGATGCTGTCAATCGGCGTTACGTGGCTGTACGCAGCCATGTGCATCAATGGTGCAAGGGCCACAGTAAGGCCGGGGACATCGGAGCCGTCGGAACGTTTCTTCACGCTGATCTTGAAGGTCGTCTTCCCCTGCATCGCCTTCGTGCTCCCTTCTACATATGTGACTTTGTATGTAGTTGTTAGGACCGTTTTGGCGAATGGCAGCGCCCCGATCTTGTCAGGTGTGAGGCCGGAATGGTTGTTTGAATTCGCAAGGAAGTTAATGAAAGCGGTCTCAAACTTGTTCCCTATATCCTCTGGCAGGTGGCCTGGCAGGCCGTTCAGGACACCGTCGTCGGCCAGGTCCTCTGGCAGGTGTAATAAGAGGTGAGCTTGTTCCTCCTGAAGATCTTCGGCAAGTTGGCTGAAAACAGCAACCCTTAACCCGGCAAGTTTCTCGTCATCTGTCGCATCGGTTGCAGGATTCGTCGCATCAGTAGGAGCTAAAATAGTATCCGGTATAAATCCAAATGCTGTTTCGAATAACTCTTCAGCCTCGGTCTTTGTCTTCCCGGCTACGACAACTTCTCGCACTATTGTGGTATAGGGAGTAACGTGAATAGCTCCCCCAGTGCTGAGAGTGCCGCCTGAAACGTATGCAGAAAGAGTCCCGGCAGTGACGCCTGCTGTACCCGTCGCTTCGTCGGTATATGTCCCACCCGATGATTCAACTATCAGGTCGCCTGTAAGGGCGGAATCTGGTATATTTATGCTGTATGTCCCATCGCTCCCTGTTTTAACAGGTCCCGCTATTGTTGTCCCGCTTGCATTCTTCACAGTGACGTTTGCGCCATTTACAGGACCTGCAAAGATGGAGCCTGTTATGGCTGTTGTCGGCCCACTCCTGTTATTCTCGCTGCTTGAACTTCCACATGCAGCTATAAATCCGGACATTAACAATACTAACAATCTGAAACTGTTCTTAACCTTCATTAAAGTTCTCCTTTTTTGTTTTTACGGAAATTAGTAGAGACGCCCCGCTGGGGCGTCTCTACATTTTTTAAGCAGCCTGCTTCATCCCCATCCTCTCAAGGTAATGCTCCTGATTGAACTCAAAGCATTGTTTTGGTATGCAATGCCCGAACTTCTTACTTTCGTCAAAAAACCTTTTATGATAGAAGCACCAGAATTCGTAAACCCGCTTAGAGGCTTTTATCCTGGGCTTCCTTGGTTTATATCTGTCTGACATAGAAACCTCCATAGAAAAAATATTCTTTTCTTGCGAAGGCGCAGAGCATTGTTTATGTAGGGGTGAATCTTGTATTCACCCTTCAGATAGGGACGATCACAAGGATCGCCCCTACAAAAAGCTCTGTGCCCACTGTGGTTAACGATTGTTTTGTAAATCTTAGAGAATTGAAGGAGGTCTTTCTGTTGGAAGCAGATCAGCGCAAGCAAAGGCCCCGCCGTCCGCCGTTTTAAGGATTGCTACATGAAGTCTTAAATCGACACCATCACTTGAAAGAAG
>ERZ1292633.1981-Hain-H41-02um-R1-1981-length-21355-cov-6_pt1 | contig 21355 bp, 15 predicted proteins | sample MGYA00564406_ERZ1292633 | MGnify/ENA primary metagenome ERZ1292633 (study PRJEB36523, sample SAMEA6512639) | groundwater metagenome | collected 2019-01-08 | study: AquaDiva: Metagenomics assemblies of 32 groundwater samples
GCATTGGTGCCTATTGCGACGCGCAGACTCCCTGCGGGCAAGGCACCGTCTGCGCCACGAACGAATGCTGCGAACAAAGTCCTACCGCAGGCCGCTGCACCACGGCCTGTCCGGACGGCCCCTGCACCAACGAAGGAATATGCGGCCCGGGAGCGTGCTTGAGCACGATCGTGGCGGTTCCGACGCTCTCGACTTACGGAATCGCCGCCCTGGCGGTGATCCTGACCTTGGGCGGTGTCTGGTTCTTGCGGCGAAGATTCCACCGCGCCTGAGACGAAGAATCAGCTCTAGAGTACGGCTGAATCCCACAGCCCGAGCGACTCGGCGCCGCACTCGAAGCTCTCACGGAAGATCGTGTCGGAGGTCGAGCCGGAGCTGTCGAGCCAGATCCGATCGCAGGCGCGCTTGGTGCCGGTGCTGCTCTGGAACTCGGAGTAGATGATCTTCACGCCGTCGCCCGACGGCACGACCCAGACCGAGCTCGCGCTGTAGCTGGTGAGCGACGACCAGCTCTCGCCGTCGTCCGAGAAGCGCATCAGCTTGTTCGAGCCGCCGCCGTCGTAGAGATAGAGATCGATCGTGGTGGAAGAGGTCGTGTGCCGCTCGCGCTCGATGACCAGAGGATAGAACGCCGAACGGGAAGAGAGGTTGAGGGTCCAGTACTCGGTCCACGGACCGTTGCTGGAGGTCTGCACCGGACACTGCCCAGTGGCGCTTTGGCGGACGTTCCCGGTGTCGCCGATCTGCTGATAGAAGCCGGCGCCCACTTCACGGCGAGTGCTGGCAATCGCCAGGCAGTGTCCTCCGCTCCCCATCCACCCCGCCATAACGGCGGCGGGGTCGTTGTAGCCCGCGGCGATGTTCTCGGCGAACGTCGTCCAGCCCGTCCACCCGAAATCCTCGGCGCGATCCCAGGAAGAAGTGCCGGTATCGGGGTCGCAATGCATGAAGAAATTGCGGATCGCCATGTTCTCGCTGTGGAACTCGGACGAGAGATGGAGGATCCTGGCGCGCTTCATCGGCGGCAGGTTGCCGGCGCAGGTACAGTTGGCGCCAGCACAGTCCATGCGCCGTTCGTTGATGATCTGGTAGAGCTGATCCTCGAAGCTCGGGGAGGGCGCGCCGGTCGGCGCCTCGGCGAGAGCCTCGAAGACTCCGAGGGAATCGTCGATGAGCGGCGGCGGCTCGTCCGCGAACTGCGCTGCCGCAGGCGCGGCGCCCAGGCCGACGAGAACCCACCCCAAGCGAAGGAACCGCCTCATCACCCCCTCTTGAGGCAAAGATCGTGCCGTCAGGGAGGTCGCCATAGAATCAGTAACCCAACTGTTTACAGCTTTTACACTGTGTGAAAGGTTTCACAGCGACAAGAGTCGTCACCATCAACTGCCGTTCTCCGTCGGGATCTCACGCCAGGTGCTGGGCGACCAGCCCTTCGAGGATCCGGTCGGCGGGGATGCCGCGCAGCCGCAGCGGCGAAGCGATGAGGAGAGCCTCGGCCAGCGCCAGAAGGCGGCGGCGGAGCACCGGGTCAAGAGGTGGCTCGTTCTCCAGCAGGACCGCTGCCCTGGTCACACCAGCGGCGAGAAGCCAGGGCGCCGACGCTCTCGGGTCCTCGAACTCCGCGCTCTTCCCGAGCTGAGCGGCGAGATCGAGGCGGAAGAGGCCTCCCGCTCCAGGCGAGGCCGTCGCGGCGAGAACGGCGCTTCGGCGGAGCTTTCTCGCCACGGCCGCCAAAGCCGCGTCGTCCGGCCGACCTCCCGAGCCGAGATAGAGCGAGAGCGACCGGCTGCGCACGGTCGGCGCGAGATCGAACCGCGAGGGCGCCAGCAAAAGGAAGTTTCGCGGCGCCTTGAGACCCGGCTCTTCGATCGCCTTCAAGAGCGAGTCCGAGGCCTCGGCTGAGAGGCTGTCGGCCTCGGCGACCACGAACACCTGGCCGCGGGCTTCGTACGGCGAGAGCTGAGCGGCGCGCAAAAAATCACGCGTGGATTCGGCCGAAGTCGAAGTCTTGAGGTCGCGCCCCAGCCAGGCGAAGTCGGGATGAAAGAGGGGCTCGGCGTCGTCGTTCGGTACTTCGACCCGCCGGCAGTGGCGGCACGCCCCGCACGGCCGCATCCCCGGAACCTGCTCGCAGAGCAGAACGCGAGCGAAGATCACCGCGCTGCTTCGTCGCTCGTCCTCGCTCCCTCCATGCAGAATGAGCGCCGGGTAGAGGCGGCCTTCGCGGGCGAGATCGAGGGCCGGAGAGATGAGCTCGGCGAGCTTCGCGCTCCGGCTCTCGCTCATCGCGCGGCCTCCTGTTTCGCCGGCAGAAGCGTCGCGAGAGTCGCGCGGAGCGCCTGCGTGGTCGCGTCGAGATCGCCGGAGGAGTCGATGACGCGGAATCGTCCGGGCTCCTCGCGCGCCAGCGCGAGATACCCTTCGCGAACCCGTTCGTAGAAAGCCAGCGACTCGGCGTCGAGTCGATCGACCGCGCCTGTCCGTCGCCGACTCTTCGATTGACCCCGCGCGCGAGCCTGCTCGGCCGGCAGGTCGAAGAGGAGAGTCACATCCGGGCGCCGGCCACCGGTCGCGATCGCATCCACCCGATCGATCGTCGAGCGCGGCACGCCGCGGCCGCAACCCTGGTACGCGAGTGTCGAATCGGTGAAGCGATCGCACAGGACGTGCGTCCCTTCCCGGAGCGCCGGCTCGATCTTCTCGATCAGATGCTGCCGGCGGCTCGCGAAGACCAGCAGCAGCTCGACGGTGCCGTCCATTTCACCCCATTGCCGGTCGAGAAACACCGCGCGGATCGCCTGCGCGAGCGGCGTTCCGCCCGGCTCGTGGGTGACGAAGTGCGGCAGGCCGCGCTCCGCGAACCAAGCCACCGCGGACTTGAGATGGGTCGACTTGCCGCTGCCGTCGAGTCCTTCGAAAGTGAGAAAAAGCGCCATCGCCGGGAAGCTAGCACGCCCGACGACGGGCGCCCGCTCGGGTAGACTGAAACTCTCCAGAAACGGAGCCTGCCGCGACGACGCCTGAGAACTCGATGACCTCGATTGCCCCCCCCACCCTCTGGATCGCCTTCTTCGTCGGCTGCGGCCTGCTGCTGGCGCTCGACCTTCTCGTGTTGAACCGCGGCTCGAAGGTCGTCACCTCGAAGTCGGCGCTGCGCAACACCCTGTTCTTCGTCGCCATGGGCGCCCTGTTCGCCGGCTACCTCGGCTTCGAGTTCGGCGGCAGGGCGGCGCTCGAGTTCGTCACCGGCTACCTCATCGAGTACGCGCTTTCGGTCGACAACCTGTTCGTCTTTCTGGTGATCTTCACCTACTTCGCGGTGCCCCCCGAGCACCAGCGCCGGGTTCTTTTCTGGGGCATCCTCGGCGCCATTCTCCTGCGCGGCGTCTTCATCGTCGCCGGCGCGGCGCTGCTCGCGAAGTTCGCCTGGATGATCTTCGTCTTCGGCGCCTTCCTCGTCTACACCGGCGTCAAGCTCCTCCTGGCGGGCGACGAGTCGATCGACCCGTCGAAGAATCCGATCCTGCTCCTGTGCCGGCGGTTTCTGCCCGTGACCTCGCACTACCACGGTGAGCGCTTCTTCGTGCGCGAGGCCGGCAAGCTCGTGGCGACGCCGCTGTTTTTCGTGCTGGTGGTCGTGGATGTCGTCGACGTGGTCTTCGCGGTCGATTCGATCCCGGCGATCTTCGCCGTGACGCGCGATCCGTTCCTCGTCTTTTCGTCGAACATCTTCGCGGTGCTCGGCCTGCGGTCGCTCTACTTCCTGCTCGCCAACCTGATGGGGAAGTTCCACTATCTGAAATACGGGCTCGGGTTGGTGCTCGCCTTCGTCGGCTTGAAGATGGTCCTGTCGGAGTGGTGGCACGTGCCGATCGGGTGGTCGCTGGGAGCGATCGTGGCGCTCCTGGGCGGCGCCGTCGCCGCCTCCTGGCTCTTTCCGCCGAAAACCGGACCGGAATCAGCCGTGGAAGAGCAGCAGCAGGGCTAGTCCGAGCGCCACGCGGTACCAGCCGAACGGCGCCAGCGGCCGGCGGCGGATCCAACCGAGAAGAAACGCGATCACCGCGTATCCGGCGAGCGCCGCGACCGTGATGCCGATCGCGACCGCGAACGGCGGCACGCCGAGCGACGCTCCGCGCAGGACGTCCTTGAGCTGATTGCCGGCCACCAGAAGGCCGATCGGAATCGACAGCAGGAACGAGAACCGCGCCGCCGCCCCGCGCGAAAAGCCGAGAAACAGCGCGGCGGTCATGGTGATCCCCGAACGCGAAGTGCCGGGCACCAGCGCCAACGCCTGGGCGCAGCCGATGAGGAGCGCCTCCCGCCGACCGATCTCGCCCTCTTTCCGGCCCTTGGCGCCGACGCGGTCGGCGACGATCAGGAGCAGGCCGTAGCCGATCGCCGTCGCGGCGATGAGCCGCGGCTCGCGGCCGTACTCCCCGACCCAGTCTTTGATCGCCAGGCCGGCCACACCCGCCGGGATCGTCCCCCACGCCAGGGCGTAGAGCTTTCGCGAGTCGAGATTGCTCGCGCGTCCGGTCGCGGAGAAGCTGGGGCGGAAGCCGCGCGCCATGCGCGCCACCTCGGCGCGGAAGTAGAGCATCACCGCCGCCAGCGTTCCGGTGTTGGTCGCGATGTCGAACTCGAGCCCCTGGTCGGACCAGCCGAGAAACCTCGGAATCAGGATCAGATGCCCCGACGAGGAGACCGGCAGGAACTCGGTGACCGCCTGAACGAGAGCGAGGATCGCGGCCTGCCACGGCGTCATGCCGCGATCCTAACCTCCAGGACGGCCGGGAAGCCGCCGATATACTCGCCGAATGAAGGGCATCGTCCTCGCCGGCGGCTCCGGCACGCGCCTCTACCCGGTCACCCGCGGCGTTTCCAAGCAGCTCCTGCCGGTCTACGACAAGCCGATGGTCTACTACCCGCTGTCGAGCCTGATGCTCGCCGGCATCCGCGACATTCTGGTCATCTCGACGCCGCACGATCTGCCGAGCTTCGAGCGCCTGCTGGGCGACGGCTCGGGTTTCGGAGTGCGGATCTCGTACGCGGCTCAAGCCCACCCTGGAGGCCTCGCGCAGGCGTTTCTCATCGGCCGGGATTTCGTCGGCGGCGACCGCGTGGCCCTCGCCCTCGGCGACAACATCTTCTACGGCCATGGCTTTCCAGAGGACCTGAAGCGCGCCGCGGCCCAGGCGACCGGCGCCACGGTCTTCGCCTACCATGTGCGCGATCCCGAACGATACGGCGTCGTCGAGCTGGACGGGCAGGGACGGCCGCTGTCGATCGAGGAGAAACCACGCGAGCCGCGCTCGGCGCTCGCCGTCACCGGCCTCTACTTTTACGACAACCGCGTGCTCGATATCGCCGCGACTCTGAAGCCGTCGGCGCGCGGCGAGCTCGAGATCACCGACGTGAATCGCGTCTACCTGGGCCTGGGCGAGCTCACCGTGCGGGTGCTCGGACGCGGCATCGCCTGGCTCGACACGGGCACGCACGAGTCCCTCCTCCAGGCCTCCGAGTTCATCGGCGCCGTCGAGCAGCGGCAAGGCTTGAAAGTCGCCTGCCTCGAAGAGATCGCCCTGCACATGGGCTACCTCGACCCGGCCGACCTCCACCGTCTCGCCGACGAGCTCGGGCGCACCGAATACGCCGACTATCTGCGGCGCGTGGCGCGCGAGGAGCGGCCGGCGCCGTGAAGCTTCAGCCGACGAGCCTGCCCGGCGTCCTCATCGTCGAACCGGCTGTCCATCGCGACGAGCGCGGTTTTTTTCTCGAGGTGTTCCACGCCGGCAAGTTCGCCGCGCAGGGGCTCGACGTCGCCTTCGTGCAGGACAATCACTCGCTCTCCACTCGCCACACCCTGCGCGGCCTTCATGTTCAGGTAGCGAACGCCCAGGGCAAACTGGTGCGTTGCACGGAGGGAGCCATTTTCGATGTCGCGGTCGACATCCGGGTAGGCTCGCCGACGTTCGCGCGCTGGGCCGCGGTCGAGCTCACCGCCGATGGCTTTCGCCAGCTCTGGGTGCCGCCCGGGTTCGCGCACGGTTTCTGCGTCCTCTCCGAGCGCGCGCAGGTCGAGTACAAGTGCACGACGCTCTACGATCCCGCGGCGGAGCTCGCGATCGCCTGGGACGACCCGGAAATCGGCGTCGCCTGGCCGGTCGAGCATCCCCGTCTCTCGCCCAGGGACGCCGGAGCGCGGCGCCTTTCCGAGCTCAGATCGCACCTCCCGGTCCTCCATCCCTGACACTTTCGATGCGCGCCGACGTGCGTCTCTCCGCCGAAGATCGCGCCGAGCTCGCGGCCGCCGGGATCGCCGTCGCCGAGGCCGAGCGTCAGCTCGAGCTCCTGGCCTCGCCGCCGCCGCGAACGCGGCTCCTCAAACCCGCGACGATCGGCGACGGTGTGATCCGGCTGGAACCGGGCCGTGAAACGGAGCTCATCGCGCGCGCGTGCGCGGCTCGCGATGCCGGCCGCTTCACCAAGTTCGTTCCCGCCTCCGGCGCCGCGACGCGCATGTTCCGCGCCCTCTACGCCAGCGAGGACGGAGACCTCGCCGACCCCGGCGACATCGCGGAAAAGCGTCGCACGCTCATGGCGCTGCCCACGACGGCGATCGGCCACGAGATCTCCCGCCTGGCGGGAGGGGTCTCTCCCGACGCGTGGCTGCGGACGCCGGCCGGGCGCGCCTTCGCCGCGCAGCCGAAGGCGCTGCTGCCTTTCCATCTCGACTCGGGCGAGGTCCGAACCGCGTTCGCTGACCAGATCGCCGAAGGGCTCGAGTATCTCGTCGACCGCCGGTCCCGAGCCCGCTTCCACTTCACTCTCCCGGATGCGTCGCGAGTGCTGTTCGAGCCCGCGCGTCGCGCCTGGAGGCGGCGCGCCGGAGCCGGCGTCGAAATCACCTTCTCGGAGCAACGCCGCTCGACCCACGCCCTGGCGCTGGACGACTCCGGCCGGCCGGCCCGTCTGTCGGACGGCAAGCTGCTGCTCCGGCCCTCCGGACACGGCGCGCTGCTCGACAATCTCAACGCCCTCGGAGCGACGGGAGCGGACCTGGTCTTCCTCAAGAACATCGACAACATCCTGCCGGCATCCCGGCACGCTGAGATCGCGCGCACCAAGCTCCTGCTCGCCGGACTGCTTCTCGAGCTCGAAGAGCAACGTCCGCGACGCACGCGCCCGCTCCGAGTCTGCGGCGTGGTCGCGAACGCGGGCGAACCCGGCGGGGGACCGTTCTGGATCGCCGGAGCGGACCGAGCGCCGTCGCTCCAGATCGTCGAATCGGCCGAAGTCGATTTCGCCGCGGCCGCGCAGCGCGAAATCTGGAACCGGTCAACGCATTTCAATCCGGTCGATCTGGTCGTCGGCCTGCGCGACGCCACCGGTCGACCGTTCGATCTGGCGCGGTTCGTCGATCCGGCGCGGGTGTTCGTGGCCGATAAGTCGGAGGGCGGCAGAAGACTCCGCGTCTACGAGCGGCCCGGACTGTGGAACGGCGCGATGGCCGGATTGGAGACGCTGTTCGTGGAACTCCCCGCCTGGACTTTCGCGCCGGTCAAGACGCTCCTCGACCTCGCGCGGCCCGAGCATCGCGTCGCGTCGCCGGCCTGAGGTACGATCCCCGCCGCTTTCGCTTTGACGAGGAGCCGACGATGACCACGCTGTTCGTACCCAGGGAGATTCGCGTTGGCGAGCGGCGCGTCGCCGCCACGCCGGAGAGCGCGAAGAAGCTCGTGCAGGCCGGCCTAGAGGTCGCGATCGAACGCGGCGCGGGCCACGAAGCGGGCTTTCCCGACGCCGCCTTCTCGGCGGCCGGGGCGCGCCTGGTCGACGCGGCGACGGCCTGGAGCAGCGCCGACATCCTCTTCAAGGTGGCGCCCCCGACGCCTGAAGAAGCGGAGCTCCCGCGTTCCGGCGCTTATCTGTTCGCGCTCCTCGATCCGCACCGGAACGGCGAGCTCGTGGAGCGCCTCGCGGCGCGCGGCGTCGTGCTCTTCGCGATGGAGCTCGTTCCACGGACGACGCGCGCCCAGTCGATGGACGTCCTGTCGTCGCAGGCTTCGATCTCCGGCTACAAAGCTGTGCTCCTCGCGGCCGGCAGGCTCGGTAAGTACTTCCCGCAGCTCATGACCGCGGCGGGCACGATCCAGCCAGCGCGGGTCGTCGTGCTGGGCGCCGGCGTCGCCGGCCTGCAGGCGCTCGCCACGGCCCGGCGGCTCGGCGCGGTGGTCGAAGTCTCGGACGTCCGGGCGGCGGTGAAGGAACAGGTCGAATCGCTTGGCGGCCGCTTCATCGACCTGCCCCAGATGCCGAGCGCCGAGGGCGCCGGCGGCTACGCCAAGGAGGTTTCCAGAGAGTTCCTGGATCAGCAGCGCGCCATCCTCACCGCGCGCATCGCGGCCGCCGACGTCGTCATCACTACCGCGCAGGTGCCGGGCAAGAAAGCCCCCGTGCTCCTGACCCGCGCCATGGTCGAGGCGATGAAGCCGGGCGCCGTCGTGGTCGACATCGCCGCGGCGCAAGGGGGCAACTGCGAGCTCACGCGCGCCGACGAGGAGGTCATCCATGGCGGTGTTCGGATCCTCGGCCCCTCAAACCTCCCGGCCACCCTTCCCGCGGACGCGAGCCTCCTCTACGCCCGCAATCTCGGCAACCTCCTGCAGCTGCTCTGGAAAGACAAGGTCCTCTCCATTCCCGAAAGCGACGACGTGGTGATGGGCACGCTCCTGGCTCGCGACGGCCGCTTCGTGCACCCCGCGTTCGCCGCGGCGTCGATCCCGGCCACCGCCGCCGCCGTCTCCACCCTCGGATGACGCACCGCCCGCGCTAGACTGCCCGCGCTGGCCGCGGGGGCGCCATGGGTGAACACGACGTCAAAGAGCTCGATTCCGAATCGCTGCGGGGGTTCACCCGCCGGCTGATCGGGGACTTGCAGGCCCTCGAGATCATGCTGAAGACCGGAGCGATCGAATCCGGCGTGCGCCGGATCGGCGCCGAGCAGGAGCTCTTCCTCGTCGATCGCGCCTTCAATCCGGCGCCGGTCGCGATGGAGATGATCGAGCGCACCGCCGACGACCATTTCACCACCGAGCTGGCGCGCTTCAACCTCGAGTTCAACACCGATCCGCTCGAGTTCGGCGGCGACTGCCTGCAGCGGATGGAGAACCAGCTCTCCGGACTACTGGCCAAGGCGCGCGCGGCCGCCGCCACTCTCGACGCCGAGATCATCATGACCGGCATTCTGCCGACGCTCGACATCTCCGACCTGACGCTCGAGAACATGACGCCCAAACCGCGCTACTTCGCTCTTAACGAGGCGATGCGGCGCCTGCGCGGCAGCGCCTACGAGTTCTACATCAAGGGCACGGACGAGCTGATCATCCGCCACGAGAGCGTGATGGTCGAAGCGTGCAACACCAGCTTCCAGGCCCACTTCCAGGTCGGCCCGGAGGAGTTCTCGTCGCTCTACAATCTGACCCAGGCGGTCGCGGCGCCGGTGCTCGCGGCATCCTGCAATTCGCCGCTGCTCTTCGGCCGGCGGCTCTGGCGCGAGACCCGCATCGCGCTCTTCCAGCAGTCGGTCGATCATCGCGCGGCCGGCCTTCACATGCGCGAGCAGGCGCCACGCGTCTCGTTCGGCAGGCGCTGGGTCGACGACTCGGTGCTCGAGATCTTCCAGGAGGACATCGCGCGCTTCAAGGTGCTGCTCTCGGCGGAGATCGACGAGGACTCGCTCGCCGTTCTCCGGGCCGGCGGCGTTCCCGTGCTCAAAGCGCTGCGCCTGCACAACGGCACGATCTACCGCTGGACCCGCCCCTGCTACGGCATTCTCGGCGGCAAGCCGCACCTGCGCATCGAGAATCGCATCCTTCCCGCGGGACCGTCGATCGTCGACGAGGTCGCCAACGCCGCGTTCTGGTTCGGGCTGCTGTCGGGACTGTCGCGGGTCTACCCGGACATCCGGCGCGTCATGGAGTTCGACACGGCGAACGAGAACTTCGTCGCCGCGGCGCGGCTCGGCCTGCGCGCCCAGTTCGGCTGGCCGGGGCATCAGCACATTCCCGCCGACGAGCTGATCCTCGAGGAGCTCCTGCCGGTGGCGCGCGACGGACTCAAGCTGAAGGGAATCGACCCCTCCGATGTCGACCGCTACCTGGGGATCATCGAGGAGCGCGTCCACAGCAAGAAGACCGGCGCGCAATGGCAGCTCGACAGCTTTCAGTCGCTGCGCGACCGCGGCACGCGCGGCGAGCGCCTGGCGGCGATCACCGGCGCGATCATCGAGAACCAGAAGGGCGGGCAGCCGGTGACGAAGTGGCCGCTCGCGAATCTCGAGCAGGCCGGCGGCTGGGAGAAACATTTCGGTCAGATTGAGCAGTTCATGACCACCGACCTCATCACGACGCACGCCGACGAGGCGGTCGAGCTGGTGGCGAACCTGATGCAGTGGAAGCGCATCCGTCACGTGCCGGTCGAAGACAACGCCCACTGCCTGATCGGCGTCGTGTCGCAGTCGAGTCTCGTCAAGCTCCTCGCCGAGCGCGCGACCGAGCTCGGCAAGGGGCCGATCCCGGTGCGCGAGGTCATGTCGACCGAGATCGTGACGGTCACGCCGGAGACCCGCACCCTGGAAGCGATCCAGCTCATGCGCCGCCATCGCGTCGGCTGCCTCCCGGTGCTAAAGGACGGGCGCCTGGTCGGCATCGTCACCGAGTACGACTTCCTCCTGATCGCCGGCCAGCTCCTCGAGCAGGAGCTCAAGGGGTAATCAGGGGGCGAGCAACGCCTCGAGCTTGGCGCGTTCTCCGGGATCGTTCTCGAGACGCAGAGCCTCGCGGGCCGTGCGATCGACACCGGCAGCGTCGCCGAGCTCGAGGTAGAGCGCGGTGAGCGTCTTCCAGACGTCGCCGCGGTCGGGCGAAAGTCGCGCCAGCGATTCGTAGGCGATCGCCGCTTCGAGCAATCTGCCGAGCTGAAAGGTCGCCCGACCGACGTTCTCGAGCGCCACCACGTCGGTCGGGGCGCGTCGTGCCGCCTCACGAAAATCGGCGAGCGCCGCTTCGAGCCGGCCGGCGCTGGCGCGCGCCGTGCCGCGCTCGAGGTACAGCATCGGATCGAGGCCACCGGCGGCGATCGCGCCGTCGAGCACCGCGAAGGCTTCGGAAGCGTCGCCGCGCTCGCGCAACAGGCGCGCCAGGTTCGCCGCCGACTCGCCCTGGGTCGGATCCAGCACCAGCGCGCGCCGGAACTCGCGCTCCGCTTCGTTCTTCTCTCCCAGGCGGAGCCGGCAGCCGGCGACGTTCGCCACCGGCACCGCCGAGGCGGGGTTCTCGCGCGCGGCGCGCTCGAAGAGCGCCAGCGCGTCGCGATCGCGCCCCGCGTCGCGCAGACACTGACCGGCGAGGGAAAGCGCCGGGAAGTTGTGTGGATCCTCCTTCACGATCCCTTCGAGATCGCGCAGCACCTCGAAACAGCGCCCCTGTCGCACGGCGGTGGCGGCGGAATCGAGCCGCGCAGCGACGCCGACTCGAGAGCGCGGATCGGGCAGCCCCGGCGAGATGACGCCGCCGCCGCCGCCGGCAAGATAGCCGAGGCTCGCGAGCTTCTCGAGCTGCTCGCGGTCGAGCGCGGTGGTCGGCGACGAGGCGCGGCCGGCCGCCTCACCCCAGTCGCGCCGCAGGCGGCCGAGCCGTTCGCTCCAGAGCTTGGTCAGACCGGGCTCCGACGCCGCGAGGTCGCGCGACTCGCCGGGATCGATGTCCAACCGGAAGAAGCCGGGGGTGGGCGCGTCGAGAAAGAGCGCGCGACCGTCCGAGAGCGTACGCAGCGGATACCACTTGTAGGCGTAGTACGGCAGAAAGCTCTCGCTGTAAGAGACGCGATCGCAGCCGGCCGCCGCGTCGAGCGGCAGGAGACTCTCGCCATCGGCGTCGGCGAGCGGATCGACGCCGGCGAGGGCGAGGAGCGTCGGCGCGAGGTCGGCGGTGCGCGCGAGACATCGCGAAACCTGGCCTATCGGTACCCCCGGCCCGGCGAGCATGAGCGGCACGCGGCGCGCCGCCGCGAACGGCAGCAGTCCGTGCGCGCGCTCGCCGTGCTCGCCGAGCATCTCGCCGTGGTCGCCGACCACGGCGACGACGGTTTCCCGCGGCAGCGCCACGAGCAGGCGCCCGATCTCCTCATCCATGAACGAAATCTCGCCGTCGTAGAGACGATGCGGGCCGCGCGCCGCGTCGGCGAAGCGGGTCGGCGGACGGTACTCCTCGTGCGGGTCGTAGTAGTGGACCCAGAGAAAGAACGGGGCCTTCAAATCCGACAGCCGGGCGAGCGCCGCGATCGTCGTCGCGTCGGCCGGTCGCTCCTGGACCTCCGTTCCGGCCGAGTAGCCCTGGCCGAGATCGTCGTCGTAGACGCGGAACCCCTGGTCGAGGCCGTGCCGGCGCGCCAGCACCACCGCCGAGATCACCGCGGCGCTGTCGTAGCCGCGCGCGGCAAGCCGTTCGGCGACGGTTTCCGCGTCCGCGGCGAGCGCGAACGTTCCGTTGTCGCGCACGCCGTGGCGAGGCGGATACTGGCCGGTGAGGATCGTGGCGTGCGACGGCAGCGTGATCGGCGCCGCACTGTCGCAGCGCGAAAAGCGCGTTCCGCGAGCGGCCAGCGCGTCGAGCGCCGGCGTGGAGGCATGCGCCCAGCCCCAGGCTCCGAGGTGATCGGCGCGCGTCGTGTCGAGGGTCAAGAGAACGATGTTGGGAGTTTTGGGAGATGCCGCGGCGCCCGGCTCGGCGGCCGGGCCGGCAGTGGCGAGTCCAAAGAGCCCGAGAAACAGCGTCTCCAGGCACCGCCGATGCTGACCCACCATGGTCCGATGATGGCAAAACGAGCGTCAAAGAAAACTCTTGACAAGCGCTTACATCATGTCTAACGTTCGCGCAACCCTCAAAGGTTGCAGTCCAGCAGCGAAGCACTCCACAAGAACCGGTTGCTAGCGGCGACGCCAGAGACCGGGACGGGCGACGAGCCGTGGGGTGTGGCGACTCGTGTGTCCGCGCGACGCGATCCGGCCCGATCGCGCCCCCGGAACAGACCGCGGGCGCTTCCGTCCCAAGGAGAAAGTTGCCATGAATCGATGGACCAACACCTGGCGAACGATGACGGCTCTCATCCTGCCCTTAGGTCTCTCCGGACTGCTGCTGGCGCCGCCGGCCGGCGGCCAGATTGCGCGCGACGCCTCCGATTCGCTCGCGGTGCGCGCCTTCGACAGTGACGCACTGCGGACGGCGAACGACGCGACTCCGCTCGCCGACGGGCTCTCCTTCGCCGCGACCGGCGTCGACGCGGCCTGGCAGCGCTTCGCCGGCGCGCAGAGTGTCGCCTGGTCGAGCGATATCGATCGGCGGACGGGCAGAATCGACTACGCCGAAGGCGGCAACGTGGCGTGGATTCCTGGCGCGGGAAACGCGCTGAGTGCCGCGGACATCGGTCTCGCGGCGGGCGGCGAGCTCGCCAGGCTAGAGTCTCTGGCGCGCCGTCAGGCCGGCGAGCTCGCGGACGCTCTCGGCGTCGACGCGGGGGACCTGGTGCTCAATCCCGGACGCTCCGGCAATCGCGGCGGGCATGTCTGGTTCGTGGATTTCGACGTCCTGCTCGGCGGCCGCAAGATCGAAGGCGCGCGCGTCGTCTTCTATGTCAACAACGGCAACCTGGTCGCCTTCGGCAGCGAGAACCTGCCCGCGGCCGGGATCAAGGCGCCCGCCATCGCGGTGGACCGCGACGCCGCCCGCGCGACGTTCTTCGCGTACGCCGACGGCTTCCAGGCCGGCGACATGATCGTCGACAACGGCAGCTACCGCTTGCTTCCGGTCTCGCTCGCGAGCTCCGCTCATGGCGAGGGATATGAACCGGGCCGCGGTCGCGGCCTCGTCGGCGTTTGGGAGTTCGCCTTCCGCCGCGATGGGCTGACCGGCACCTGGCGCGGCAGGGTTGACGCCGCGACCGGCGAGCTCCTCTCCTTCTACGACGTCAACGAGTACGGTTCGGCGACCGGCGGCACCTATCGCGCCGACCGGCCGGCGGCGGAAGTCGTCCTGCCGCTGCCCTTCGCCAACGTGGCGACGGGGGTCTTCACCAACTCGGCCGGCATTTTCTCCGGCACCACCGGCACCACCACCCTCGACGGCCAGTTCGTCAAGATCACCGACAGCTGCGGCGCGATCTCGAAGGCGGCGGACGCGGGCGGCGTCCTCGCGATGGGGAGCAGCACCGGCACCGACTGCATCACCCCGGGCTCGGGCGGCGCCGGCAACACGCACGCCTCCCGCACCCAGTTCTACATGGTCAACCGCGCCAAGGAAGTCGGCCGCGGCTGGCTGCCGTCGAACACCTGGCTCAACGCCAAACTCACCTCCAACGTCAACCTGAACCAGACCTGCAACGCCTACTGGAACGGCTCGACGCTCAACTTCTTCAAGTCGGGCGGCGGCTGCGCCAACACCGGCGAGCTCCCGGGCGTGTCGCTTCACGAGTACGGTCACGGCCTCGACTCGAACGACGGCTCCGGCTCCTCGGCCGACAACGGCACCGGCGAGACTTACGGCGACTTCACCGCCGCCCTCGCCATCCACAACTCCTGCGTCGGTAACGGCTTCCTGGGCTCCAACTGCGGCGGCTACGGTAACGCCTGCACGAGTTGCACTGGAGTGCGCGACATCGACTGGGCGAAGCACAGCCGCAACGTCGCGTCGACGGTCGCGAACTTCACCCAGACCACCTGCCCGAATCCCTCGGCCCAGAATCCCAACTACAAGGGCCCCTGCGGCAAGGAAGGGCACTGCGAGTCGCTGGTCTCCTCCGAAGCGCTGTGGGACTTCACCAACCGCGACCTGCCGAACCCCGGCTCCGGCGCGGCCTGGGCGATTACCGATCGCCTCTGGTACCTCTCCCGTTCGACCGCGACCAAGAGCTTCAACTGCACGGCCTCGGGCACCTGGACCTCGAACGGCTGCTTCACCGGCTCCTACTTCCGCACCATGCGGACCATCGATGACGACAACGGCAACCTGACCGACGGCACGCCGCACGGCGGCGCCCTTGGCGCGGCGTTCAATCGTCACGGCATGGCCTGCACCACGGACACCGGCTGGAACACGACCTTCGCCGGCGTCGCGCCGCCCGCGGCACCGACCATGAGCCTCACCGCCGGCAACAACTCGGCGACGGTCTCCTGGAGCGGCTCCTCGGGGGTCTACGATGTCTACCGCAACGAGGCGGGCTGTAACGCCGGCTTCACGAAAGTCGCGAACGATCTAACAGCCTCTCCGTTCGCGGACAACGCGCTGGCCAACGGCTTCGCTTACTTCTACCAGGTCGTCGCCCAGCCGTCCGGCAACGAGGCCGCCGCTTCGGCGCCATCAACCTGCCAGTCGGTGACGCCGGCCGGAGCACCCTGCACGCCGCCCGCCGCGCCGACCGGTGTCACCGCGACGACGGCCTCCGCGTCCCAGGTCAACGTCTCGTGGACCGCTTCGGCGGGCGCGACCTCCTACACGATCCTGCGCTCGACGACGAGCGGCGGGCCGTACAGCTCGGTGGGGACTTCGACGACGACCTCCTTCTCCAACACCGGCCTGTCCTGCAACACCACCTACTACTACGTGGTGCAGGCGTCGAACGGCACCTGCAGCTCGGGCAACTCGGCGCAGGCTTTCGCGACGACTTCGGCCTGCACCGGCAACGTGCTCACCAACGGCGTCCCGGTGACCGGCATCTCCGGCGCCACCGGCTCGCAGCAGTTCTGGACGATGAGCGTCCCCGCCGGCGCCACCAACCTGCAGTTCAACACCTCGGGGGCCGCCGATCCGGACATGGACCTGTACGTCAAGTTCGGCTCAGCGCCCACCACCACGGTCAACGACTGCGCCTCGGAGAGCAGCACCAACACAGAGAACTGCACCTTCGCCACCCCGTCGGCCGGCACCTACCACGTGCTGCTCTACGGCTTCTCCGCCTACTCGGGCGTCAGCCTGACCGGCAGCTATTCGGCTCCCTGCACGCCACCGGCCGCTCCGACCGGCCTGACCGCCAGCACCATCTCGGCGTCGCAGATCAACACCTCGTGGACCGCCTCCGCGGGAGCGACCTCCTACACCATCTCGCGCTCGACGACGAGCGGCGGTCCGTACTCCTCGGTCGGCACCTCGACGACGACCGCCTTCTCGAATACCGGCCTCGCCTGCAACACCACCTACTACTACGTGGTCAGCGCTTCCAACGGCACCTGCAGCTCCGGCAACTCGGCGCAGGCGTCGGCCACCACTTCGGCCTGCACCGGTGGCACCGAGCTCATCACCAACGGCGGCTTCGAGACGGGCACCACGCCGTGGGTGCTGTCGGGCAGCGCGTTCCGCTCGACCGGGACCTATCCGCACTCCGGTGTCGCCTACTCCTACCTCGGCAACGCCAACAGCGTCACCGGCACCGAGTACCAGCAGATCGCCATCCCGACGACCGCCACCGGCACGTTCACCTTCTGGTTGAACGTGACCTCGGCCGAAACGACGACGACGGTCCAGTACGACAAGCTCTTCGTCGAGGTGCGCAATACCTCAGGCACCCTGCTGGCGACCCTCGCCACCTACAGCAACTTGAACAAGGGAACGGCTGGCGTCTACTCGCAGAAGAGCCTGAGCGTCGCCGCCTACAAGGGTCAGACGGTGCGCATCCAGCTCCGCGCCACCACCGACGCGTCGCTCATCACCACCTTCCGCGTCGACGACGTCTCGGTGAAGTAAGCCCGCCGAAGCAACTCTGCGGCTACCAGGCGCCCACTCTCGCCACGAGAGTGGGCGCTTTTTTCGATTGAGAGTGAACGGTTTCGCTGGCGCCCCCCGGGGCCTTCGTGTACACTCGACCGTGACATTTCTTGTCGCAGACGTTGCAGCCCAGGGAGTCGCTCATGCCGCCGACCCTGAACCAGATGTTGAAGTCGATGGTCGAGCAGGGGGGGTCCGACCTCCACATCACGACCAATTCGCCGCCGCAAGTGCGGATCGATGGCATCTTGAAGCCGCTGAACCTGCCGCCGTTGACGCCGACCGAGACGAAGCAGATCGCCTACTCGATCCTGACCGACAACCAGAAGCACCGGCTCGAGGAGGATCTGGAGCTCGATTTCTCGTTTGGAATCAAGGGTCTCGCCCGATTCCGCGCCAACGTCTTTCATCAGCGCGGCGCGATCGGTGCCGCCTTTCGCCAGATCCCCTACGAAATCCGCAGCTTCCGCGAGTTGGGCTTGCCTCCGGTCGTGGAGAAGATCTGCGAGAAGCCGCGCGGACTCGTTCTCGTCACCGGTCCCACCGGCTCGGGCAAGTCGACGACGCTCGCCGCCATGCTCGACAAGGTCAACCGCGAGCGCGCCGAGCACATCGTGACGATCGAGGATCCGGTCGAGTACCTGCACAGCCACAAGAAATGCATCGTCAACCAGCGCGAGCTCCATGCCGACACGCACAGTTTCGCCAATGCCTTGCGTTCCTGCCTGCGCCAGGACCCGGACGTCGTGCTGATCGGCGAAATGCGCGACTACGAGACCATCGAGTCGGCGCTGCGCATCGCCGAGACCGGACACCTGACTTTCGCCACCCTGCACACCAACTCGGCCGCGCAAACCATCAACCGCATCGTCGATGTCTTTCCGGCCCACCAGCAGGGACAGATCCGCGTGCAGCTGTCGTTCGTTCTCGAAGGGATCCTCTGCCAGTCACTGCTGCCTCGCGCGTCCGGCAAGGGCCGCGCCCTGGCGATGGAGATTCTCGTTCCCAACGCCGCGATCCGGAACCTCATCCGCGAGGACAAGGTGCACCAGATCTACGGCATGATGCAGACTGGTCAGTCGAAGTACGGCATGCAGACCTTCAACCAGTCGCTGGCCGCGCTCTATTTCAAGCGCATGATCAGCCTGCAGATCGCGCTCGCCCGCTCGTCGTATCCGGACGAGCTCCAGGAGATGATTTCCCGCGGACCGTCGGCGCTCAATCCCAACATGACCGAAGGTCAGGGCGCGACGGTAGCCCAGAGAGCCTGATCGAGGAGCTCGCGAGATGCCCAGCTTCGTCTGGAAGGGAAAGAACCGGTTCGGCGCGTTTCAGGAAGGGATCCTGATCGCGGACACGCGTGACGCGGCGGTCGCGACGCTGCGGCGGCAGAATGTCCAGCTCACGTCGATCCGCGAGAAGGGCAAGGAGATCCGTCTCCTGCCGAAGCTGCCGCTCGGGATCAAACAGAAGCGCGTCGCCCTCTTCACCCGCCAGTTCTCCGTCATGCTCGACGCGGGACTCCCGCTCGTGCAGTGCCTCGAGATTCTCGGGGAGCAAGAAGAGGACCGGAACTTCCGCGAGATCATCCACCAGGTCCGCACCGACGTCGAGTCGGGTTCCTCGCTCGCGGACTCGATGAAAAAGCACCCGAAGGCTTTCAACAATCTCTACGTCTCGATGATCGCCGCCGGTGAAGCGGGCGGCATCCTCGACATCATCCTGCAGCGCCTCGCGACCTACATCGAGAAGGTCGTGCGACTGAATTCGCAGGTTCGATCCGCCCTGATTTATCCGGTGACGATCATCGTCATCGCTATCGGCGTGGTCGCGATCATTCTCTGGAAGGTCATTCCCGTCTTCGCGCAGCTGTTCGCCGGCCTCGGCGGCGAACTGCCGTTCCTGACCCGCATGGTCGTGGGGGCGAGCAACTTCCTCGCCCGCTACTTCATCTTCATCATCGCCGTTGTCGTCCTCGCCATCATGGCGTTTCGCCGCTACCACAAGACCGAGCGCGGGCGACGGGTCATCGACGGCATGATGCTCAAGCTGCCGGTCATCGGCATGCTCATCCGGAAGATCGCGGTGGCCCGCTTCTGTCGTACTCTCGCGACCCTCACCAGTTCGGGCGTGCCGATTCTCGACGGCCTGGAGATCACGGCCAAGACCTCTGGCAACGCCATCGTCGAGGACGCGATCATGGCCGTCCGAAAGGCGGTCGAGGAGGGCAAGACGATCTCGGCGCCGCTCGCCGAGACCAAGGTCTTTCCGCCGATGGTGGTCCAGATGGTCAATGTCGGCGAGCAGACCGGCGCCCTCGACCAGATGCTCTCGAAGATCGCCGACTTTTACGAGGAAGAGGTCGACACCGCCGTCGCCGGCCTCATGAAGCTCCTCGAGCCGGTGATGATCGTGATCCTCGGCGGCATCATCGGCACGATCGTCACGGCGATGTATCTGCCGATGTACGCGATCTTGCAGAAGATCGAGTAGGGCGGTCACGACGAGCCGGGCTCCACGCCATCTTCCCGATCTCGAGCGCCAGCTGCGCTGGCTGATTTCCATCCGCCTGGTGGTGATCTCGAGCGTCCTGCTGTCCTACCTGGTCTTCGAGCTTTCCTCGCGCGGCGAGCTCCCCGAGTTCAACCTCCTCTTCATGCTGGTCGGAGCGACCTACCTCGCGACGCTGGTGCACGTCTTCGTGCTGCGCCGCTCGGACCTGCACCTCGTATTCAAGGCCTACGTCCAGTTCGCCGGCGACCTGCTGTTGGTGACCGGGCTGGTCTACTTCTTCGGCGGCATCACGAGCCCTTTCTCGATGCTCTACCTCGTGGTGATCATGGTCGCCTCGGTCATCCTTCGCCAACGGGCCGGGCTGACGGTCGCCGGCGTCGCCTACATCCTCTACGCTGGACTCCTCACCGCGCTCGCCAAGGGCTGGATTCCCTCGCTGTCGCTCATGCCGACCGATCAGGAGCTCTCCTGGCGGATTTCGTACAACCTCGCGGTCCACCTTTTCGGCTTCATCGCGGTCGCGATCCTCACCTCGTACCTCGCCGAAAACGCCTCGCGTGCCGAGGAGGAGCTGGCCGAGAAATCGGGCAGCCTCGCGAACCTCGAAATCTTCCACCGCGACGTCATTCAGTCGATCTCGTCCGGCCTGATCTCGACCGACCTCGCCGGCGTCGTTACCTCGGCGAATCGAGCCGCGCTCGAGATCCTGGGCGCGGGCGAAACGACCCTGGTCGGCCAGCCGATCACGCAGAGCGGGCTCTTCAGCGCCGACGAGTGGCGGAACGCGGCCGGCCTCGACCGGCCGCTCCGCAATCTGCGCTCCGAGGTCGTCGTCCGGCGAGGCGCCGAGCAGCTGCCGGTCGGCTTCACGGTCACCAAACTCACCGACGTCCGCGACGTGCCCACCGGCTGGATCGTCGTTTTCCAGGACCTGTCGCAGTGGCGCAGGCTCCAGGAGGAGCTGCGGCTCAAGGATCGGATGGCCGCGGTCGGCGAGCTCGCCGCCGGTCTGGCGCACGAGGTCGGCAACCCGCTCGCCGCGATCTCGGGCTCGGTACAGCTTCTGTCGACGACGCTCTCCCCCGAACAACAGGAGCGGCGGCTCCTCGAGATCATCGTCAAGGAGAGCCAGCGGCTCGATCGCACGATCAAGGGGTTCCTGCGCTTCGCCAAGCCGCGCGAGCGCGCCGCGGCGCGCTTCGACATCGGCGCGTTGCTCGCCGAGAACACGGCGCTCCTCCAGAACTCTGAGGAGATGACCGGGCTGCATGAGCTCGCCCTCCGGCTCGAGCCTGAATCCGCGCATGTCGTCGGCGATCCGGACCAGATCAGCCAGATCTTCTGGAATCTGGCTCGCAACGCGCTCCGCGCCATGCCCGATGGTGGTCGTCTTTCCGTGCTGGGCCGGCTGGAGAACGAGACCTTTCGCCTCGAGTTTCGCGACACCGGGCACGGCATGTCCGAGGAGCAGCGAACCAAGCTCTTCCAGCCGTTCCAGTCGTTCTTCGACGGCGGCACCGGGATCGGCATGGCGATCGTCTATCGCATCGTGCAGGAGCACGGCGGGTCGGTCACTGTCGACAGCCACCCGCGGTCGGGCACCACCATCTCGGTCACGCTGCCCGTGAACCAGGTGACGGCGTCGGCCGCCCAGCCGGTGGCCACCGCGGCGGCAGGAGCCGGCAAGGCATGAACGGCAGCATCCTGATCGTCGACGACGAAGCGAGTTTGCTCGACTTCCTCTCCGTCCTTTGTTCGAGCGAAGGCCTCGACGTGACCACGGCGAAATCGGTCAAGGAAGCCCGCGCCAGCCTTTCGGAACGAACGCCCGACCTGGTGCTCTGCGACATGATGATGCCGGACGGCAACGGCCTCGAGCTCCTCAAGGAGATCAAGTCGGGAGAAGCGCGAACTTCGGTCGTGATGATGACCGCCTACACCTCGACCAAGAGCGCGATCGAGGCGATGAAGCTCGGCGCGTACGACTACCTGCCCAAGCCGTTCGACGTCGATGAGCTCAAGGT
>ERZ1292633.1987-Hain-H41-02um-R1-1987-length-21309-cov-6_pt1 | contig 21309 bp, 16 predicted proteins | sample MGYA00564406_ERZ1292633 | MGnify/ENA primary metagenome ERZ1292633 (study PRJEB36523, sample SAMEA6512639) | groundwater metagenome | collected 2019-01-08 | study: AquaDiva: Metagenomics assemblies of 32 groundwater samples
CGACTTGATGAAGGCGCAGGCGCGCCTGCGAAACCCGTTCCATCGTCTGACCACGCCCGAAGACATCGCCGAAACCATCCTCGGTTTGTGCGGCCCGACCTTGCGCTGGGCCAACGGCAGCATCATCCGCACCGACGGCGGCGAGGCGATCTCCGGTCTCTAATGAGCGTTCCTTTCAATATCCTAGGAATGGGCTGGGCCCTGCCCAAAACGGAGCTGGACAACACGTTCCTGCATGAAACCGTCGGGCTCAAAAAGAGCCCCGATTGGGTGCGTTCGCGTCTGGGCATCGAGCGCCGCTATTCGGTTCTGTCGAAAGAATACATTCGCGCCACTCTCAATCGGGACCCGGTCCAGGCCGTCATCCATGCCCGAGCCAACGGCGAAACTCCGATCACGCTGGCGGTGCGCGCCGCGCAGAAGGCCTTGGCCCGCAGCGGAGTGAAACCGGATCAAATCGGCCTGGTGGTGTGCAATTGCGACACCCCCTTTGACCTTGTTCCTTCCAACGCCCACGCCATCGCCAAGGCGCTCGGCATCGGCTCCGGCCCCCACATGGATGTCAACACGGCCTGCTCCTCCTTCGCGCGCCACATGAAGCACCTTGCCGACCTCAACGAAAAAGCCTGGCCGCAGTTCGCCTTGACCGTGCAGACGGGCTGCTACACGACCCGCACCGATTACTCGCCGGACAGCCACGACGGCTACATTTGGGGCGATGGGGCCGCCGCCCAGCTGTGCTCCCTGCGCCATCCAGGCCGCCTGAAAATCGAGCCCCTGGTCTTCGATAGCGCGCCTGAGGACGCCGACGACGTGGTCGTCGACGCGGCGGGCCATTTCCGTCAGGACGGCGCGAAAGTCCGCGAGTTCTCCATCCGCAAGACCGTGGAAATGTTCGAGCTCATCGCCGCCCAAAAAAAACTGTTCGCCGAAGACGTTCACACCGTCACGCACCAAGCCAATTTTGTCATGCAGCAGTCCATCATCGGGCACCTGCATCTGCCCGAGGAACATCACATCAGCAATGTGCAGACTCAGGGCAATATCGCGGCAGCCGGCATGCCCTCGGCCGTGGCTCAACACCTCGGTAAACTCAAGAAAGGCGACCAAATCGTCTATGCGGTCCTGGGGGCCGGACTGGCTTGGGGCGGCGGTCTCATGGAGGTGCAGTAATGCCAGACATCGCCGTCGTCACGGGCGCTTCGGGCGGAATCGGAGCGGCGGTCGCGCGCGCAATCCACGCCAAATCCGGGGGACAGCTGGCCCTCTGTCTTCATTACAACGGCAACGCGTCCGCCGCCGCAGCACTCTCCAAGGACATCTCCGGCTCGGTGACCGTGCAAGCCGATCTCTCCACGGCCGCCGGGCGCAAAACCCTTCTCGAAACCGCGCTGTCCATGGGAAATCCCTACTGCTTGGTCAACAACGCCGGCATCGACCGCCCCCATGAGGCGGCCTTGCTCATCGACGAGTCTTCCTTCGATAAGATCATGGACACCAACCTCCGGGCCCCCTTGTTTTTGATGCGCGATTTCGCCAAGGAAATGGCCCGCAACGAATCGGGAGTCATCGTCAACATATCGTCGGTGCTCGCCCGCAAAGCCGTCGTCGGTTCCGCCGTCTACCGCGCCTCCAAAGCGGCGCTGGAAGCCTTGACGCTGCAATTTGCCTCGGAGCTGGGCCCCAAGGGCGTGCGCGTCATCGCCGTCGCTCCGGGATTTATTGAAACTCCCATGACCGCCGCCATCGACGAGTCGCAGCGCGCCGCCATCAAAAAAGACGTGGCGCTGGGCTCCTTTGGCACCGCGGACTCGGTGGCCGAGAGCGTCTGGCACGCGATTGAAAACCAGTATCTCAGCGGCGCCGTGCTGGCCGTCGATGGAGGCATGGGTCTGTGACCATGCCCCTGCCGACTCCCGCCGAACTCCTCAGCTTGGTCCCCCAGCGTCCTCCGCTGCGCTTTATCGACCGAATCGTGGAAGTCGACGACGAACAGATCGTCTCCGAGTACACCTGGAAGGACGCCGACTGCGCCGGACATTTCCCCGGGAACCCGGTTGTGCCAGGCGTCAAAATGGTGGAGATGGGCGTTCAAACCGGCCTCGTGGCCTGGGGAATTTACTGGATGCGCCAACGGGTTCAAGGCGGGGAATTGATCCGCTTAAGACCCTTATTGACCCGGCTCGAACAGGGACGCTTTAAAAAAATGGTACGCCCTGGAGACACCCTGGTCTGTCGAGCGCGCCTTGCGGGCGCCAAAGCGCCGAGCCAAGGGGCCCTGAGCGCGAACGTTGACATCTCCTTTCGTGGAGGCTCCAAGGACGGCGAAATCGCCTTCAGCGCGATCGCCTCCGGCCTCTGGGTCGACAAGGACTGCGAGAAACAACCATGAGCCGATACCCCAAACGGATCGTCGTCACTGGAATTGGAGCCGTCGCCCCGAACGGGCTGGGCGTGGCCGCCTATCGAGAGTCATTGATGGCCGGGCGATCGGGCATCACGCATCATGACGAACTCAAGACCCTCAACTTCGCCTGCCAAATCGGGGGCAAACCTCCCGTCGGCCCCGATGAGGCCGAGGCCTTGGCGGGCACAGCCGACCTGGCCAAGCTCAACGAGGCGATGGTCTACGCGACCATGGCGGCCGTCGAAGCCGCGCGCATGTCGGGGATCTCCGTGGATTTGAAAAAGGGCTACAACGACACTCCGGTCGATTGGACCACCGGAGCGATCATCGGCTGCGGCATCGGCGGCATGGACACGATGCTCGATGACATGGCGCCCGTCATGGCCCATGCCGGGGCACAGGACGAGGGGATGGGATGCCGTCCCATGGGCGCCGATATCGTGCCGAAAATCATGGAAAGCTCGGTCTCGGTCGCCGTGGGTAAGTTCCTGGGCTTGGGCGGACAGACGACGACCAATTCCTCGGCGTGCAATACCGGGACCGAGGCGATCTTCGAAGCCTTCAAGCACCTCCAGCTCGGCTATTGCGACTCGATGTACGCCGGCGGCGCCGAAGGCACTCATCCGGGCACCTGGTCGGGCTTCGACGCCATGCGCGACGTCTTGTGCTCCAAATTCAACGATAGGCCCGAGAAGGGCTCCCAGCCCATGGGTGTGGGGGCCTGCGGCTTCGTGCCGGCCGGCGGGGCGGGCGTTCTTCGACTGGAGACCCTCGAGAGAGCGCGCGCCCGCGGCGCGAACATTCTCTGTGAAATCATCGCCGCGTATTGCAACAGCGGCGGCCAACGCGACGGCGGCACGATGACCTTTCCCAACCCCGAGGGCGTCGTGCGCTGCATACGTCAAGTCATCACAGACGGCGCGCTCGACCGCGCCCGACTGTCTTTAATCAACGGACATCTGACCTCCACCGGCGCCGATCCCCGCGAAATCGCCAGTTGGATCAAGGCCCTGGAGCTGCCGCTCGATCGCTTCCCCCTCATCCAGTCGACGAAATCCATGATCGGCCACACCCTGGGCGCGGCGGGTGCCCTGGAGTCCGTCGCCGTCGTCGACCAAATCGTCAACGGCTACGTCCATCCTTCGATCAATTGCCAGGACGTCCACCCCCAAATTCCGATCGGCGACAGCATCCCCCACGCCGCGCTGAAAAAAGAACTGGAATACGTCATCAAGGCCTCGTTCGGATTCGGCGACGTCAACGGCTGTCTCCTCTTCAAACGCTGGGACGGAAAATAATAGAATCTGCTTTACCTTAGGAGGATTGAAGAACATGGCATTTATGCGCAAGCAGGCGGTCATCGAGGCGATCGATCTCAACACCATCACCCCGGAAGACGCGGAGAAAAGAATCATCGCGGGCGTCAAGAAGTACGCCTCCAACGAGACCAATTACGCCTCGGCCGACGCCAACACTCCTTACCTGGGCCACATAGTCGGCATGGGCATTGAATCCTCAAATCTCGCCGACATCACGATGTCCATTGAACGCCAGTTCCTCACCAAAATGACCGCAAAAGTCCCGGTCTCGGCCAACTCGAACGAGTTTAAATTCGCCCCCGGGGAGCTGGGCAAGCTGCGGATTCTCGATGGTCAAGACGCCTTGGCCGCCACTCCCGGCCTGTCAGTCAAGATGCTCATGGACCTCGGGCACATGCCCAGACACGAGACCTACCTGGAGTCGGTGATGTCGTTTGCCTACGTCATGGCCTGCGGCGACGGTTGGAAAATGGCCGACGCTCTCAAGAAAATGGCGGCCAAAACCGAGAAATTCGCCGGCACCGAGCGCACCGACGCCGTTGCCAATCTACGCACGCTCGCCGCGCAGGCCAAGGAGTACGACGCCACCCTGGCCGACGCGGCCAAGCTCGCCGCCTCCAAGGCCAAGAGCTACGCCAACGACAAGGCCGGCTACGACGCGTTGAACGTCGAGCTGAGCTTGACGCTCGACAAAATCAAGGGCCTTTCCGCCGGGGGCGACGCCGCCGCGCTGGCCAAAATTCGGGGCGAGGAGGCGGAAATCCGCACCCGCTTGAAGATGAGCTCGGCCAAGCTGCGCGTCTCCCAAGAGATTTCCGACGCGGCCGGCAAGCGCCGAGCCATTGAAGACAAGAAAGTCTCTTCGGTGCGAGCCGCCCTCCAGGAGGCCGTCTCGCTCGCCGAAAAGATTTCCTAAGGCATGGCGCTGACGCCAGAGGACCTCAAAGCCCTCCGGCTCCAGAAGCGTATAAGCTGCGCGCTCTCGCTGCCGGTGTCGCTGATGGTCGCGCTGTTGGCGCGTTTTTATTTTCGCTACCGCCTGGACGCGGACATCGAACAGGTTCGAGCCCGCGTTTGGGAAAAGCTCGATCGCCACGAGGGCCCCGTCATTTGGGCGGCCAACCATCTCACGCTCATCGACAGCTTCCTGGTCTATTGGGCGATTTTTCCCCTGCGGCGCCTGCACCAGGCGCACCGCATCCCTTGGTCCACGCCCGAATACACCAACTACTACAAACTCGGCGGACCGCTGAGAAGCGCGCTGATCCGCCTTTTGCTTTACCTGTGCCGCTGCATCCCGTTTTTGCGCGGGGGAGAAGATGCCGCAAGCGAAGCCTGGCGCCAAAAAGCCTTCGACAAATGCGCCTGGGCCCTGCGCGAGGGCGGCGCGGTGTTCGTCTATCCCGAGGCGGGGCGCTCGCGCTCGGGCTGGCTTGAGCCTCGCCGCCCGAAGGACTTTCTCGGACGCTTGGCCCTTGAAGTCCCCTCCTCGAAGTTCCTGTGCGTGTATCTTCGCTCCGATGGCCAGATCGCCACCACCTCCTGCCCGCCTACAGGGGATCGGATTCGCGTCATCGCCGACGTCATCGACGGGGCCCGCCCGGGTGAAACCAATCCCCGCGACGTCAGTCAGCGGCTCTTCGATCGCCTGGCCCTCATGCAGCTGGAGTGGTGGAAGACCTCCGACATGGCGCGCAACTGCGGCGGCAACGACGTCATCGATCTCGCCTCTCCCCTCCTGAGGGAGAATTTCTCCGAAGATTTGACGCAAGCCGACGAGGATTGGCTTGCGCGCCACCTGACGCACCGCGAGCTGGAGTATCTATCGGAGCAAGGCCCGGACAATCTTTTCCGCGTCTTCTGGCGCTTTTTCTGCGCCAAGGAAGCCTGCCATAAGGCCCTTGGCCGCGCGATCATCGTCGTCGCCAACGGCGCCTTCCGCGAGATCGAAGTCGATCTCTTCAAACGCAAGGCCATCCATCTTCCCACCGGTTTGCAGCTCGATATACGCTTTACCGACGACGACCCCGACGCCCTGCACTGTCTGGCCGTCCTGCGCGGCGGCTTTATCGGCGACGATGAGACCGAAGCAGACATTCTCTGGAAGGTCGCCCGAGTTCCCCCCGGCGTCGCGCCGGGGGCTTTCGTGCGGGAGCTGGCTCTCGATTTCATCGCCTCCAGCAACGATGAGATCGGCTCATCGGCCCGCCTGGCGCTGACCGAGGCGGGCGGCCTGCCCGCGGTCATCTGGCGCAGCATCCCACAGGACTGGAGCGTTTCCCTCTCCCACTCCGGACGCTACGCGGCGTGCTCCTTCATGATCGCATGAAAACGAACACCTTATGACCGCGCCCCTATGCGTCGTCTTCGCCGGACAATCGGTCCAAGAGAGCGGCATGGGAGCTGAACTTCTCCAAATCCCCGCCGCACGCGAGGTCATCGAGCGCCTCAAGCCTTCCCTGGGGGCCGACTTGCCGACGCTGCTGACCACCACGGCCGAAAGCGAGCTCGCCCTCACCTTCAATGCCCAACGAGCCATCCATGCCTCGCACGTCGCCCATTGGATGGCCTACAGACGCGCCCATCCCGAGGTCCTTCTCAACGGCGCCATCGGCCATTCCATGGGTGTGGTCGCCGCTCTCGTCGCCGCCGAGGCTTTAAGCGTCGAGGACTCCGGACTTTTGATCGCCGCTCGCGCCCAGGCCTTTCGCGACTGCTGCGCCGGTTTCAACGAACCCATGGGCCTGGCCGCGGCGTCCTGCGAGGATTTCAACGATGTGGCCCAGTCCGTGGGCGAGGTGCCCGGGGTCTCGGTCGCCTTATGGAACACCGTGGGCAGTGGAACCCTGGGAGGGACCATGGCCGCCCTCTTGGCCTACGCCGATAAAGCGCACGCCGAGGATTGGCCGGTCCGAACCCAGGCGCTCAAGGTCGAAGGGCCCTATCACACCGCCGCCTTCGAACCCGCCAAAGCGCCGCTACGCGCCGCCCTGGCCTCCATTGTAATCCAGACTCCGCGGGTGCCGGTGTTCATGGGGACCTCCGGACGGGCCGAAACCGATCCCGGCAAAATCAAGGATTTGCTCGTCGAGCAAACCGTCGCCTGCGAGCGCCATCTCGACGCCGTGCGCGCGGCTTACGACGCCGGCTGCCGCGATTTCATCGAAGTGTCCTTCAAGGCCCAGCCAATCCGCTGGATCGGCGAGCAGCTCATCGACGCGGCGGGCAACCCGCGTCGCGACGTCAGCGCCCGCTTCCTGCCCACAAGCGAACTGAGAGCCTGAGCTCGGGCCTATTCGAGAGGGTTCTCGCTGGGCAGGACGCTTTGTTGCTTCGCCCCGCACGTTGATCCTATGTCCTGTATCGGCATAAATATCGGCGCCATCACGGTGAAAGTGGCGGCTCTTCGCGGCGAGGCCCGCAGCGCCGCCGTTCTGCCCCATCAAGGCCGCCCGCTCCAAGTCATTCAAGACATCCTCGCCCGTCCCGAATTCGCCGACGCGAGTTATTTCGGCGTCTCCGGCCAACTCGGCCATGTGTCCGAAGTGGCGGCGGTCGAACGCGCACTCCGTGAGATCGACGGTCCGTTGGACGCGGTCGCGTCCCTGGGAGGCGAATCCTTCCTTGTTTATCTTCTCATGGACGGCAGGATCGCCAACGTCCTGTCCCACAATAAATGCGCGGCGGGAAGCGGCGAGTTCTTCGTCCAGCAAATCGGACGCATGGGGCTGAACATGGAGGAGGCGATTTCTCGGTCCTTCAACGGCAAGGCCGTGCCCCTGGCCTCTCGCTGCTCGGTCCATTGCAAGTCCGACATCACCCACAAACTCAACCGCAGCGAAGCCTCGCCCGACGATATCCTTTACTCGCTTCATGATGGGATGTCGAACATGGTCGTCGCCTTGTTGGAGAAAAGCGGGCGGGAGCTCAAGCGCGTGCTCTTGATCGGGGGCATCACGCGCAACGATGCGATGCTTGCCGCCTTGCGCGCCAAGATGCCGGGCACCGAGTTCATCGTGCGGCCCGAAAGCCCCTGGTTCGAGGCCTGGGGAACCGCCCTGCTCGCGCGCGACACGCCCATCGAACGGTCGCCCAAGATCGCCCCTCAACCTGTCCTCGGGCGCCTGCCGCCGCTCCCTCTTTACGGCCACCAGGTGCACGTGATCGCCGAACCCTCCGCGCAAGAGGTTCCCGAAGGGCCGTTGGTTTTGGGTCTCGATGTGGGATCGACGACGACCAAGGCCGTTTTGATCGATCCGTCGACGCACACCATGGTGGCGTCTCATTACGGACGCACCAAGGGCAATCCCATCGCCGCGACCCGCGAGTGTCTTCAGGGCCTTATCGAGCAAGCGGGCAATCGCCCGGTCGGATTGATCGGCACGACCGGCTCGGCTCGAGAGCTCGCCGGCGCCTATCTCGACACCGAGCATGTCTACAACGAGATCTCGGCCCACGCGGCGGGAGCGGCGCACTACGATCCCGACGTCGACACCATTTTTGAGATCGGGGGACAGGACTCCAAGTATATCCATTTGCGCAACGGCGTCCCGGTCGACTACGCGATGAACGACGCCTGTTCGGCGGGGACAGGCTCCTTCCTGGAGGAGAGCGCGCAAAGCGACCTCGGCGTCGGCGTCTCGGAGATCGGCGACCTGGCGCTGGCCGCCTCGTCTCCGGTGCACTTCAAGGCGACGTGCGCGGCCTTCATCAATTCCGACATTCGTCTCGCCCAACAGCAGGATCACCCCCGCGACAACATCATCGCAGGATTGGTGTATGCCATCGCCGGCAATTATCTCAATCGAGTCAAAGGCACTCGCCCCGTGGGCAAGAAAATCTTCCTGCAAGGGGGCGTCGCTCTCAACCGCGCCGTCGGCCACGCCTTCGCCCACAGCGTCGGCCGCCCCGTCGTGATCCCGCCCCACCCGGAATTGCTCGGCGCGCTGGGAGTCGGACTCCTGGCCCTCAAGCGATCTCAAAAGGAGGAGCGCGCAAGCGATCTGCTGTCTCTGGGAGCGGCGGAGATGAAGCACGTCGGGAGGTTCACGTGCGGCGCCTGCAAAATGCGCTGCGCCATCGACCGCTTCGAGGTCGCCGGACGACGGTTCCCCTTCGGAGGCCGCTGCAGCCTTTATGAGAACGTCAACAAACGCAAAACCCGGACCGAGGCGGCCACGGACCTGGTCGAAAAACGCGCGGACGTGATCTTCCAACCTCCCCCCTCTCCCGCACGCCCCGCGCCGGCGCGCAAGAGAGTCGAGCGCTCCTCTTGGAGCATGGGACCGGCCTACGAGCGCGCAAGATCCTTCGTGCGGGACTCCATGGCCCGAGACCCCGTCGCGCCTTTGATCCATGAGTCGCGCGTCGGCATTCCCAAAGCTTTGACGACGCACTCGCTTTTTCCGCTGTACTCGACGTTCTTCTCCCGCATCGGCATGGAGGTCGTGCTCTCGGACGTGGATCCTCGAGGAGATCTGAGCACGCATTCGGGATTTTGCTTCCCCGCGCAAATCGCTCACGGCGCCGTCCTGGATCTGGCGAAAAAAGGCGTGGACCTGGTCTTCATTCCCAACGTCGTGCGCATGCCGCATCCGGACCAGCACAAAGACTCCTACCTGTGCCCGATCACGCAGGCCGGGCCGTATTTCCTATCCAAAGCCTTTCCCGATCGCCGCTTTCTCTCCCCGGTGCTCGAGTTCATCAACGGCTACGAGACCTCTTCCTCGTTGATCGACATGGCGGTCGCAGAGCTTGGTGTCGACTACGAGTCGGCCGCCGTCGCCTGGGCGTGCGCCGTGCGTGCCCTGGCGTCGGCGGAACGGACTCTGCGCGACCTCGGCAAGCAGGCCCTTGAATCGGCCATCGCCTCCGGCAAGCCGACCGTTCTTCTGGCCGGACACAGCTACAACGCCTTCTCCCCGGAGGCCTCGCAATCCGTCGGAAAAAAACTCTCCAGCATGGGAGTCGCCGTCATCCCCACCGATTGTCTCATGCCGGTCGGCGAAGGCCCCACCTCCTGGCACTTCGCCAATCAAATCTTGAACGCCGTGGGGCTGGCCAAACGCCATCCCAACTTGTTTTTGCTGAGCATCAGCAATTTCAGCTGCACGATCGACGCGTTCACGCACTCCATCCTCGCCGCCGAGCTGGCGTCCAAACCCTATCTCGTCCTCGAAATCGACGCGCACACCGCCGACGCCGGGGTCCAAACGCGGCTGGAAGCCTTCTTGGATATCATCCACAATGACCGCGACGCTCAGACCTCCGCCGCCAAACCTTTCACGCCCTGCCGCCTTGCCCCCGGAGGCCGCGTCGTCCGCTCGAACGGAGAATCCGTGCCGCTGACCGATCCCCGGGTCAAAATCTACTTTCCGAACTTCTCCCAATACCACACCCGATCCCTGGCCATGGCCGCCGGCTGGCTCGGCCTGCACCCCGGGGCGGTCTTCGACCTCGAGCGGACCCAACTCGACAAAGGGCTGCAACACACATCCGGCCGCGAATGCCTCCCCCTGCCGATCTGCATCGGCCAGCTGCTGCAGATCCACGAGCAACGGCAGGCGGGAGAGATCTCGGGGTTTTACATGCTCCAGGGCGGCGCGCCCTGCGTCAGCGACGCCTACATGGGGTATTTCAATCGCTTCCTCGGCGAACAGCGCCTCAACGACCTGTTCATGTTCAACCCCCAGCCGGACAACGAATATCTTGGATTTGACAAAACCGTCCTCTCCGGGCATCTCGCTCAGGCGATCATCCTAGGCGACATCCTAGTCGAGATCGATCACGTGCTGCGCGTCGTGGGAGGACCGGACTCGCTTGAACGACTGCGGCGGGACTGGGAGACTCTGGCCCGAGGCTCCCGCTCGCGCGAGCAATTCCATGCCGAACTCCCCGCATTTATCGAGCGGCTGCAGCGGCTGCCTCGCACCATAGATCCTCGCGACTGCCCCCGCGTCGTCGTGGCCGGCGATTTCTTCACCCGCTTCAGTCCCTTTTTCATGGATGGCGTGCGCGACCGCTACGCCGACCGCGGAATCATCCTCAAACCGGTCGACCTCAGCGAATTGTTTCTTTACGTCGCCTACCATCCCTTGGCCGAAACAGCCGGCGCCTGGGGAATGAAGCCGGGAGGCCTGGCCCTGGCCAAGGCCTGCACGAAGTTGTTCCACCCTCAGGGAAAAGAGTACATCCGGCATTGGGTCAGCTACAACACCTTGAAATTCGGCGAGGTGCGCTACCGCGAACTCTTCGAGAAGACGGGCCTTCTGGTCGCCGGGCCCAACGCGGTCTCCTCCATTTTCGAGAGAGGAGCCGAGCATGTCTCGCCCGCGATCTACGGGGAGCTTCTTCCCACGGTGGGAAAGGGGCTCGAGGCCGCCCAAGAAGGCTATGCCGGCATGCTCGTCATCGGACCCTTCAACTGCCTGCCCTATCGGATTTCCGAAGCGATTCTCAAGCCTCTCCACCTCCGTCAAGGGATGCCGATTCTGACCTACGAAAGCGACGGCTACGCCGTTTCGCCCTCCACGCTCAGGCAGGTGGACGTCCACATTCAGCAGGTGCTCTCCTACTCGGCCAGACGCCAGCTGGCGCCGACGTGACCGCCCCCTCCTGAAAAGAGCATTGAACCCGGCTCCCGACCCGCCATCGACACGCCATCGGCCGCCCCTGGCAAAAGCGCCAAATAGACGTACAATAGGGAACGCATGCAGACCTCCGAAAAAGAACCGTTCCGGCTCCGCTTTCTGCTGGAGCGCGACTACCTTGCGCGTCGCGTGCAAAACCTCCGCTCCTTAAAGGACGTGCTCAAGCGCGTCGGCGGCTTATTGCTTTACGTCTACTATCGTTTTTTCGAGCATTCCTATTTCGTCGTCCGCTATCGCATCCTCAGGCGCTCATATTACGGTTTGGAGAGAGCTTACTACGCGGTCCGCGGCTGGGTGCTTCTGGTGTGCCATTGGGTCTACAGCTATCGCTACAAAGAGCGGTTACACAGACTGCTCGACGTGACCCTTGACTGCTCGCAGTTATCCGCGAAACGGATCGTTCAAACAAAGATCGCCTTACCCCTGTGCAGGGTTTTCTCCGCGCGCCAAGAAGCGCACGCCGTCGCCGACGCCATCTATGTCGACCTCGCCAACGGCTACTTCCAGGCCGGCGACACCCGGAGCACGATCGCGACCTTGGAGGCGTTCCTCCATCACGTTCGTGAACGCGACAATATCTTCCTGCGAAACAAAATCTTGAATAAGCTCGAGTACGTCAAGAAAGAGAGCGTTCTGACGTCGAAACCCTTGAAGCTGGAAGTCGCTTTGACGGGCCGCTGCAACATCAAATGCGTGATGTGCGTCCAAGACGGATCGCACGCCGGGGAGTTGACCCAAGAACGCTGCGACGAAATCCGCGCCCACATGCCCTACCTCGAGATGATCAACTGGATCGGAGGCGAGGTGTTCATGTCGCCGTTTTTCGAGCCTCTCTATGACGAGGCGGCGCGCTACCCTCGCTTGAAGCAAAACATCATCACCAACGGGCTCTACATCAACGAGCGCTGGGCGGAAAAGCTGGCCAAGAACTCCGGCATCCTGCTCGTTTCCATCGACGGGCTGACGACGGAGACTTACGAACGCATCCGCAGAGGCGGGAAGTTCAACAATCTGACGGCGTCGCTGACTTGCTTGAAAACGGCCTTCGCCGCGCATCCGCGCGCCGATGAGACCAACCGGCTGGCCATGAACTTCATATTGATGAAGGATAACCTCCACGAACTGATGTCCATCCTCGATTTCGCGCAGCGATTCGGCATCAACCTGGTGCAGATCGGCAACCTCCTGAAGTTCGAACCTGAGAGCGTCTATCAAGCCCAGCGCATCGACACCGATCCCGCTCTCGTCGATTGGTTCATGGACACAGCCAGGCCCTGGCTGCTTCGGGAAGGAGCCGCCAGGAAAATCAAGGTCGAACCCATTCCGACTTTCGACCGACCGGCCAAGCCGTCGCAGACCGCGCCGACACCGGGATATGTCCCGACGCCGCCCCACAACCCCCCCGATTCGCCCTGCCCCTATCCCTGGAGCAGTTTTTCCGCCGACGACAAGGGCCGCGTGCGCCCCTATTGCCGCTGCGGACGCGACGAGACCTTCGCGGGAAACGTTTATGAAGAGACCATCGCCTCCGCCTGGAACAGCGCGGGAATGGGCCGTTATCGCCTGCTTGCCAGGAACATCGATGAAGACGCCCTGGCCTGCCGTCGCTGTCCGAACAGGAACTATCGCCTATTCGCCAAGCTCTGGGACGCGCTCTGGTGACGGGAACCCGAGCCGGAAAACTTCGTGCGACTCATTGAAATGATACAATGGTCCCGCGATGACGGTTCAACACCGCTACCCGCAGACGGGCGTTTTCTACCGCCAGCTCGACCGCGAGCTGCCGAAAATCGTGCGCGGAGAGGGCTGCTGGCTCATCGATGAAACGGGCCGGCGCTACCTCGACGCCTGCGGGGGCGCCTATGTCGCCAACCTGGGCCATGGAGTGTCGGAAATCGCCGACGCCGTGGCCGCCCAAATCCGCAAGGTCGCCTACGTCAATGGGACCGCCTTCACCAACGAGCCGGCTGAAGCCTTGGCCTTGGAGCTGCGGTCGCTCAACCCTCAAGGACTCGACTACTCCTATTTCCTGTCGAGCGGTTCGGAGGCCGTCGAAGCGGCGCTCAAGCTCGCGCGCCAATATTGGGTCGAGACCGGGAAAGCCGGCAAGCATAAAATCATCGCGCGCGCCCCCGGCTATCACGGGAACACCCTGCTCGCCCTTTCGGCCTCGGCGCGAGAGCACTACAAGAAAATGTTCGGTCCTTGGCTGGTGCCCGTGACCATGATCGGCGCTCCCTATCCCTATCGCTGCGAGCCCGATTCCCCGGCCATGACCGCTTCCGCCCTCGAGGACGCCATCGAAAGAGAGGGCGCCGACAGCGTGGCCGCCTTCATCGCAGAACCGGTCGGGGGCTCTTCGACCGGGGGCTCGGTCCCTCCCGCGGACTACTTCAAGCGCGTGCGAAAAATCTGCGACGACAACGACGTTCTATTCATCTGCGACGAGGTGCTCTCGGGCTGCGGACGCACCGGAACATGGGCCGCCATCGAGCATTTCGGCGCGCTGCCCGATATCATGACCTTGGGCAAAGGCCTCTCAGGCGGCACCGTGCCGCTGTCGGCCGTCGTCGCCACGAAAAAGATCCTTGACCCGATCGCGAGCGGATCGGGAGCCTTGAAGCACGCGCAAACATTCTCCCATTGCCCCTCCATCTGCTCGGCGGGCCTGGCCGCCGTCCGCTACATCAAGGCGCACGACCTCGTTTCGCGCAGCGCCGCCATGGGAGCCGTGCTGCAGCGCAAGCTGTCCGCCTTGCGCGACGCGGCCTGCGTCGGCGACGTGCGCGGCCTGGGTTTGCTGGCCGGCGTCGAATTCGTCGCCGATAAGAAAACCAAGGCGCCCTTCCCGCGCTCTCTGGCCTTCGCCGAAACAGTGGTCAACGTCGCGCGAGACGAGGGCTTGATCCTGTGGGCCAACACCGGCCACGCCGACGGCGTCAACGGCGATCTCGTCATGGTGGCACCCCCCTTTATCATCACCGAAGCTGAAATCGACGAGATCGTCGCCCGATTGACGACCGCGCTCAAGCGCGCGCAAGAAACCATCCACGTCCGCCGCCCTGGAGTCCTATGCCCCCCCCAAAAACCGCTCCGACTCGAACAGAATACCCTCGCATCGTGGCGCCTCCGCCTGGTCCCAAGGCCAAGGCTGTCATCGAGAAGGATAAGAAGTTCTCCTCTCCGTCCTACATTAAGGAATACCCCCTCGTCATGGCCTCAGGAAAGGGCGCGATGGTCGAAGACGTCGACGGCAACCGCTACATCGACTGGATGGCGGGCATCGCCGTGTCCTCCACGGGTTATCAGCACCCCGTCGTCACGCGGGCGGTGCAAGAGGCCGCGGCCAAGTTCCTGCATATCTGCGGAACCGACTTCTACTATCCGGGATTCTCCGATCTTTGCGAGCGCCTGGCCAAAACCGCCCCGTGGAAAGGTCCCTCGCGGGTCTTCCTCTCCAACTCCGGCACCGAAGCCGTCGAGGGAGCCCTCAAGCTCGCGCGCCATCACACCCACCGCCACGGCCTCATCTCCTTCCACAGCGCCTTCCACGGCAGGACCTATGCCGCCATTTCCGTTTCCTCTTCCAAGGTCAAATACCGCAAGGGATTTGGCCCCCTGCTGCCCGGCGTCTACCATCTGCCTTTCCACACTCCCTACCACAACACATTCGAGGAATGCGTCCTGGCCGCCCGCCAGCTCTTCGAATCGCAGATCGATCCCGAGGAGGTCGCCGCCGTGATCATGGAGCCCCTCCAAGGAGAAGGCGGCTACGTCATCCCCTCGAAGGAATTCCTGGGCTTCTGGCGCACGCTGTGCGACAAGTACGGCATTCTGCTGATCTACGACGAAATCCAGACCGGAGTCGGCCGCACCGGGAAAATGTGGGCCGCCGACGTCATGGACGTCTCTCCCGACATCCTGCTCTCCGCCAAGGGCCTGGGCTCGGGCATGCCCATCGGCGCGATCATCGCCAAGGAATCGGTCATGACCTGGCCCCGGGGCTCTCACGGCTCGACCTACGGCGGCAACCCCGTGTCCTGCGCGGCGGCTTTGGCCACGCTCGACCTCGTCGAAGGAGGTCTGGCCGCCAACGCCTCGAAAATGGGCGCCCGTCTTCTGGCGGGACTCAAAGAGCTTCAATCGCGGCACGCCTGCATCGGCGACGTCCGCGGCATCGGCTTGTTTATCGGAGTGGAATTCGTGGCCGATCGCCGGACCAAGGCCCCCGCGCCCGATCTCATCGCCAAGCTCGAGCAGCTCGCCTTCACCAAGGGACTCCTGCTGCTTGGCTGCGGCAAATCCACCATCCGCGTCGCGCCCCCGCTCGTTCTGAGCGCCCACGACGTCGACAAAGGCCTGGAGATTTTCGACGCGTGCCTCAGCGAGCTGGAGTAACGCGCGGCACCCCCACCGATGAAAAATAAAGTTTTGTCGATGCAAGAGGCCGTCGCCGCCCACGTCAAGGACGGCGACACGGTGGTTATCGAGGGGTTCACGCACCTGATTTGCTTCGCCGCCGGCCATGAGATCATCCGGCAAAAGAAGAAAGACCTCACGCTGGCTCGCCTAACACCCGATCTCATCTATGATCAGATGATCCAGGCCGGGGTGGCCCGGAAATTGATCTTTTCCTGGGCGGGCAATCCCGGGGTGGGCTCTCTGCACGCCTTTCGCCGCGCCGTCGAGACCCGGCCGCCGAGCCTCGACATCGAGGAGTACTCCCATTTCGGCATGGTGGCCCGACTGTCGGCCGGGGCGGCCAACCTTCCTTTCTGGCCCTTGCGCAACTACGCCGGGACCGATATCCCCAAGGTCAACTCGTCGATCAAGACCGTGAACTGCCCTTTCACCGGCGAAGCGCTGGCGGCCGTCCCGGCCCTGCGCCCAGACGTCACCATTATCCACGCCCAGCGCGCCGACAGCGATGGCAACGCCCAGATTTGGGGGCTCATGGGCGTTCAAAAAGAGGCCGCCTTCGCCTCCAAACGGGTGATCGTGGTCGTCGAGGAGCTTGTCGACACGGCGGTCATACGCCAAGACCCCAATCGCACCTTGATCCCCGGACTGCAGGTCGACGCCGTGGTCGTCGAGCCGTGGGGCGCGCACCCGTCTTACGCCCAGGGCTATTACGACCGCGACAACGACTTTTACATCGCTTGGGACAAGATAGCGCGCGAAAGTTCCTCGTTCCAGAAATACCTCGACGATTTCGTGTACGGCGTCGAAAACCGCGCGCAGTACATGGCCAAACATCCCGGGCTGCAGCAGCGGCTCAAAGCCAAGAGCCGGATCTGTTCCGGCGTCAACTACGGCTACTAACCCATGGCCTTGCCTTTCGCCCGCGCCGCCGTGCGCCGCTTGAAAGCCGCCGACCCGATTCTGGCCCGGCTCATCGCCAAGGTCGGGCCCTGCCGCCTGGAGCCCCAGGCCATGGAGACCTTCGAATCCTTGGTGCAGTCCATCGTCTACCAACAGCTCAACGGCAAGGCGGCCTCGACCATTTACAACCGGGTCCTCGCGTTGTTCGACGGCGGCCCCGCCTTGTCGCCCAAGACCTTGCTGGACATGCCGGTCTCCTCCCTGCGCCGCGCGGGACTTTCCGCCGGCAAAGCCGCCGCCATGCGCGATCTCGCGGCGAAATGCCTTGAAGGCGTCGTCCAACCGCGTCGGCGTCTGGAGGCCCTCGACGATGCGACGATCATCGAACGGCTCAGCGCGGTGCGCGGCGTCGGCGAGTGGACCGCGCAAATGTTTCTGATGTTCAAGCTCGGCCGTCCCGACGTCCTTCCCAGCGGCGACTACGGCGTGCGCAAGGCCTTCGGCCGGCTCTATCGCAAATCCTCACGCCTGCCGCCTCCCGCCGCGGTGGCAAAACACGCCCGGCGCTGGGCGCCTTATCGCACGGTGGCGAGCTGGTACCTATGGCGGAGTCTCGATTCGCTCGGGCAAGACACATGAAATCCATCGTCCTGGCACTGTGCGCGGCATTGACGGCCGCACCGGCCCTTTCGCAGGATGCCGAGCACATTCCGCTTCTTCGCCTGCAGTCCTCCGACCCCTCCGAGCGCAGAGTCGCCTGCGCCCTGCTCGCCTCCGCCGCCCATCGCGGGCCGCAGGCCTACCGAGCTCTTTTAGACACCATGCGCCGAGACCTCTCCGAGCGCGTGCGCTTGAGCGCGGCCGCCGGGATCATCACCTTCCCTGGAACTGAGCCGATCCAACACGTCGAAGCGTTCTTTAAAACCGAACCCGGCCCCGCGGTCCGCCGCGAGCTGCTCATCGCCCTGTCGACCGAGCCGACGCGCCTGGGCGATTCCGAGGCCACCCGGCTGATCGCTTCCTTGCTCGCCGAAGATCAAAGCGCCGAAGTCCGCCGGACCGCGGCGGACATATTGGGACAGCGGCCGGGCCCTGCCGCGCGAACAGCGCTTCTTGCCGCCTCGCGCGCCGACGTCGATAAAGAGGTTCGCTCCCTGGCCCTGCGCTCCCTGGGCGCTCTCCTCTCTCCTCCGAAAACGAAAAAGAAGTCATCGGCCGCCCTCAAGCCGCCCAAAGCCGACGCCGTCTTTGGTGTTGATTCCTGCCTGCCTCCTTGGGGCTGGTGCGCGTGCGTCGGGGCCGTGCGGCTCAAGCCCAAGTGCGTGACAAAGGACGAATGCCGGGACACCCGCAGCGAAATGCGCCGTTACGACATGACCTGCGATTGGGACGGGCAGGCCCCCGACTAGTGAAAATCGCCCTGGCTGCTTGTCCGACCCATTCCTTCCGGGCGCCCCCCCTGAGCCTTCCCCTGCTCAAGAGCTGTCTTGTCAATAAAGGGCATGACTGCCGGGTTACGGACATAGGAGCGGAACTGTTGAAAGGCGTCGAGGTACAGGATCGGAACCTATTGCTCTACACCGCTTCCGGATTCTCAAAAGATAGGGGCGCGATTAACGCTTTTATCGGGAAATACCGCGCCATCGTAGACAGCGCCATTGCTCGTATTTTAGAGGGGAATCCCCAGGTTATCGGTTTTTCGTTATATGATACGAACCGCATTTTCACGGAAGAAATAGTTCGGCAGATAAAAAAAACGAATCCCGGCAGTACCATCGTTTTCGGCGGCCCCCACGCGAGACATTTGCTCTCCGACAAAAGCCAAATTCCAGACACGGTCGATGCGATCATTCCCGGCGAGGGGGAAGAGGCTCTGCCGCTGCTTCTGGATAACCTCCACCCGTCGGGAACGACAGCCTCCCCAGGTACATGGATGCGGCATGGCCATGAACTGTTGTGGGGCGGTAATTTGGGAAAAATCGCAGATCTGGATCGGCTGCCATTCCCGGATTTCAGCGACCTCCCGCTGGAGGCCTATCTTCCCCCCCTTGCCCTACCCAGCTATTTCGGACGGGGATGCTTCCTGAAGTGCCAGTTTTGCGAGGAATGGAACACCTTGGCGGGCGCCCGACGAGACAGAAGCGCACAACGAGTCTTTGACGAAGTTCGACACTTGCTGTCCTCGCATAGTACCGTCATGGGAATCGATTTCCATGATCCCTTGATTAATTCTGATATGGAGATATTGCGTGAATTCTGCCGTCTCGTCATCGCCGCCAAAGCTTCGGGCGCACTTCCCCAGTCGTTTCATTGGCAGGGACAGGCGATCCTGCGCAGGGAAATGGATCGCGACATGTTGTCATTAATGCATTCAGCCGGCTGCACGAGGCTGGCATTCGGCATGGAATCCGGTTCCGATGCTATTTTAAGGGCAATGAAAAAGACTCAGACGATCGAAACCGCGGAAGGAATCTTTCGAGATTCCTCGATGATCGGGATAACGAATTGCGCGTTGATGATGGTCGGCTACCCAGGGGAAACGGAAAAGGATTTCAACGATACGATTTATTTCTTAAAGAAAAACGCGCCGCATATTTCTTTCATTAGCATGGTCGCACCCTCCACACTCGTCGTACCAGGCACGCCGATCCATCGGTCGGCTCATATTTCCTCTGGGGTTGCCCCCCACGAATGGCAATCTAAAGACGGCGAAAACACATATCCAGTGCGCCTGGAACGCTTCGCACGCATGTGCGAAGCGGCTCTCGCAGCCGGCATATCGTTGACACCCTCCACGGAGCAAATGTTCGCGCACAAGGATGAATATTTAAGAAATTATTATAAGACTGCTGGGCTGTAGCCAGTCCCCCTGTCTTGCCCTGCGCTCAAAAAGCTAAAATACGCGCATGGCCTCGACCCAGGCAGCCACGACCGATTACACGCTCAACGAGCTGATGTGCGTGCTCGCCGCCCATGAGATAGGCGATGGCGACGTGGTGTTCGTCGGCATCGGCCTGCCGAATTTGGCCTGCAATCTGGCCCGCGCCACGCACGCTCCCAACATGACCCTTATTTACGAGTCCGGAGCCGTCGGCGCCATCCCCGACCGGGTGCCGCCCTCGATCGGCGATCCCGCGCTGGTCACCGGCTCGCTGATGGTCACCTCGATGGCCGATATTTTCCAATCCTTCCTCCAAAACGGAAAAATCCAAATCGGCTTTCTCGGCGGAGCGCAAATCGACCGGTTGGGCAACATCAACACCACCGCCGTCGGCCCCTATTCATCCCCCAAGGTCCGTCTGCCCGGCTCCGGCGGCGCCTGCGAGATCGCGCAGCACGCCCAGCGCGTGCTGATCGTGACCAAGCTCGATAAGCGCGCGTTTCCCGCCTCCGTGGACTTCATCACCTCCAACGGCAAGCGCGTGGCCAAAATCATCACCAACATGGGAATATTGGAGCCCGACGACACGGGTGAAATGATCCTGACCGCGCTTTATCCCGGGGTCTCTCTGGAACAAGTCCAGGAGAACGTGGGATGGCCCCTGAAAAAGAAAACTCCCTTAAATCCGGTCTGCCTGCCGACCCAGAGAGAAATCACTCTTTTACGAGACACGCTCGATCCCAAGAGGCAGCACATCAAGTGAACATTCCCGCGCTGCCGCTGTCGACTCTTCACCCCCCGCGAAGATGGTGGCCCCTCATCGAAAAATTGCGCTACATCCTCCACCTCTCCAGCTGGCTTCCCTGGCCGACGGCCGTTTGGCTGGCGGCGGTCGGCGAACTGCGCCTGCTGGCCGCGGGCCTGCTGGGGGCCGCTCTGATGCCCTTGGTGCTGCAAATGCTGCTGGTCCCCGCGCATTTGCTGGCCCGCGCGCTCGGACGCGCTCGCGTGCTGCTGGCCGCGACGATGACCGCCCTGGCGCTCGCGGCCTGGACCCTGGCCGCCGCCACGCCCGTGCTCGAACGCGAGCATTTGCCCCTGGGGCTGCGGGCCCTGTGGGCCTACTGCGTGGCCGTCTTGCCCCTGGCCATGACCGCCGCCGCTCATGAGAATTCCTTCGTCTGTTTCGTGTCCGCCGCCCAGGTTCAACTGGGAGTGCTCTGCCTGACCATTCTCCACTCTCAATGGTTTCCCGGCGTGCCGCCGCAAGCTCCGATCATCCTCCTTGCCGTGGCCGCCGCCTGGGTCATGCACGGCGCCTGGTCGAACACCCATTCATCCACCGCGAGGTAATCATGGCCACATCCACCGTCGACACCAAGCAAATCATCTATTCCCTTATCGACGTAGGCCGCATCCACCCTCCCAAGAAGCAGGTGCTCAAGGGCATCTACCTGTCCTTCTACTACGGCGCTAAAATCGGGGTGCTCGGCGACAACGGCTCGGGCAAGTCCACTTTGCTGCGCATCATGGCCGGCAAGGACGCCGAATACACCGGACAAATCACCCAGTCCAAAGGCTATACGGTCGGCCTTCTCGAGCAGGAGCCTCAGCTCGACCCCAACAAGACGGTCAAGGACACGGTCTCCGAGGGCGTGGCCGAAACCATAAAGCTGCTCAAGGACTTCGAGGAGATCAACGAAAAGCTCGCCGATCCCGAACTCAAGCCCG
>ERZ1292633.1988-Hain-H41-02um-R1-1988-length-21308-cov-7_pt1 | contig 21308 bp, 12 predicted proteins | sample MGYA00564406_ERZ1292633 | MGnify/ENA primary metagenome ERZ1292633 (study PRJEB36523, sample SAMEA6512639) | groundwater metagenome | collected 2019-01-08 | study: AquaDiva: Metagenomics assemblies of 32 groundwater samples
TTGCGGTAGTCAGACATGGTGTTGATCGGTTGGTCGCCGATCCGCACGATGCGGTCGCCGGATTTCATCCCGGCCTTGTCCGCGCCCCCTCCCGGCATCACACCGGCGATTCGCCAGCCTGGTTCATTCGATTCGTCCTCCATGTCGGGCATGACCCCCATGACCACACCGCCGCCCAGTCCCGCAGCCCCCCGGAAAATCTTCGCCGGCTGATTGACCTTCGCAAACACGGGAGGCGCTTCGGCGTTAATCACATCCAGTGCGATCCGGGAGACGAGCGTTGCGATCCGCGCCCCGCCCTCGGCGTTGATTTTTTCCACATCGTCGCCGGGTTGATGGTAGTCGGAATGCACGCCGGTGAAGAAGAACAGCGACGGAATCCCGGCCTCATAGAACGAGGCATGGTCGCTCGGTCCGCGGGCACTCGGATCGGGCAGGAATTCGATGCCCGCTTCCGCAGTGCGGCGATCGACGATCTCCTTGAACGTCGCCCCCGTGCCCAAACCCTGGATTCCGAGCTTGTTGTCTTCGTTGTCAGGATTCCAACGCCCGATCATGTCCATGTTGATCATCGCGACGATCGCATCGAGCGGGACGGTCGGATCCTTCACGAAATGGGCGCTGCCGAGCAGGCCAATCTCTTCGCCGGTGAAGGTCATGCAGAGGAGGCTTCGGTCTCGATAGGAAGCTTGCGCGAGAGCGCGGCAAACCTCGATCACGCCCGCCGACCCCGATGCGTTGTCGTCCGCGCCGTTATGGATATCGCCGCGTCGAGTACCCAGATGGTCGTAGTGTCCGCCGATTACGATGAAGTCCTTGGCGTGCGGACCCAGTCCCGGCAGGACGCCGATCACGTTCCGCGCCAGGATGTCGGTGGATTCGTACGCCACCTCGCCGTTAACGGACACGTCCTTCAGCGCCGCCGATACGTTGCAATGTTCTTCGTCAAGAACCTTTTGTAGATCGCTCAAGGACGGTAGGCCGCCGCTCGTCGCCAACTCGTTCGCAAGCCCCCGCGAAACGTGCAGCGCCGGAATTGATTCCGGCTTCGCCCGACCGCCGAACGGGGTCAGCGAATCGATATCGTCGGCAGCCGGTTCCTGGTTTGCGATAAGCACGGCGATCGCCCCCTTTTCCGCGGCCAGCTTCATCTTGCTCTCGAACGTGGCGTGGCGTGAGAACCGGCTGCCCTCGGCCAATCCCGGCGGTTCGCGACGGAGCATCAAGATCACTTTGTCCGCAACGTCCATGCCTGCGTAGTCGTCATAGTTGTGATCGGGATCGCTGATGCCGTAACCGACGAATACGACCTCCCCCTCGAACGATCCCTTCGTGGAGAATCCGAACGGTACGTAGTCCTGGCGCAGAACCGGCTGCTCGGTCCGACCCTGCACAGTGAATCGCGTCTCAGCTTTCAGCTTCGGGTCGGATGGAATCGTAAACGGCTGAAAGTACGTTCCCGCCGGTCCGCCCGGCAAAAGATCCGCCGCCGCAAACTGCCCGGCCACATAGCCCGCGGCCATGTCGATTCCGTCCGACCCCGTCCCGCGTCCGCCGAGTTCGTCATGTGCCAGCAGCGAAATGTGCGCGAGGTAGTCCTCGGGCGCGATCTCTGGTATGGCATTTGCAGAGTTTTCCGTTGAGACGCCCGTGCCGGCCCGCGAGGCGCTTCGGACTTTCTCTCCGCCGGTCGGCGCCGACGCGGGATGAGAGATGCAGCCCGGGAGTACCGCCAGGACTGCGAGCGCAGTCGGCAACAATGCGGATTGGCTTCGATGGTGGTAACAAGACATCGACAGTCTCCCAAAGAGATTGCTTGATCCGGTCCGGCGGAATGGTAGAGAGGGCGGTCGCGATCGGCAACTTCCGCGCTCTTCGCCCAAAGCGAAAGGAAGTCGACTCGCCTGCTTTATGCCCTATGATGACGCGGTGAAACATTTTCACGGACGTTCGACTTGTATGCCGGCGTGCGGATCGCCAGCGTCGCTACGTCCAGGGACGCTGACGATACCCTCTATGAACGACGCCACGACCTCCTGGCAGACGAAATTCAGCGATCAGGTCACAACCCCTCAGCGCGCCGTCGCCTGCGTCAAGCACGGCGACCGCGTATTTGTAGGTTCCGGCGCGGGCGAGCCGCAGTTGCTCGTCGAGGCCCTTTCCAACCGGGCCGACCTCGCCGACACCGAGATCGTACATATTCTGACACTTGGTCTGGCCACTTACGCCGACCCGCGCCTCGCCCGCCGCTTCCGCCACAACGCCTACTTCATCGGTCCCAACGTCCGCGAAGCCGTCGCCGAAGGCCGGGCCGACTACACGCCTATTTTTCTCTCCGAAATCGCCGCGCTTTTCCGCACCGGCCGGGTGGTCATCGACGTAGCGATGGTTTCCGTCAGCCCGCCGGACGAGCACGGATATTGCAGCTACGGCGTCTCCACGGACATCGTTAAGACCGCGGCCGAATGCGCGAAAATCGTCGTCGCCGAAGTGAATTCGAAGATGCCCCGCGGGCTGGGCGACTGCTTCATCCACGTGCGCGACATCGACTTTCTCGTCCCGAGCGATGCCGCGATCCTCGAAGCGCCGCAGGGCAAGCCCGATGCGCTCTCCGAAAGCATCGCGCGGCATATCGCCAACCTCATCGAGGACGGCGCGACGCTGCAACTCGGCATCGGGACGATTCCCGACGCGGTGCTGCACTTCCTGCACGGATTCAAGAATCTCGGTATACACACGGAAATGTTCAGCGACGGGCTGATCCCCCTTGTCGAACAGGGCATCGTCACGAATTCCGAAAAGACGATCCACCGCGGAAAAATCGTCGCCAGCTTCGTCATGGGTTCGCGAAAACTCTACGACTTCGTGGACAACAATCCCGTGGTCGAGTTCCACCCCACGGAATACGTGAACGACCCGTTCATCATCGCCCAGCACGACAAGATGATCTCAATCAACGCCGCCATTGAAGTCGATATCACCGGGCAAGTCTGCGCGGACTCGCTCGGAACCATGTTCTACAGCGGCATCGGCGGACAAGTGGACTTCACCCGCGGCGCCGCTCGATCCAAGGGAGGCAAACCCATCATCGCCCTGCCCTCCACCGCCGAAAACGAAAACATCTCGCGTATCGTTCCCTACCTCAAACAGGGCGCCGGCGTCGTCACCAGCCGCGGCGACGTGCACTACATCGTGACCGAGTACGGATCGGCCTACCTCCACGGCAAGAACATCCGTGAGCGGGCGATGGCCCTCATCCAGATCGCCCATCCGAAGTTCCGTCCGTGGCTTTTCGCCGAAGCCAAGTCAAGGAAGCTCGTCTACGCCGATCAGATCGAGTGGCCGGTCCGAACGCCGATCTACCCGCAGGAACTCGAGACCTGGATTCAACTCAAGGACAAGACCCGCGCGTTCTTGAGACCGCTCAAGCTCACCGACGAGCCGCTGGTCCGCGATCTCTTCTACAAGCTCTCACCGGAATCGATTCACTACCGTTTCTTCCAGATGCTCAAGGCCATGCCGCATGACAAGTTGCAGGAGCTGCTCCGCGTGGACTATGAGGCGGACATGGCCCTCGTCGTGCTCACCGACGCTACCGAGGCGGCCTCGATAATCGCGATCTCCCATTATCGCAAAAATCCCGAGACCAACTTCGCGGAGGCGGCGTTCCTGGTTCACGACGACTGGCAAGGCAAGGGGATCGGGACGGCCCTGATGAAGACGCTGGCAGAGTCCGCGCGGCAGAACGGCATCGCCGGTTTCACGGGCGAGGTTCTCATGGAAAACCACGGCATGTTACGCATCTTTCACAAATGCGGGTACGGCGTGGAGAGCAATCTCGGCGACGGTGTTTACAGTCTTCGGATACCGTTCACCCCCGAAAGATCGCGACGCACTCGAGGCAACGCAGGAGCCCGAAAAGAGACCTGATGCGTTTTCGTTGGCCGGCCGGATCATTCACGAAATAACGCGTCACGACCCGTCGGCCGGCGACATTACCAAGGGTCCGCAACGTGGCAAACCCCACCGGTGCGATCAACATAGTCCTGATGATACTCCTCAGCCGGCCAAAACGTTTTCGCAGGCTCGATCTGCGTGGTGATTTTGCGTCCCTTGAACGCGTCGCTTGCTTGAATTTCTTTGACAAAGCGCTCGGCCTCACGGCGCTGTTCCTCGCTCGCGTACCAGATGCCAGAGCGATATTGCTGCCCGTGGTCGGGTCCCTGGCGGTTGAGTTGCGTCGGATCGTGCATCTCGAAGAACGCCTCCAGCAGGCGGCGGTACGAAATGCGCTTCGGGTCGAAGACGACCTTGACGGTCTCGGCATGCCCTGTCGTATCGCTGCACACATCCTTGTACGTGGGCTTCTCGACCTTGCCCTGCATGTAGCCGCTGATCGCCTCGATGACACCCGGACCCTTGTCGAAATAGTGTTCAATGCCCCAGAAGCACCCGCCCGCGAAGTAGACCGTCTCCGTCTGCACCGGACGACTCTCCGGAGGAAGCTCCGCATCCTTTTCATGGAACTTCAGTGATGCGGAGTTCAGGCAGTGCCGCTCGCCGGTGGGTTTCGGTCCGTCGTCGAACACATGACCCAGATGCGCGCCGCAGCGAGCGCAGTTGATCTCCGTGCGATCCCTGCCGTAACTGCGGTCCGTGCGCCGCGCGACGTGCCGTCGGTCGAATTCGCGGTAGAAGCTCGGCCATCCCGTACCTGAGTCGAACTTGTTCTCGCTCGAAAACAGGGGCAGCCCGCATACAGCGCACGTGTAAATGCCGTCCTTCTTGCTGCCCTCGAATCGCCCGCAGAAGGGTCGCTCCGTCTCGGCGCTTTGCGTAATGCTGTAGGCCTCCGGGTCCAGCTTCGACGCCAGTTCCACGACCTTTTCTCGCGGAAGCGGAGTGATGTCATAACCCGACTTGGAATAACGAGACCCGCTCTTGTCCTTTTGCACGTTCTCTCCCGTCCGTACACGGTCCGATGCTTGTACAACCTTGCCGTCGCTCGTTCCCTCGTCCTGCGACGAAGCCGGTTTACAGCCGAGGATCGCCAGGATCAACACCGACGCCCATCCTATCGTTTTTGCCCGCTTTTGCATGTCGTTTGCATCCTCCAGCCGCAACTTGCGTTCCGCATACACTCTTGCCTCAATCGGTCTGGAAGTCGCGGCCACGGTCGATCGCGGCCAGCTTGTAATAAAGCGTCCTAACGCTGATGCCCAGCTCGGCGGCGGCCGCGGCGCGGTTCCCGTCGTGACGTTCGAGCGCTGCGAGGATTTGGTCTCGTTCGATTTCCTCCAGTGTTTGCGCCGATGTCGTCGGTGCGTCACGGCGCGCCGGGATCGAAGACGGCGCGGACTTTGGTCCCGGCGCGCCGGGAAGGCGGGCCCACGCTCGATGCAACGCCTTTTCGAGTTCGCCCAGCGACGTCGGCTTCGTGAGGAAGTCCGTCACGTCGAGACGAATGGCCTGCCGGGCGGCCTCGAGATCGCCATAGCCCGTCAGAATGATGAAACTCGTACCCGGCCGGCGCAACCGCACCTGCTCCACAAGTTCGAGACCATTGATTCCAGGCAGATTGAGGTCCACCAGAAGGATGTCGTATGCCTCTTGCTCCAGAAGGTGAATCGCTTCTTCCCCGGAGCGCGCCCCCCGTGCAGGGAACCCAATGTCCCTCACGCCCGACACGAGCACGTCACGAAGACGAGACTCGTCCTCGACGACCAGCACCTGCGTTTCGTCAGTAGGTTTTGCCGTCATTTCCCTTCCCGCTCCAACACGAAAGCTCGATCGTGAAACAACTGCCCTTGTCGGTTCCCGCACTTTCGGCGCTGAGTCGCCCGCCGTGCGATTCGATGATGGCGTGACTGATGGACAATCCCAATCCCACGCCGTGCCCCCCGCTTCCGCGCCGACTGGTGAAAAACGGTTCGAAGATTTTTTCGATCGTCTCCGGCGTCATTCCTCGGCCGTTGTCCCGCACGCGCAGCGTGACGCGCCCGTCCGACGTGTCGCCCTCCAATACAACCACGCCGCAGTTCGGCTCGACCGCCTGCAGAGCGTTGAGGGTCAGGTTGAGCAGGACTTGCTTGAGTTCATTCGCGTTGCCGAGGACGGGCAGATCGTCGTCCGAGTCCATCTCCAGCGTCACGCGCCGATCCCGGTATTGCGAAAGGCACGAAACCATGGTTGCAACATCGGACGCGATGCGGCGGATGGACACGCGCTCGCGGGGCGACTCACTCGATCGCGACAGAGACAGCAATTTCTCCGTGATGTCCTTGCAGCGAAAGGCTTCGTCGCGGATGGTGGCGAGCGACTTCGCCGCGTCGTCGGTATCGGGCGACCGACCGTCTCTTTCCAGGCGTTTCAGCGTCAGTTCCGCGTAGCCCGAAATGATGTTGAGCGGATTGTTGATCTCGTGAGCCACGCCCGCGGCGAGGTACCCGACGCTCGCCAGACGCTCCGAGCGCACCAGCGCGCGGCTCTTGGCTTCGACCTTCTGCTCAAGATCGGTGTACAGATCTTCCAGTTGCTCGGCCATGCGATTGAAGTCCCGCGCCAATGTTTGAAACTCATCGGCCCCGGTCAGCGGCAGTCTGTCGTGAAACTGTCCCGCGGCGATGCGGCTGACGCCCTCGTGCAGACCTTGAAGCGGTACAACCATGCTGCGGTAGTGTGACACGTTGATCCAGGTGATGACGACAAGGATCAGTATCGCAATGACCGCGATCGCTTCCATGGTGGAGCGCAGGCGCGAGTCCGCCTGCGTTTGCGCTTCGGCGATCAACAAATCGAGCTTGCCGGCCAGTTCGTCGAGATGCCCGAGCACGTCCTCAAACGAACGCACCGCCGTCGCGTAATCACCCTTTGAGTTGTGCAGCTCCTCCAGCGCCACGCGAAGACCCGTCACCGACGCACGGATCGCCGGACGATCCAACCCACGGTCCGTGACGTCCGGTTCTCGTCGAGTCGTCAACGCGTCCAGGAAGGCATCGATCTCCTCGTCGCGGATTTCCAATTCGGCCAGCACGGCTTCCTCATCGCGATCAACGAGCTCACTTCCCACACGAGCGGCAGCCGCGTGAAAGATCGCACGCTGAAGCGCCCGTAGATCACGAAACTCATCCCGGGCGAGACGGACATCGTCCTGCAAACCGACAAGCCCCCATAGGGACACGCCGCTCAAGACCACCAGGCCCAGAAGCAATCCGGCGATCTTGATTACGATCCTGCGACTAAGACTCACGACCGATTCTCCGTCCGGTAAAGACGACTCCCCCCTTACATATCATATTCCACACGGCGACGGATCGCAGGCGACTGCAAAATCTGCACCACCAAAAGGTCGCACGCTATAATTCTCTCAGTCGCGTACTTGAACAGGGGGGGACATGTGCCGTTCGGCACTCCTACCAAAGCATTCGCGGATTTGGTCCAAAGCGAATCCGAGGTCGCAGTCCTCCCCTGAGCATTGGTACTATCGCGAAGAGGAGAGAAAACATGACCCAGTCCGATCGACGTCGAATAAAGTGGGGCTTCTCAACAAACGCTGTGACAGAACGCCCCAAAACCCTCGCTGAAGCCCAGGAGCGCCTGTTGGTTTCAGATGAGCCTCCGCAGATGAACGATGTCATCATCGCGGAAGTCGTCGAGCTGGGGCGACATACGAAGATTGAGCTGCCGACCAAGCGGGCAGCCACGCTTTTCGTTGGTGACCTGGTGGGCGTTGCCTACGGGTATCGCTACGCGACGAGGCAGTTCGAGGGAGTGATCCCGCCGAGCAACGGTCCCTGCCATATGCTCAGCGTCGGCGGCGTTTGCGGCGAAGTGGTTGGAATGCCTTTCGACATGGAGCCGCCTACAATCCTACGACCGCTCGGTTATCTGCGGGGCGCCGACGGAAAGCGTGTCAACCTCGAACGCCTGGGGATCGTCGGCAGCGAACCGCCCTTCGGAGCGGCCAAGGTCATTCTGGTCGTCGGGGCTTCCATGGACTCCGGTAAGACGACGGCGGCCTATTCCATTGTCCACGGTTTGACGCGGGCGGGCGCCGTTGTCGCCGCAGGAAAGGTCACGGGAACCGCGTCGGCGAAGGATCCTCTCATCATGGAGGACGCGGGCGCAGTGAAGATACTGGACTTTACTGACGCGGGTTTTGTCTCGACGGCGCAGTGCTCGTCGGCCCAGCTTTGGCGAATTCTGACTGCGATCGGAACGCATCTTGCTCATACGAACCCTGACTACATCGTGTTGGAGATCGCCGACGGCATCGTGCAGCGAGAGACGCAACTGCTCCTTGACCTGTTGCGTGAAAAAGGATGCATCGATTTCACGGTCTACACCTGCAACGATAGCCTTGGCGTAGCAAGCGGCGTGAATACCCTCCGCAAACTTGATTTTAACGTGGTGGCCGTCTCCGGTAGTGTCGCGTACAGCCCGCTGGCGGCTCGTGAGGCCCAGGCGCAAACTGATCTGCCGGTGTTGCTGCGTGAGCAACTACAGGACCCCGCAGTCGAACAGCTCTTTGTAAAGCGTGACGCGGAAGGCAGAACCAACGCACTGAAAGACCTGATTCTGAAGTTCCCGACGACGCCAAAACCGCTTGGTCGCACGGCAAGCAGTCTATGATCTTGAAGCCTTTTGCTATCTTGGGGCCGTCGCTTCGACATCACCGACGCTACTTGGCGATCGCGCTGGCGGCCACGCTCGGCGCTCAATTGATCGGCATCCCTTTTCCCCTGTTGACGCGCTCGATGATTCACATCGTCGCCAGTGCGCAAAAGAACCATAGCGAGACCTCATGGACCGACCCTGAGCAAGCGCTTTGGATTTTTACCGGGATTCTCGGGGGGTTGGTTCTCCTGCGCTGCTTGCTGGGGTGGCAACAGCGTCTCCAGGGCGAACGACTCGGGCAAGGCGTGCTCGCCGACCTTCGCGGCGAAATGTACACCCACCTTCAGTCGCTTTCGCAGGGGTATTTCGACCGCCGACCGTCCGGCAGGATTTTGATCCGTTTCGTCGGGGACGCCAATACGCTGCGCACCTGGCTGGCCAAAACCGTGATCGCCGTTCCCGCCGACCTGCTGACGATTATCGCCGTCGCGATGGCCGTGTCGGTCGTGAACGTGCAATTGCTGATTGCCGCCGGAATCCCGCTTTTGGCGGTCATACCCGCTCTCGTCCTGATCAATCCGCGTGCCCGTACGCTCACGCGTGCGGTTCGAACATCGCAGTCGCAACTGTGCGGAGTGCTCAACGAACGCCTCGCCTCCATCGGCCTTGTGAAGTCCGCCGGCATTCAGAATGCCGACCGGTCCCATGTACAAGGATTGATCGACCTCGTCGCTACGGTGAAAGTAAAACGTGCCAAGCTGGACGCCTGGGCGCAGGCGATCTCCGTCGGTGCGGCGACGGCTGCCCTCGCCGCGGTGGGCGTCTGGGGCGCGCGGCTTTACCTGTTCGAACAGATCACCCAGGCGGACCTTCTCGCGGCCGTCTGGTTGACCGTGCTCTTTCGCGGACCCGTGAATCGTCTCGCGTCGGCCAACGTAGTCCACCAGCGAGCTCGCGTCGCCGTGGAGCGAATCGGAGCATTGCTCGCGAAACCCGGTGAGCCGGGCCGGTCGCCGGAGCTGCCCGCTTATGCGGGTCCGGGACGTAGTGTCGAGCTGCGCCGCCTCGGCTACCGCGGCTCCGACGGTCGATGGCTGTTCCGCCGCCTCGATGCCGTCATGAACGGACCCGCGTTGGTCTCCCTCACCGATGATGCCGGTCATGTCGGCACAACGCTGCTGGAGTTGTTGGAGCGCTTGCGGCGTCCGCATAAGGGTCGCATCCGTCTTGACGGACAGGACGTTCGAAAGCTCAACGTGGACTCCATTCGGCGGCGAATAGGCTGGGTGGACCGCGATCGCCGTGTCGTCAATGTCCTCGGTTTCGTTGACGGCGACAACGGAAACGAATGGGCGACGATCGAACGACGATTGGAAGCGGCCTGGCCGCGGACGCAGGCGATCGCGCCCGATGGGGATTTGTCGCGGTGCGTGAAGGCGTTGCGTTCGCTCGGGCACCATCGCTGGACGGAATCCCGGGTTGCCCGCGGTGTGCAATTGCGATTCGCAATTTGCTGCGCACTGCTCGACGATCCGCCCATCCTCCTGCTGGACGACCCGACACGTGATCTCGATCCGACCGGCGTCCGACAATTGATCGGCTGGCTGCAAGAGACCGCAGGCTCGCGCCTCGTCATCGCGGCGACGAATGACCCGCGTCTGATCGCCGCCAGCGGTCAGATCGTCCATGTTGCCGCCGTCGCTCGAAAACCGCGGGCGTCCGGTTCCTCTCGAAAGCCTGCATCGACGCCTGTTTCCCGGGGCGTCGATGCGGGCCGGGAAACAACGGCTGGACCGACCGCCGCACCCGCAGCACAGTTATCTGCATGATCGGGGACTGTCGGCAGTTGTTTGCTGCCAATGGGGGAACTCAATAATGCAATCCGCAACACAGCGTCGACGAGGCTTCACGCTGATCGAGGTGCTGGTCGTCATAGCCATCATCGGCCTTCTCCTCGCCATCGCCCTGCCTTCCATGAGCGGCGCCCGACAACAAGCCCGCTCGACAGTTTGTCAGACGAATCTGCGCACCCTCGGACAAGGCTGGGGAATGTACGCCGACGAAAACCACGACACGATGGTTCCGGGACGCCTTCCGAAGCACACTCCGGGCGGTTTCGCCAACCCGGCCAATCTTTACGCGATCAGCACCGGATTGAAGTATCGCCCCCGCTGGCCCCAGCTCATGCAACAGCACGTAGGCGCGCAGGCGTTAGACAAGCCGCTTACTTATCGCGATCGCCAGAACTACCACAACCCGGTCTATGTTTGCCCATCGGTCGCCGAATGGACGGACGAGCGTAACGCTGCCTATGGGTACAACTATCAGTTCCTGGGCAGCCATCGCGTCAAGGGCGAGCGGCTTCGCGTTCTTTCCATGCGGTCGCGTCTGAAGGATTCCGGCAAGACCGTGGTCATCGCCGACAGCATGGGGAGCGCCGCGGCCTTCCCCGCGCGCGACCGCCTGATCTACGAAAACAACACCCGCGATGAAAAACGTCGCGGAAACTACGGTTGGCTGATCGACCCGCCGCGCCTCGAGGCAAAATCCAGCCGCGCAGGCGGACCCGGCTCGAAACGCAGCGCTCCGGACCCGCGCCACAAGGATAAGACCGACGTCGTTTATGCCGACGGCCACGCGGAATTGAATTCGCTCAAGGACTTGGGGTACGCCGTGAACTCGGACGGCCGTGTGCTGGACAGCGGCGAGGGCGCGCACAACCGCCTTTTTTCCGGCTCGAGTGATGATCGGGACCCGCCGTGAGCGGTCTCGGGCCCAACATTCACGGGCCTAGCCCCAACCCGCGTCGTCGGCGTTTGTCGGTGCTATAATGGGGACTATCTGAAAGTGGAGGAGAAGAATGCAGAGTATCCATCATCGCTACGTGCTGCGTCCGATAATTGTTTTCGCCGTTCTCGCAAGTATGAGCCTTGCGCAGATTCCGGACCATCCGATCATCACCGAGGTCTTCAACAATGCAACCGGGATCAACGATGGTCCCGTCGGTCGCGATCCGACCAATCTCCATCAGGAATTTATCGAAATCTACCTCCCGACGGCCGCGAATCTTAATCCGTCACTCAACAAGGACGAACTCCTTCTGACTTTCTACGAAATCGAAGGCGATTCCGGAAACACATATCGCGGTCACGTCAACCAGAGATTCGATCTTCCGACCCTGGATTTGGATCGGAATAGCGGCGGGGTTACGCCTGGCGCCGTCGACGTGACCGATATCCGTATCCTCGTGCTCGGTTGGGTGGATTACAACTCATCCGACCCGTTCGTTGTTCCGAACGACCTGGGCGGTATGGATGCCGCGCACCGCCTGGGACTGATCAACGGTGGGATCACAACCTCCCCGGCGGGCGCCGTCTTTGTGGCCATGAACGGCGCTCAGTTCAGCGGGACGACGAACTTCCCGGTCCCTTCGGCCGAGTCGTTGATCGACGTGCAGGCGGATCCGGGCGACGAGCAGGTGGACGGGGTGATGCACGACGGCTCGAACGTCTATCTTCTGGTCAACCGTGCCCCCGGTTCGGGCTACGTCCAACTCCAGGATAGCGATTACGGTCCGCCTTCCGATGCCGACCTTGACGGGGGAACCATCTTGGGGTTGTCGTCACTGCTCGATGGAATCGCCGGAAACGACGACCTCAAGTTCAGTGTAACGGCGCAGCCCTACGTCCCCGGACTGAGTGTTGACCTGGAGGATGTCCTGCCCAGCGGAGGAGTCTTCAGCAACTGGGTCGCGCAAATCGCGGAGGGTTCCGGCGGGGGGTACGCGCGCAGGTTCGTCAACCAGTTGCGAACGACGGAAGATGGTGTCGCAGGAAATGAGGTCCCTGCTTTGGATGCGCAAACGAGCTACCGAGAGATAAATCGTTCCGGCCCGTTTTATCCGACTCCGGGGTCGGCGGTCTTCACGACGTCGCCGCCCGAGTTGGGTGTTGCCGAAGCCGCTCGTCATACGTTCAACGTCCTTGCGGGTACGACGGGCCGTCCGGGACTGATCTCGGCCAATCTCGGGGGTAACTATCCGATCAACATCACGGCGACGCCCGGTGCGTCCAGTGATCCAACCGTCGCGACGTTCTCGTCATCCGCTGACGCCATCGGCATTCTCGGTCAGTCCGAGGCCTTCCCGCAGATCGCGGTGACCGTGCCGGCAAGCGCCGCGGGCGGCGCCATCGCCAGCGCACCCGTGACGATCACGGCGACCAACTCCGTTGGCGGCGACCCGTCGGTGGTCAATCCGATGCAGGGCTCGGGTACCACGATCACGGTTCTGAAACCGACGACCGGTCTTGACGCCTCAGTCCCGCCGTTGCCGTTCCAAACGACCGTGTTCCTGGCCGTGCAGGGATTCGGAGCGGACCTGGCGGTTCCGAACGAATTCCGGCCCAGCAGTTTGGGCACGTTCGTTAATGCGCAATTGGGGAATAAGGTGCAAGCCGCCCTCAACCACATCGGCACCCTACTCAATCCAGCCACGAATCTTGAGGATAACACCACGATGGATCCCCTCAAGGTCGTGTTTCCAGCGAAAAAGTGCGTCGGCGGAGCGAACGTCGGCCTACCGTGTGGTTCCGATGCGGACTGCCCGGGCGGTACGTGTACGGATGATACAGCCTACATCAATGCTGCGGGGGCGCCCGAGGACCTGGCGACCACCGTGCGCACCTCGGCTAAGGTGGTCAGCGGGAGCAGCGCATACGCAGCCGCTCTGAATGCGGGCCAGACGGCTGTGAGGGCCATCCAAATCGCCATCCCCGAAACCCTAACAAAGGGGGGGACCTTCTCTGCAAGCGAAGTCCTGTTCTTCGCCAATTCGACGGGTGATGTATTCAACGAGCGAAGCGGTCTCTCCAGGGTTACCACTTCCCGCACGTTCGAACTGGCGATTCTGGACACGAACATGACCGCCGATCCCATTTCCCCCATCGAAAGCGGCGATGCGGACGATTTCGGCTTGATCGTTCAGGTCGGGCAGGTTCGACCCAGCGCGTCCGTGGTTTCCGGACAGTTGGTCTTCCTTAGTTATATGGGCGGTGTGGAAGGGGAGGATATCGACACGCTGGACCTCCCGGGCACCAATGCGACCGTCGCCATCCTCCTGGATCTGGACAACCTCGATGACGTTCTTGGTTGCCAGACGATCACGAAGTTGTTCGTGATCGATTCCGGCGGCGTCGGGACACTGAACGTGGTCGAAGCGTTGTCGCTCAATGTTTTCGGCGCCGTCGGATGCCAACCTGCCAACTGCGATGACGGCAACCCCTGCACGAATGACTCCTGCGTCAGCGGAGTGTGCCAGCACATCAACAACACCAACGCCTGTAGCGACGGCAATCCGTGTACGACCAACGACGCGTGTTCCGGGGGGGCTTGTGTCGGCGGCCCGCCGTCCGCTACGGAGTTTGTTTGCAACGACGGCGTCGACAATGACTGCGACCTGTTGACGGACTGCGCCGACAGCAATTGCACCCAGAGTTTTGCATGCGCCGGACCGAACTGCGGAAACGGAACTTGCGATCCGCCGGAGACGACATGCAACTGCCCGACCGACTGTGCGCCGCCCGGACCACCCCCCGCGCCCGCGGCGGATCCGAGCGGGATCAACAAGAGCCGATTCATCTCGCTGGTACCCGGTAACGCCGGGCAGTGCACCGCGATTCGCGTCACGCTGAGTTCCCTGCACCATGTCGTGCCGCCCTATACGGCCGGCGCGTCCGTCCCGTTCACGGCGTTCGAGGGTCAGGTTCGCTGGGCCGGCCCGGCGACGCAATACGTCGAATCGGTCAGCAGCGGCGTGTCGTTTGTCGCCTCTAGCTTGATCTGCACACCATACTATCAGGATTGGAGCACCATCGGATTGCTCCACGTGACCGGTTCGGTCATCGTGCCAAGCTCGGTCTACCAGGTTGCCATGCTGGGTGCGGTGTGCCAGGGAACGGAGTCGAGTTGCAGCGCTGTTTCGAACTCCCTGCAGCTCCAAACCAACCGATGGGGTGACGTGGTGGCTGCGTTCCAGCTTCCGACTCCTCCGGCTACGCAGCCGGACTTCGGCGACATCGGGGCGCTGGTAAACAAGTTCAAGAGCGCCATTGGCGCCCCGATCAAGGCGCGGGCGATGCTGGCGGGCGGCAACTCGACCGGCCTCATCAACATTACGCCGGACGTGGGCTTCACGCACATTTCCGCGTGCGTCGATGCTTTCAGGGGCCTCGCGTATCCGTACACCGTCGCGGACTGCCCGTAGCGCCTCCGAGCCGCGGGCGGAATGCAATCCCGGCTTGCCGGGAGCGCCCGCGCCGACCCAGTTTGTCGGCGGACCACGCGAGAGGCGTTTCGGTTCGTCACCCTCCGGCAGGTGCCCGCCGCGGCGCCGACCGAACTGCCCTCTTGTGTTTGGACTCATTGATTTTTCGACGTTTCGACCTTTCGGTCGCCCCACTTTCCCTACGCCTCCCGCCCGCCCCCGGCCGATACACCATGCGAGGCGACCCGACTTGGTGGCCGCGGGGTGTTCCGGGCTGCCGATGAGGGGTCCGGATTCCCGCGCGGGCAAGCGCGAATATAACCCATGCTCTACGCTGCACTTACGTTCTGGCTGTTGGTGGTGGTCTTCACCGCCTGGGGCGTGCGGAAGCTCTGGACCGGACTCGTCCAGCCCAAGGTCATCAACTCCGTTCTGTTGCCCGGCACGCTTGCCGGCGTACTCGGCCACGTACTCGGCCTGCTCGTTACCGGGGCGACCGTCCGCGACACCACGCTCTACAAAGATGACGACTCCGGCGAACCCGAAACCACCGCCGACCCCAAGCCGCGAATTCCCATCGTCGGGCCGGTCATCATCGGCCTGCTGCCGCTGATCGCGTGCGCGACCGGCATTTTTTTCAACGCGAAATACCTCGGCGGGTCGATCATTTCCGATATGGGGCCCGAAGTAATCGGGCCGAAACTGCCCACCACGCTGCACGGCTTCTGGCAGGCGCTCCGCGACCAGATCACGCTGGTCGAATCGCTCGTTTCGGCCACGAGGTCGGCGAACTTTCACGATTGGAAGACGTCGGCTTTTCTGTACCTGTTGGTGTGTCTTGCGGTGCGCATGGCCCCGTTCCCCGGCAACTTTCGCGGCGCGCTCGGCGCGATTCTGATCCTCGGCATCGGCGGCGGCGTCGCTTCATCGGTCTTTGCGGTGGCCGACCCGCGTGTCCAGGCGGGCTGGGCCGTGCTCAACCTCACCGTCGCCGCCCTGCTCTTTTTGCTCCTGCTCAGCCTCGCCATTCGCGGCGTCATCGGACTATTCGCCGTTCTGCGTAACGATGCGTAGCGTCCTCAATGAGCCGCGGACTTCAGCTCGCGCGACCACGTCAGCACACGCAACGCGATTCAGGGAACCGTCCATCGCATGTGGGTTTCGTAGTAACCCTCTCCGGTCTCGTCGGACTCAAGTTCGAAGTCGAGCCGGTAGTCGTAGCTGCCATTGACCAAAGTCCCCCCACCACCCGCCCCCCAGTATAAACCCGGTATCAGGTCCGACGTGTCGAGATAGGAGCAGTCTGGGCCTGGATTGGTCCAATTTATAGTGTAGTCCGGCCCGTTGGGGGGCGTGGCATCAAACCTCACGTGGATGCTTCCGCCAGGGACGAACTCATAAGTGCCCTCCAGGAACACATCCCACTCGATCGGTCCCACGGAGTAAGTCGTCGTCGGGCAGGGTGAGTCGTAATAGACCACGTCTTCCAAGAACATGAACAACGTAAGATGCGCTTGTCCCTGCAAGCGACTTCCGTCGACGGCCACCAGCGAGTAGACGATCTCGGTGCGCTCCGTCTTGTACAGGGTCTGGCCGTTTACCGGATCTATTCTCGTTACATCGTAAAACGTTAGTTCGGCGCCGGTCAGTCCCAGGAAAGGCTCACCGACGGTCAGGGGCACCTCGGCCAGGATTTCCAAGGTTCCGCTTGGCTCCACGATGACAAACTGGAGGCGGTGCTCGCCCGGCTCTACGCCGGTCAGTTCGAAGATATTCACGTACTCAGTCATTTCTTCCGGGGTGATGACTTCGCGGCGGGTGAGCGGGATTTGTTGCTCCGTGCCGGCCTGGACCACGTAATCCAGCGCCATGGCGATCGTCGCGGTGACCATCTGGTTGTAAATGAGTTGCGGGTCCACGGGAACGCCGTTCTGATGAACTTCAAAATGAAGGTGCGGCCCACTGATATTGCCCGTCGAGTCGGAGGACGCGATGGGCTGACCGCCTGATACATGTGTAGGGTTGTCCGCAGTGCCGACACACACCCCCAGGTTGGTGCAGCCGGGCGCCACTGGACCAACGAGGCCGGGCTGTCCCTGGGCGGGGTCCGTCAGATGGAAGTATCTCGTCACCTCTCCGTTGCCATGATCGATTGTCACGTAAAAGCCGGCCCCGGCATTGTCGTTGTTTGCATCCTGCCATTGCACCCCGGTCACCACGCCATCTCCGGCCGCGTAGACGGTTGTGCCGTTGGCGGCCGTATAATCCGCGCCCCGGTGGTTTGTCGAAGCCCCGGCCACGGGCGCCCGGCGCGGGCCGAAGGGGCTTTGCAGGGTCAGCGTGTCCAGCGGCGGATCGGTGATGTTGCTCAGCCGCGCACCGATGCGAGCACGGACGGGGATCGGCGGCCCTTCGAAGGGGACTTCCAGCGGGCCGGTCGGCTCGTCGGCGATGAACTGGATTTGCGCGTTGAACTGTTGACTCCCCACCCCGACGCCCACGTACCCGGTGTAGGTCAGCGGCCCGCCGCCCTGGTATATTGTCGTGCCCTTTTGATTGGCCGTCCCATTCTCTTCCACAGGTTGAAGCAGGCCCAATCCGACGGCGGCGGTCACCAGACCGGTCTGCGGTTCATAGGTCGATGGCACCGGTGCCCAGGCCAGATCTTCGGTCTCCGCGTCGATGTAGCCGGCGACAAAGATCCGAGCGGTCGGATCGGGGGCGGGCAGCCGCACAATGAGATATTGCGGCGCTTGAGCGTTTGGACGGATGGTGATCTGCAGGACGGATCGTTGGAGAGTTGTATCCGGATGCCATTGCTCGAAGCCCTGGCCGGCCTCCGACTTGAGTGAGCCTTCGGCGACAGTCACGTCCACGCCGGAGGGGCTGCCCCGGGGAAGGCCGATGCTCCCCCCTCCGTCCAAGTCGATCTCGCCGCCGACTGCGAGGCTTTGAGTCGCGCGTCGGCTGCCGATGAAAAACTCGTCCTCGATTTGCTGCGTGCCGGGTGCCGCCGACGGCGGCGCTGACGGGCAACCGGTCAACAACAAACCCGCCCCCGTGAGCGCTGCAATGTTAAACCAAAAGAATGCACGAACCGACGTTCTGCTCATGGCGAAGATCCTCCTTTGAATGCTGGACAGCGTATAGTTCGGCCCGAAACTTGGTCCACTGTTACGCGGCGGGGTTAGCGCGTCAAGCACGGGGGGAGCGGTAGACGTCGAGATAGTAGGCGTGTTTCGCGGCCTCATCGGGCTCGTCGCAGTTCTTCGCAACGACGCGTAGAGGTTTCGCGGAGAACCCGCAGACAGTAGTATTCCGGCGGTTCAACACCCCACCGTGACCTGAATAGAAAGGGAAAGCGATGTATCGAAACTGGATTCGACTTGGGTGCGTCTTGGCCGCAGTGATCTCGACACGGTCACACGCCCACGACTTTTGGATCGAACCTGCGACGTTTCGCCCCGCGACGGGCGGCGAAGTTTCCATCGCCTTGCGCGTCGGCGAACACTTCAAGGGCGAACCCGTGAAACGGAAGAACGAGAAAATCAAGGTGTTTTCGATCTTCGGTCCGGGGTCGTCCGAGAGCCGCGACGTTGCGGGCGCCGATGACTCCGACCCCGCCGGCGTCGTGAGAATCGACAGGCCGGGCCTCTACGTCATCGGTTACCACAACCATCCCTCCCGAATCGAGCTTGAACCTGCCGAGTTTGAGGCGTATCTGAAAGAGGATGGACTCGACGCGATCATCTCCGAGCGGACCAGGCGCGGCGAGAGCGACAAGTCCGCCCGCGAAATTTATTCGCGCTGCGCAAAAACAATCGTGGCCGCAGACGGCGCAGGCGCAGACGGATACGACCGGTCATTCGGATTCCCGCTTGAACTGACTCCGCAACAGAACCCCTATTCGCTGCGTCCGGGAAGCGAACTCGCCGTGCGCCTGACGTATCGGGACAAACCGCTCGCCGGCGCGAAGGTCTTCGCAGTGTCCCGCGACGCGCCCGACGCGGCAATGTCGGCTGAATCCGACGCCGAAGGCCGAACGACCTTCCGCCTCAAACAGCCGGGCGTCTGGCTCATCAAGTGCGTACACATGTTTCGCGCGCCTGCGGACGCCGACGCCGACTGGGAAAGCTTGTGGGCATCGCTTACCTTTGAGCTTCCCGGTGGCGGGCAAGACGCGGAATCGAAAACAGGCGCGACGCCTTGAAACGCTACGCCGCGGCGGGGGCAGCAATCGGGCCGATGTAGCTTTCTATGTCGATGGCGCGCTGCTCGCCGAAGCGGACGAGGCGGGCGCTGTTGAAGATGACCACGGCCGTCGCGAAAGTGTGGGCGACGGCGGCGATGATCGGCGTCAGCGGCCCCCAGATGGCCAGCGTCATCATCACCACAATGAACGCCACGCCGAAGATGATGTTCTGCCAGACGACGCTCGTCGCGGCCCGCGAGAGCCGGATCAGGAACGGCAAACGCGAAAGGTCGTTGTTCATCAGGGCGATGGAGGCCGAGTTGATCGCCACATCGCTGCCCGCCGCGCCCATCGCGATGCCCAGATCGCTGGCGGCCAGCATCGGGGCGTCGTTGACCCCGTCGCCGATGACCGCCACCTTGTGCCCGCGGCGCTTGAGATCATCGACGAGGCGGAGCTTTTCATCGGGCAGCACTTCGGCCTGAACCTCGGTACAGCCCATTTCGGCGCCGACACGCCTTGCGACCGACCACTTGTCGCCCGTGACCATCGAGAGGTTGCGGATGTTGAGTTTTCGCAGTTCGTCGATGGCCGCCCGGGCTTCGGGTCGCGTCCGGTCCTCCAGACCGATCCACCCCAGACACCGCCCGCCGCGAGCAACGTAGAGCAGACTGACGCCCTCCGGCTCCGCAAAATCCGGGCTTTTCGTGATCGACATGTCCACATTCTGCTCGGCCAGCCAGTTGGAACGACCGACCAAAATCTTGTCACCGTCCACGTTCGCCGACACGCCCCGCCCGGCGGTTTCGTGAAAGCTGGACGGATGGGCGAGATCGAGTTTCGCCTTGCGTGCGACCGCCACCAGCGCGAGCGCCGCCGGATGCTTGCTCATTTGCTCCGCCGACGCCGCGGCCCACAACACATCGGCCCCATCGACGCCTGGCGCGGGCTTCAATTGCGAGACGGAAAGTTCGCCGGTGGTCAGCGTTCCCGTTTTGTCAAACACCACAGCCGTCAGCGAACGGGCAAACTCAAGCTGCACGACGTTCTTGATGAGGATACCGAGCCGGGCGGCGCAGCTCAGCGCCGCCACCATCGCGGTCGGCGTGGCGAGCACCAGTGCGCACGGACACGCGATGATGAGCATGGTGATCGCCTTGTTAACGCCGACGTCCTTGTCCGCGGAAAAGAACCATACGACGGCCGCGAGCATGCAGATCGTCGGCGTGTACCATCCGGCGTAGCGGTCGATCAGGCGCATGAGCGGGATGCGCGTCTTCTCGGCATCCAGGATAAGGCGCTGCACGCGACCCAGCGTCGTGTCGCCGCCGGCCTTGGTGACGCGGATGTCCAGAACGCCGGTCAGGTTGCTGGTGCCGCTGAAGACTTCGTTGCCGACGGCCTTGTCGACCGGCAGGGATTCGCCGGTGATATTGGCTTGATTGACGATGGACTCGCCGCTGAGGACGTCGCCGTCGGCGGGAATGTTGTCGCCGGGGCGCACGCGAACGCAATCGCCGGGGTTCAACTGTTTGGCGTCGACGACCTCCTCGCCGCCGTCCGGGTTGATGCGATGGGCCTTGTCCGGCGTCAGCCGCAACAGCGACTCAATCGACGCCCGCGCTCCCAGGGCCGTCCGCGTCTCGATCAGATTCGAGATCACCATGAAGAACGCGATAATGCCCGCTTCCTGATACTCGCCGAGCGCGACGGCGGCCACGACCGCGAGCGCCACCAGTTCGTCCATGTGCATGTGGCCGTGCCAAAGGCACTTGAGCGCATGCCAGACCAGCGGACCGCCCAACAGCACAGCGCCCAGCAGAGCGATCACATCAGAGTAGGGCGTATGGACGCGCCCGCCGGTTAACTCCTGTTGGAACAACGTGCGGGAAACGAACGGAAAATCGACAATGTAGGAGCTGACGACCAGCATTCCGCCCATCAGCGTGCCGATCAGCAACCAGCTCGCCTTGGCGGTTTCGGCTTCAAGCTCTTTCATGTGGGTGTGGGCCACGCAATAAGTCCTCCAACCGTACCGACGCGAAACGGCATGAAGATACCGTCTCGGTGGTGACCGGTCGAGCATACTACGCAAGCGATCCTGCGTTGGTTCTTCGACCGGGAACGTGCGGGGATCGGGGCAGATCAATTGACCGCCGCTCGTTGGTCCGCTCGCTCCCGCTTGCGGAGGTTGTCCCGACTGTAGTTGAATTTGAGCGGTCCATCCTTTTCGCATCT
>ERZ1292633.1989-Hain-H41-02um-R1-1989-length-21304-cov-6_pt1 | contig 21304 bp, 18 predicted proteins | sample MGYA00564406_ERZ1292633 | MGnify/ENA primary metagenome ERZ1292633 (study PRJEB36523, sample SAMEA6512639) | groundwater metagenome | collected 2019-01-08 | study: AquaDiva: Metagenomics assemblies of 32 groundwater samples
ATGTCGTGCCGGCAGTAACCAGCGCCACCGATTGGAAGCGTGCGCCCAGCGCGATGGTCGCCACCTGGGTTTTGTCGCCGATCTCGACCAGAAAAAAAGCGATTGTCGTAGCGATAAACGGGCCAAAACGATCCGTTCCGCTGCTCAGGTCATCGACCTTGTCAGGAACCAATGTCCACGCCGCCATAAAGATGAACGAGGCCGCCACGCAATAGCGGAACCAAGCACCATCGAGCAGCGAAGCGATGCTCGCCCCCGCCAGCGCCGCCAGCGCATGGTTGGCCAGCGTTGCGACCAATATCCCCGCGATGATGGGCCATGGGCGGCGAAATCGCGTGGCCAGCACTATCGCCAGCAATTGCGTCTTGTCGCCCATTTCGGCCAGCGCAACGACCAGAGCCGAAGTGAACAGAATGTCCATGTGCGCTATCCGTCGTCAGCTTTGCGCGGTTTCGCCTTCTGCGGCTAGCTTGCGTGGACGCCCACGGCGTTTCGGTGCAGCTTCGGCTTCGCCACCATCGCTAGGCGTGGCAGATACCTCACGCGCGGGTTCGATGCCGATGGCTGGCGGCAGCACGGCAACGTCGATGCCAAAACTGGCGTCATCGTCATGGCCCCCATTGCGCCCGTCATTACGCCCCTCGTTGCGAAGCGTGTCGCGGCCATTGCCGCCCCGTTCGCGATTGCCTGTTGTGTCTTGATTGCCATAGCGTTCGCGCGGCGCGCCACGCCCTTCATTGCGCGTATCGCCGCGCACATCGCGTGGTTGCCGCTCGCTGCGCTCCTCGCCCCGCCCATCGCCACGGTCGCGATTGTCGCTTCGCTCGCCGCGCCCTCGGTCTTGTATATTTCTGGGTGCACGCCCGATCATGTCGATGGCGTCAAGTTCTTCGGCCAGATCGTCGCCCTCATTGTCACTCTGCCCGCTATCGCCATGATCATCACCGCGCCCACGTTGTTCTTCTTGCCTGACGCGTGCGTCGGAAAGAACACGGAAATAATGGTCGGCGAATTGCAGATAATATTCGGTCATCACCCTATCGCCGGACAATTGTGCGTCGCGCGCCATATTGCGATATTTCTCAAGCAATTGGGTGGCGTTGCCACGCGCACGGCTGTCGATGCGGTTGCCCTGATCGTAATTGCGACTTTGGCTGCCCCCCGACTGACGCGGCCCGTTGTTGCTGCGGCCGCGACGGCGCCCGTTATTTTGCTGGCGATTATTGATCGACACACTCTGTCCTTAAGTAGTGGAACGGTCTTTCCCGTATGTCCTGCGCATGTGCGGCAATTTGTGCCTGTCACCAGCGTCCCAATTGGTGGGGCGAAGGGGGCCATTTTGCCGCATGGGAACTCTTGCAGCGATCCCGAACCCCGCCAATAGTTTATCAGGTGGTTCCCGCAGGGCATCTGCTGCGTCACCAGCACTAGCCTGGTTGAAGCGCAAATCAAGCAAAAACGTCAAACAGGCGTGCAAATGAGCGCGCGCTCCCGCCCTCCTAGATCGCGTTTGAAAGCAACTGCAAAGCCTTCGCTTACGGCCAAAGCGGTAACGGCGGCACATTGCCCCACGCCAATTTCGATAATGGCGACGCCGCCGGGCAATATCCGGGGTGCCAGAGTGGGGATGATAATGCGATAATCACCAAGGCCGTCGACGCCCGCAAACAGCGCCTCGGGCGGTTCATAGTCGATGACTTGGCGGTCAAGCCTCGCATTCGATTCGATATAGGGCGGGTTGCACAGGATGAGGTCGGCGGTGCCGCCATCGGCCCAGTCCCCAGCCATGAAAGTCGCGCGGTCGGCCAGCCCCAGCGCCGCTGCATTGGCGCGCGCATAGCCTAAAGCGATCTCGCTCATGTCCACACCAACCCCGCGCGCATTTGGCCATTGATGGAGCGCGGCAAGCAGCAGCGTGCCCGGCCCCGTGCCAAGGTCGAGAATATTCGCGGGGCCAGCTTCGCCAAAATGCGCGAGGGCCGCCTCGATCAATGTCTCGCTATCGGCGCGGGGGATGAGGACGCCGGGCCCGACACCAAGGTTGATGGTCCAGAAATCGCGCCTGCCGACGATATAGGCGATGGGTTCATGCGCCATCCGCCGTTCGACCAGTGCGGCGAAGGTGACTGGCACGTCAAAACGCTTGGGGTCGAGCAACATCGCCCCGCGCTCCACGCCCAGCGCGTGCGCCATCAACAGTTCGGCGTCGAGCCGCGCGGTGTCGCTCATTGCCGCCAGTTTAGCGCTGGCATCGCCAAGCGCCGCGCTTATGCTCACGCCTCTCCCACCATCGCCAGCCGTTCGGCCTCGTCCTCGGCGACCAATGCGCCAACCAGTTCGCCAAGCTGGCCCTCCAATATCTCGGGCAAACGGTGCAATGTCAGGTTGATACGGTGGTCGGTGACGCGCCCTTGCGGGAAATTATAGGTGCGGATCCGCTCGGACCGATCGCCCGACCCGACCATCAGCTTGCGTTCCCCCGCGCGTTCATTGTGCAACAATTCGCGTTGGCGTTCATACAGGCGGGTGCGCAGCACATCCATCGCCTTGGCGCGGTTCTTGTGCTGGCTGCGTTGATCCTGCTGGATGACGACGAGGCCGGTGGGCAAATGGGTGATGCGGATCGCGCTGTCGGTGGTGTTGACATGCTGGCCGCCCGCGCCCGATGACCGGTAAATATCGACCTTGAGGTCGCCCTCGTTGATCTGGACATCAACCTCTGTCGCTTCGGGCAGCACCGCGACGGTCGCGGCGCTGGTGTGGATGCGCCCCTGGCTTTCGGTGGCGGGGACGCGCTGAACGCGGTGGACCCCGCTCTCGAACTTCAGCTTGGCAAACACGCCGACGCCCGCGACGTTAACGATGACTTCTTTATAGCCGCCGACCTCGGCCTCGCTCGCCGACACCAGCTCGACGCGCCAGCCCTGGTTTTCGGCATATTTGCTATACATGCGCAGCAAATCGCCCGCGAACAGCGCGGCCTCATCACCGCCCGTGCCAGCGCGGATTTCGAGCATGGCGCTGCGTTCGTCGGCGACATCCTTGGGGAGCAGCGCGATGGCCAGCGCATGTTCGGCTAGGGGCAGCGCGGCGTCGATTGCGGCCAGTTCCTCATTGGCCATCGCGCGCAGTTCGGCGTCGCCGCCCGCCGTCATTTCGGTGAGCGAGGATATTTCGGCGCGCAGCCGCGCGACCTCTGCCGCCGCGCGTGCCACGGGTTCGATCTCGGCATAGTCTTTCGACGCCTGCACGAAGGCCGCGCCCTCCAGACTGCCCGAGGCCATCCGCGCAGCCAGTTCGTCGCGGCGCGCGCCAATCTGGCCAATGCGTTCGTCGGATATGCGGCTCATGCTGTTACACCAAATCCGTTCGGGCTGAGCCTGTCGAAGCCCTGTCTTTTCTTGAGCAAATACGGCCCTTCGACAAGCTCAGGGCGAACGGGGGGGGTACTCCTCCTCTCGCGTCATCCTGAACTTGTTTCAGCATCCATTGCACAGCATTCGCTGTCATGGCGAGGCCCATGGACCCTGAACCAGGTTCAGGGTGATGAGGTTGTCTGAAGATCATCCCCCTTTGCTCTCGTCGACCACCAATGCAAGTGCCGCATTGATCCGATTTTGAACTGCCTCATCATCCGAAAGATGTGTAACGTGGAGCCATGGTGCCCAATCATCATCTGGGCGACTTCGTTCATCTATATCGCCGCGCTTTGTCTCGTCATTGCGGAGCCATATGATGCCATCATATCCGTTTTTATGAGCCAGCTCGGTTTTGCGCTTGGAATTGCCTCGATACGCTTGATTGACCGCTAGTCCTTTACGGCGCAACTTATCAGCCAACTGTGTTGCCTGAGATTGCCATTCTGGGCGGTCCGCTACAACGGTGACGACCGTATCCGCAACAGGCACCCCCACCAGCATGCCTAGCCGCTCAATCCCCGCAGCCCAGCCGACTGCTGGGGTTGCTGGTCCGCCCAGCGCCTCGATCAGCCCGTCATAGCGCCCGCCACCGATCACCGTTCCTTGTGCGCCCAGACGGTCAGTGACGAACTCAAACGCGGTGTGGCGGTAATAGTCGAGCCCGCGCACAAGGCGCGCATTCCTTTCCCAAACGACGCCCGCCGCATCGAGCCCCGCCGTCACGGCCGCGAAAAAATCGCGCGCCTCGCTGCTCAAAAACGCATCAATGTCGGGCGCGCTATCCGCCGCCGGGCGGTCGGCAGGGTCTTTGCTGTCGAGGATGCGCATCGGGTTGACCGATAGACGGCGCAAGCTGTCCTCCGACAGTTCGGCGCGGTGCGCCTCAAAATGCGCGATCAAGCCGCTGCGCCACGCATCGCGGCTGGCCGCATCGCCCAGCGTGTTGAGCGTCAACGTCACGCCATCGACTATGCCCAATTCCTTGAGCAATTGATCGGCAAAGCACAGCAATTCAACGTCGGCGGCGGGTTCGCTCGCGCCGATCACCTCGGCATCGAGCTGGTGAAACTGGCGGTAGCGGCCCTTTTGCGGGCGCTCGTAACGAAACAATGGCCCGTGCGTTGCGACTTTGAGCGGCGCGAACTGCTGCCAACCGTTGGTGATATAGGCGCGGGCGATGCCAGCGGTAAACTCTGGCCGCAAGGTAACAGAATCGCCGCCGCGATCCTCGAATGTATACATTTCCTTCGACACCACATCGGTGGTTTCGCCAAGGCTGCGTGCGAAAACTGCGGTCGGTTCGATCACCGGCATCTCGATACGGCCAAAGCCATAGAGGCGGCGGACGCGCTCGAAAGTTTCAACAACATGGGTGAAACGCTCGGCGCTCTCACCGATCATATCCTGGGTGCCGCGCACCGCGTGGGGGGTAGGTATTTTCGCCATCTTTTGGGTCGCTAGAGGAAAATTGCGCCCTTTGCCAGACCATCAGGCTGGACAATCTGTGCTGACCACGGGCAAGAGCATGGTCATTCATCGCTAAAAGGGCTTTAGCCAATGTTCCTGCGTTCTTCTCTGCTACTTGCCGTCGCCGCACTTGCCGCCGCCTTGCCCATATCTGCGCCCGTATCGGCACAAGCTGCGAACAGCGCGCCGCCGATCCCTGCACCGCTCAGCGCATTGCCTTATCCCGGCATCATGACGCTCGACGTCGATGGCAGCGATGTCGCGCATGCGCTATTTTCTGTGCATCAGACCATCCCGGTTTCTGGTGCGGGCGTTCTGGTGCTGCGTTACCCGCAATGGTTGCCGGGCAAGCACGCGCCGCGCGGCGCGATTGGCGAAATGGCAGGGCTGGTATTTACTGCGGGTGGCCGCCCCCTCGCATGGACGCGCGACCCGCTTAATGTGTTCGCTTTTCATGTCGAAGTTCCTGCCGGTGTGCGCAGCATCGAGGCGCGCTTTCAATTCCTGTCGCCAACCCGCGAAAGCGAAGGGCGGGTGGTGATGACTCCCGCGATGCTGGGTCTGCAATGGGAACAAGTATCGCTCTATCCAGCCGGGTTTGCGGCGCGCAACATTCGCGTGCGGCCCAGTGTGACCTTGCCGACCGGATGGACGGGTGTTGCCGCGCTTGATGGCGCTATCCTTACGGGCAGCCGCACCACTTACGCCGTTACCGATTATGAAACGCTGGTCGATTCGCCGATGTTTGCCGGCGCGCATGTGCGGCGGTGGGATTTGGGGCATGACGCCTGGCTCAACGTGGTTGCCGACGAAGCGCAATTTCTGGAGGCTACACCCGAACAGATTGGGGCGCATGCGGCGTTGGTAGAAGAGGCGGTGACCCTGTTCGGGGCCCGGCATTTCGACCGATACGAATTTTTGCTGGCGTTGACCGAGGAGATGGGCGGCATCGGGCTGGAACATCACCGCAGCAGCGAAAATAGCCGCGAAACCGATTATTTCACTGAATGGGATGGCAATGGTTCGGAACGCGGGTTGTTGCCGCACGAACTGACGCACAGCTGGAATGGCAAGTTCCGCCGCCCGGCGGGGTTGTGGACCCCTGATTATGACGTGCCGATGGATGACCGTCTGTTGTGGGTGTATGAAGGGCAGACCAGCTTTTGGGATCTGGTGCTCGGTGCGCGCTCTGGCCTCCAATCGCGTGACTTGGTGCTGGGCGAATGGGCGCGCTATGCCGCCACCTATGCGCAGCAGCCCGGCCGCGCATGGCGCAGCGTAGAGGATACGACGCTCGACCCCGTTATGGCGGCACGCAAACCGCGCTCATTCCCATCCGCGACACGGGCCGAGGATTATTACAACGAAGGGTCACTGGTGTGGTTGGAAGCGGACATGATGATTCGTCAGGGTACGGGCGGCACCCACAGCCTTGATGATTTTGCGCGCGCCTTTTTTGGCGTCCGCGATGGCGACTGGGGGACGTTGACCTATGATTTTGACGCGGTAGTGACGGCGCTCAACGGCGTCATGCCCCATGATTGGGCGACATTTCTCGACACTCGGCTGCGTCAACCGGGGCAGCCGGCACCGATGGGCGGGATTACGCGCGGCGGCTATGCGCTGGCGTTCCGCGACGTCCCCAACGCCTATGACGCGGAGCGGATGCGCGAAGGGCACTTCCTCGATTTAATGTTTTCGCTGGGCATTTCCGTTGATCGCACCAATAATATCACGGCGGTTCAATATGGCGGGCCGATGTTCGATCAGGGCGTCACCAATGGCACAAAAATCATTGCGGTGGACGGCATGGCGTATAGCGATGAACGGATGAAGGCGGCCATCACGGCGGCACTGGGCGGCGCTGCACCAATCACTCTGCTGGTTGAAAAGGGCGGACGATACCGCACCATCACGCCGGTGTGGACTGGCGGCTTGCGATACCCGCACCTTGATCGTATCGGACCGGAGCCTGCTTTGCTCGATACGTTGCTCGATGCACGGCGCATATTGGCACCACCCTCCATTTTGCCCCTCCATGATCAGGAATAATATTTGTGCGAATCGACCTCATCCCGGCGGGTGACAACCCGCCCCACACGCTCAATGTCGTAATCGAGGTGCCGATTGGCGGCGAACCTGTCAAATATGAGTTTGACAAGGCGTCGGGCGCATTGTTCGTCGATCGCATCCTCCACACCGCGATGCGCTATCCCGCCAATTACGGCTTTGTCCCGCATACATTGGGCGAGGATGGCGACCCGCTCGACGCGCTGGTGATCGCGCGCTCGCCGATCATCCCCGGCGCGGTCATCCGCGTCCGCCCCGTCGGCGTATTGTTGATGGAGGATGACAAGGGCGGCGATGAAAAGCTGATTACCGTGCCGGTCGATACGACCTTTCCCTATTATTCCGAAATTGGCTCATCCGATGATTTGCCGCCGATTGTGACGCAGCAGATCGAGCATTTCTTTGCGCACTACAAAGATCTGGAGCCGGGAAAATGGGCCAAACTCAATGGTTGGGGCAGCGTTGATGACGCCAAGCGCATCATCATGGAGTGCATCGAGCGGGCCAAGCAGAAGGGCTATTAGAGTGTTTCGCGCACCGCCACGTTGAGGCGCGGGGCTGGCAGGGTGATCCCCGCCCCCCTGAACGCATCCCAGATGCCTAGGAACACTTCGCCCTGAATGTTGCCAAGTCCGCTTTCGGGGTCATCAATCCAGAACCGCAGTTCATGATCGACCGCATTGTCGCCAAAGGCCGTGATCCACACCATCGGTTCGGGGTTGCCGAGCACGCGCGGATTGGCGCGCGCGGCATCGATGATCAACCGCTGCGCCAGTCGCAAATCGGCATCATAGCCGACGGGGATGCGCATCCGCACGCGCACTTCGCGGCTGGAATAGGACCAATTCTCGACCGGCTGGGTCATCAACACTTCGTTGGGGATCAGGTGTTTTTTGCCGTCGCGGGTGACCACGCTGGCGGCGCGGATGCCAATTTCGGTGACGCGCCCGACGTCGGGCATTGCATGACCGGCGTTGTTTCCCCCTAAATCACCGACGACAATGATGTCGCCGGGTTTGATTGATCGGTCCATCAATATGATGATCCCCGCGATCAAATTGCCTACCGTTTTTTGCAGGCCAAAACCGACCGCGAGGCCAAGGGCGCCCGAAAATACGGTCAGCGCGGTCAGGTCTATCCCCAACACATCGACCGCGACCAGAACGCCAATCCCGAACAGCAATATGCCGGTCAGTTTTTCAATCAACAGCCGCTGGGTGCCGTCGATGCGCGGGTTGCGGCGGAGCAGCCATTTAATCGCGCCCAGCGAAACGCGCACGATGAGGAAAATCAAAATCAGGACGAAAATGGCCGAAAAGAAACCGAGCAGCGACAGATGATAGGACCCGATATCCATGCCAATCGTCCGTGCCATATCGGCCATCCGGCCCAGACTATCCATCATGGCGCTAACCCCGCTGCGGCAAATCCACGGGCCAAATCCTCGATCAAATCGGTGGGGTCTTCAAGGCCGATCGACAGCCGCACCAGCGGGTCGCCCGCCCACGGCCTTGTGCTGCGCGGCGGATTGGCGGGGACGGCCAGGCTTTCAAACCCGCCCCAGCTATAGCCGATGCCAAATAGTGACAGCGCGTCGATGAGCGCCGTGCGCTGCGTCCTTGTCGCGCCTTTGAGCGTGAAAGCGAACAGCCCGCTCGCGCCGATAGAGTCTTTGTTTGCCGTGTTTTCCGAGCCGTTCGGTGATTTCACCTCACTCGAAAACACTCCGTGAAAATCGCGCGCCCAAAGGTCGTGCCCTAAACAATCGGGCAGCGCGGGGTGCAGCACTTGCCCCACCGCAGGCAGTTTCGCCAGCCACCGCGCCACGATGAGGCCATTCTCGCCGTGCCGCTGCATCCGCACGTCAAGCGTGCGCAAGCCGCGCAGCATCAACGCGCAATCGTCGGGCGATACCGATTGCCCCAATTGATAGGCGGCATCGCGTAAGACGGGCCACAGCGCGGGGGTGGCGGTGATCGACCCCATCATCGCGTCCGAATGGCCGCCGACATATTTGGTCAGGCTCATCATCGACACATCGACCCCGTGCGACAGGGCCGGGAACAACAGCGGCGTCGCCCATGTATTGTCGATCATCGTGGTGATGCCGCGCGCGCGTGCGACGGCGGTGATCGCGGGCACGTCCTGCACCTCGAACGTCAGGCTGCCCGGGCTCTCAAGAAAGATCAGCTTGGTTCCGGCTTCGATGAGGGCGGCGATTCCTGCGCCGACCATCGGGTCATAATAGGTGGTGCGCACCCCCATCCGCGCCAGCAAACCGTCGCACAGCGCGCGGGTTGGGTCATAGACGCTATCGACCACCAGCACATGGTCGCCGGGGCTGAGCAGCGCCAGCATCGCGCCGGCAATCGCCGCGACGCCGGAGGGGTAGAGCAAGGTTCCCGCTGCGCCCGGTTCCATCCCGGTCAGCGCGTCGGCCAGCGCCCACACCGTCGGCGTGCCGCGTCGCCCGTAAAACAGTCTGTCATGCGTGTCGGCCCCGCGTGCTTTCAAATCGGCGATGCTATCATAGAGGATGGTCGAGGCCCGCCATATTGGCGGGTTGACGACGCCGCCGCCAAGGCGCGGGTCGCCGGTCCATTCCGCGCGCCGCCCGGCATTGACGAGCCTGGTGGCGGGGCGTTGCAAAAGGTCGGGGTTCTTGGCCATGGGCAAGTGTTAGAGTGTTTTCGAGTTTGATGGAACATCAAACGGCTTGGAAAACACGGCTAAGAGATGAAACGTGCGCGCCGGGAAAAACCAGCCCTTGGGTTTATCCCATCCGTCATTGCGAGCGACCGCATGGGAGCGCGGCAATCCAGCGTAGTTCAAACCGCCCTAGATTGCTTCGTCATTCCATTCCTCGCAATGACGAAGCACTTATGCCCCCCTACGCTGCTCCTGTCGCCTTGGGGGTTGCGGGGTCGGCGCCCCATTCGGTCCAGCTGCCATCATAAAGCGCGACATCTTCGTGGCCCAGCAGGTGCGCGGCAAAGGCGACTGCGCTCGCGGTCATCCCGCTACCACAGGTGGTTATTAACGGCTTGGCGGGGTCAATGCCTGCGGTGGAAAACGTTGCGAGCAAAGCGTCGCCCTGTTTCCAAGTGCCGTCTGCGTTGAACAAGCTGTTGAGCGGCACGCACCGTGATCCCGGAATATGGCCAGGTGCCACGCCGGGGCGCGGGTCGCGCTCTTCGCCGGTGAACCGGGCTGCGGGGCGGGCATCGACGACCTGTTCGGCCTTGCTCTCCACATTGGCGAGCATTTGCGCCTTGGTTCGCACAGCCTTGGCATCGCGCCAGACGGTGAAATGGCGGTGGCGCAGCGTGTGATTGCCCATTTCGAGCGCGCGTCCTTCGGCCTTCCATTTGGCGAGGCCGCCGTCGAGCAGCGCGACGTCGTGCGCGCCGAACAGTTTGAGCAGCCACCATGCGCGGCTGGCGCTGGCCAGCGGGCTGTCGTCATACAGGACGATACGGCTGCCATCACCCAGTCCCAGGCTTTGCATCCGGCTGGCGAACTTTTCCGCTTTTGGGGCCATGTTTTCAACTGCGTTGCTTGGGTCAACCAGGTCGGCCAGGTCCATGAACACGGCGCTGGGGATGTGTCCCGCCTCATATTCGGCGCGCGCATCGCGCTCCGAACCACCCATGAACTTGGTGGCATCGACGACGCGCAGGTCGCTCGCGCCTAATTCCTTGGCCAGCCAATCGGTGGTGACAAGCGATTCCATGTCCTGCTCCCTATGTTGCGCCGCACCGAATCATGGCGTGGCGCGTTTTGTTACTTTACTCAATCCCGGGGAGGGACAGTGAACCTATGGCGGGCAGGGCGGCTTTGCAAGCGATGCGGCGCGCTGTCCGAAATTATTTTGCTGCGGTGCAGCATTGTTGCCACGCATCGCTTCATTCGTTGCGGCTGATCCCTGTGTCGCGGGTACCGAGAGGCGCGAAACTCGTGGGGCCTTGGTCGAGTCTGAAGGGGATTAGTCGGGTAAGCACAGGGCCAAGTTGCGGCGGTTCGCGACCGACGACAAAGGCCCGCGCGACCTGCCCGTCGAGCGGCGCTTCGCTTGGCGCATGGTGGTAGCGCGCGTCGATCGCCATCAGCGCAATCGCCAGCGTGCGCCCCTCAACTGTCATCGCCCCCAGCGCATCAAGCGGCGCGGCCAATTCGCCTTCGAACCGCTGTTCACCGCCAGCCGCGATGACATCAACCGCATGGTGTGCGCCTTGGTCGGGAAGCACCAGCCATTGCGCGATGCCATTCTCGCTCGCCTGCGTCCCCGCAAACAGCCCGATACGCAGCGTGACATTGGCGGCATCAACCGCGCCCTCATTGGCGAGGGTGATGGCATAGCGCAGGCGGAAATTGACCAGCGTTGACTGCGCCGCCAGCGGTTCAAACGTCATCGACAGATCGGCGCGTTTGCCGATGATTGGGCGCGGCGTCACAGGATCCGGCTTTGGCGTGGCTATGGGCTGGGGCGCTGGTTCGGCTGCGCTTTGCTCTACCGTATCAGGCGCAGGCAGCGCCAGCGGGCGGTTGCGGCGGCGGCGAAGCCAGAGCCACAGGCTTATCAATGCCGTAATGATCCCGCCAATGGCTACCAGCGGAACCCACTCGGGCCAGACAAAGGCGGTGTTGCTCGCCTCCCGCGTGGATGTTGGCGCTGCAGGCGAATCGCTAGGTAAAGCAGGGGTTGGCAGAGCGGGCGGCAAGACTTCGCCAGACGAAACGGGCGTATCGAGTCCGCTCGGGGTGATATATGGAGATGGTGCGGGTGCTTGCGAGGCTGGTGCGGGCCGGGGTCGCAGCGTTGGCCGCGCTGTTACTGGAGCAGGACTGGCTGGAGCTATCGTAGTCGGCGCAGGCGTCGGAGCGGGGGCTGTCTGGCTGGGGAAAGGAAATGGCATCGGCCGCGCATCTGCTGGCGGCGGCGGGATCATGCCATCGGGCGGCCCTTGCACCCGGCCTGAGGATGGCGGCGCGGGGGCGGGCGTTATTACAGTCGACGGCGTCGCCATGGTGTGCCCAGCAACCAAGAACAGTGTCGCGCTCAGCACTGGCGCAAGACGCCTCAATTTATGTGGGGGAAACGTTTCGGGCACTTCTATTTCGGTCCAGTAATTTCTAATGGCGGTAATCCACCGTGACAGCTGCCTCGCCTGTGGCTAAATAGGTGCTATGGTCAACCCCCCTTCCCCGCGCTTTCTCGGTCAAACGAGCGAACTTCCCGCCAGTCCGTCCGATGCTGCGCTCGATTATGTTGCGAATCCAAGGGCGAGTGAGCTGTATTTAGTGCGTTTCGCCGCGCCGGAGTTTACCTCGCTTTGCCCAGTTACAGGCCAGCCAGATTTTGCGCATCTGGTCATAGATTATGCGCCGCGCGAAACGATTATCGAATCAAAGTCGCTTAAACTCTTTCTCGGCAGTTTCCGCAATCATGCGGCGTTCCATGAGGATTGCACCGTCGGCATCGGGCGGCGATTGTTCGACGAGATGAAGCCCCACTGGCTGCGCATCGGCGGATATTGGTATCCGCGCGGCGGCATTCCCATTGATGTGTTTTGGCAATCGGGTGCGCCGCCCGCCGACCTGTGGCTGCCAGAGCAGGGCGTAGCCCCCTATTGCGGGCGCGGGTGAATTACGATGTGGCCGAGGCGCGCGTTCGCCAATAGAGCGCGCCAATAGTTACGGCAAACAGCGCCACACCAATCGTTCCAGCCCACGTATTTTCTGCAATCAACGCCAGCGGCGCATCGTTGCCGGTGCCCGCGACTATCCCCGCAAATGCGACGCCGAACAGGCTTTCGCCGACGATGAGGCCGGTGGCCAACAACACACCCATACGTTTGAAAAACTCTGGGTCCCGCGCTTTATCGGCCTTGGCATCATACCAGCGACCGATAATCGCGCCGATGGGGATGAGCAACGTCAGCGCCATCGGCAGGTAAATCCCCATGCCGACTGCCAGCGGCGGCAATCGCCAACGCGTTGTCCGCGCCAATACCTCGTCAACGATAACGACCACAACGCCTATCAAAGCGCCCCAGCCGATCAGGCTCCAGTCAAGCGCACCGCCCAGCACCCCTTGGGCCAATGCGCCGATCAGTGCGGCTTGCGGTGCAGCGAGTGCATTGGGCTTTGCGCCGGGTGCTCCGGCAAAACCGAACGCCAAATTGAGCAAATCGAGCACGGGCGGGATGATTAGCGCACCAAAGGCGACGCCGATAATCAACGCGACCTGTTGTTTCCACGGGGTCGCGCCGACCAATTGCCCGGTCTTTAGGTCCTGGAGATTGTCGTTCGAAATCGTCGCAATCCCAAAGACGATGGCGGTGACGAACAGCGCATAGGCGATCAATGCCTGTGTCGCGTGGGCGTCGCTGGTTCGACCATAAAGCGCGGCGAGGATCAGCGATATGCCGAGCACTGCGAGGATGCCGACGCCCGATATGGGGCTGTTTGATGCGCCGATCAGCCCCGCCATATAACCGCACACTGCCGCAATCACGACGCCTGCGACGAGGATATAGAAAAGCGTGATAAGGATCGTTGTCACCGGCATTGCGGCAATCGGGCCTGTCCCAGCAAACCACCACAGCAGCCCAGCAATAGGGCCCAGCGACGTGGCGATAGTCCCGAATACGATGCCAATCGGCAGGTCGCGCTCCTGTAATGGCAGGCTTTCCATCCCCCCGTCTCCGCGCGTTTTGGCAGCGGCCAGCGACGACCGTATACCGCTGATAATCGGGCCGATGATTTTGAGCAGGGTCCAAATCGCCGCAACGCCAATCGTCCCCGCCCCAACAAAGCGCACTTTTTCACGAAAGACAGTACTTACAAAATCACCAAGGTCGCTGACATTTGCCAATCCACCGGCGGTCAGCATGGGTAACAGGCCGAAATAGGAGAGGCTGAGGCCCACCATCATCGCAATCCCGACCGACAACCCAACCAGATGGCCGACGCCGATCAGCGCCAATGACAGGCTGGCCGACACCGTTGTCGCGCCCGCGCCAAAGCGAAAGAAAGTCGCCACCTCGGCTGCGGCCAATTTCGTTTGCGCCAATATCGCAAAGGCCGCTGAGGCAATCGACCCTAGCGCTATTGTGGCAAGGCCGCGCTTATTCTCCTCTGCTCCAGCGGCGCTGGCATCGCCGACTTTGAGCACTTCGGCCGCTGCAACCCCTTCGGGATAAGGCAGGTCAGATCCGGCCACCAGCGCGCGGCGCAGCGGCACCGAATACATGACACCAAGCAGTCCGCCGAGCGCAATGGTGGCGACGCTGAGCCAATAGGGGAAGCTGGTCCACCAGCCGATCATCACCAGTGCGGGAAGGACAAAGATGATGGCAGACAATGTCCCCGCAGCTGATGCGATGGTCTGGACAATGTTGTTTTCGAGGATGGTGCCGCCGGGCAACATCCGTAATATCGCCATCGAAATGACCGCAGCGGGGATGGACGTGGCAAAGGTCAATCCGACCTTGAGGCCTAAATACACATTTGCTGCTGTGAAAAGCAAAGTGATGAGACCGCCCAATATGACGGACCGCAGCGTTAGTTCACGCACCACTATTCTCCTCATACAACGTCAAATGTTATCGCCCGCCAAACAGGCTGCCTAATATCCCACGCACTAGGCTCGCACCCGCACGTCCGGCTATCTGCCGCCCGACAGAGCTAGCAGCGGAGCGCGCGGCTGACTGCATCATCTTTTCGGCCATACTGGGCTTTGCCGCTTCTCGAGCAGCAACACGGGCCGCGCGCTCCTCTTCGCGCGCTGCGACGGTTTGGGAACGCAATCTTTCACGCTCATCGCTAGCGCGCAGCTTGGCTTCTTCCTTGGCTGTCGCAGCGGCGGCCCTTGCGTCATCGTCGGCAGCGTCGGCCTCGGCTGCTGCCGCCACAGCGACCTCGGTCTTGGCGGCAAGCAATTCCTCCGCCGACTCACGGTCGATGGCGACGTCATATTTTTCACCGACGATGCTGGTTGAGCGGATGATGGCGCGCTCGCGCTCGTCCAATGGGCCGACGCGCGAAGAAGGCGCTTTTATCAACGTGCGTTCGACAATGCTGGGTGCGCCATCGGCCATCAATGTGGACACCAGCGCTTCACCGACTTTCAGCTCGGTAATGACCGTCTCCACATCAAGCGCGGGGTTTTGGCGGAAAGTTTCGGACGCTGCCTTAATCGCCCTTTGCTCGCGTGGGGTAAAGGCGCGCAGTGCGTGCTGCACGCGGTTGCCCAACTGACCCGCGACGCTGTCGGGGATGTCGATGGGGTTTTGCGTGACGAAATAGACGCCGACGCCCTTCGACCGTATCAGGCGCACTACCTGTTCAACCTTGTCCAGCAAGGCTGGCGGCGCTTCGTCGAAAAGCAAATGCGCCTCGTCAAAAAAGAACACCAGCTTAGGTTTGTCTGGGTCGCCAACTTCGGGCAGCGTTTCGAACAGTTCGGCCATCAACCACAACAGGAAAGTCGAATAGAGCTTGGGGCTTTGCATCAATTTGTCGGCGGCAAGGATATTGATGACGCCGCGCCCGCTATCATCGCATTGGATCATGTCCATGATGTCGAGTGCTGGCTCGCCGAAAAATTGGTCGCCGCCCTGATCTTCGAGCGTCAGTAACTGGCGCTGGATGGTGCCGACGCTGGCCTTGGTGACATTGCCGTAACGCGTCGCAAGTTCGCCCGCATTTTCCGCGCACCACGCCAACATCGCCTGCAAGTCGCCAAGGTCAAGCAGCAGCATTTGCTGTTCGTCGGCGATGCGGAATGCAATCGACAGCACGCCTTCCTGCGGTTCGTTGAGGCCAAGCAACCGCGAGATCAACAGCGGCCCCATTTCCGAAATGGTGGTGCGCACGGGGTGGCCCTGTTCGCCGAACAAATCCCAGAATGTAACGGGGTTATCCTTATAGGCCCAGTCGCTTTGGCCGATTTCGGCGGCGCGCGCCGCAAAAATCTCATGCAAATTGCCATTAGGAACGCCGGCCAGCGCCATCCCGCCAAGGTCACCCTTTACGTCGGAAACAAACACCGGAACCCCGGCTGCGGAAAAACTCTCGGCCAGCCCCTGCAATGTCACCGTCTTGCCGGTGCCGGTCGCGCCTGCGATCAGTCCGTGGCGGTTGGCGCGTCGCAGGTTAATGACCTGACGTGCCGAACCCGCCGTTCCCAAAAAAATCTCGCCCGCGTCACTCACTAGACTGCTCCCCTTAACCTGCCCATATGGATAGGGCGAGCCGTTTCTGGCTCGCCCCGTCCTAAACTGGCTGTCGTTCAAATCAAGCGCCAAGCGCGGTGCTAGGGTCGGCGGCCTTAATTCTCGAACACCAGCGGAATATATTGCGGGCGAGCCCCGCGTCGCAGCACCTGCACCAATATTGCGGTGCGCCCCTGTCGTTTGGCCTCGGCAATCGCGGCGGCAAACTCGTCATTATTGCTGATCGCACGGCCATGTGCGTTGAGGATGATATCGCCGCGACGCAATTGCTTAGCCGCCGCATCAGAGGAGGGCGATAGTGTTGAAATTACAACCCCGCGCGTCGCCGTATCGACGCCGATCTGGCGGGCTATTTCGGCGGTCAGCGGCTGAGTGACAATCCCCAACTGCCCGCGAATCATTGTATCCGCGCCGGGCTTGGGCGCTTCTTGTGCGCCGAAATCTTCTTGCGCTTCGGGGTCAAATTCCGGTGTTGCCGTCAATTCCTCTGCGCTAGGACGCGTCGCCACGGTGGCGTTCACCGTCATCCGGCGACCGTCGCGGATTAGGTCAACGGGCACGCGAGTGCCGGGGCGGATATTGGCTACGATGAAGGACAGGTTGCTGTCGGGCGTCACATCAAGATTGTTGATCCGCAGCACCACATCGCCCGCGCGAATGCCAGCTCGATCCGCCGCACCATCGGCCACAACGCGGTTGATGAACTCGCCATGGCTGCGTTCAATGCCAAGGGAATTGGCCAAATCTTCGGTCAGGGGGGCGCGCTCAATCCCCAAATAGCCGCGCGCGATCGTCTGGCCGGAAATAAGTTGGCGAATAATCGGTTCGGCGACTTCGGACGGGATCGCGAAGCCAAGGCCGATACTGCCGCCATTGGGCGATATGATGGCGGAATTGATGCCGATGACGCGGCCCGACATATCGAACATTGGCCCGCCGCTATTGCCCTGATTGATTGCGGCGTCGGTTTGAATATAGCGATCAAACGCGCCGCCAGATCCGATTCCGGTTGGGCCGACATTGCGATACAGCGCGGACACAATCCCCGATGTCACTGTGCCGCCAAAGCCCAGCGGATTGCCAATGGCGAGGATCCAGTCACCCACGCGCGCATGGGTTGAATCGCCAAACGCTACGTGCGGCAAGCCCCGCGCCTCGATTTTCAGGACGGCAAGGTCCGAATCGGGGTCGCGCCCAACCAGCCGCGCGACATATTCGGTGCGGTCGGGCATGGTTACGGTGATTTGCGTGACCACGGCATTGGGCGCGCCGGGCGATACCACATGATTATTGGTGACGATATAGCCGTCGGCCGAAATGATGAAGCCGGAGCCTAACGATTGTCCGCGCCGCGTCTGCGGTTGGCCGCCGCCATCACCGCCGCCGCGTTGACCGAACAGCCCTTCGAACGGGGTGCCGGCAAAGGGGTTGGACTGCGGTGACACCTGCACACGCTGGCTGGTCGAGATGTTGACAACGGCGGGCTGTAATTGTGCGGTCAGGTCGGCAAAGCTTACCGGTGCGCCGGCGCGTGGGACAATAGCAGTGCTCGGTTGATCGGCGGTCACTTGCGCGCCAAGCGGTGCCTGCGAAACCATCGCAAGTGCGGTTCCGCCCAGTAGCAGGGCGGCAATCGTGGCATTGGCATTACGCACTGTAGCTATTCCTTTTCAATTCTAGGCACTGGGGAGGTGGCAACTAACCATCACCGATATTCTAATCATGAAAGATGAACGCTAGGCAACAAGAATGGTCATGCCCTGCCTCATCGACCGCCAAATTCACTCAAATAGCCCTCGCCTGGCGGCAATACGAATGTCGATTGTCCAGCCCCCCGCGCAAGGAATGTCTGGCGATAGGACTGCATCGCGCGATAGAATGCGTAAAATTGCGGATCTTTGCCAAAACTTGCAGCATAGATGCGCGCCCTATCACCATTAGCGACGGCGCGAATGATCTGCGCCTGTTTGTCCCCTTCCGCGATAATCGCGGTAGCTTCCTGCGCGCGCGCGGTACGCATCCGGTTGAACGCCGAATCGCGCGATGTCCCTGCGGGCAAATCGGCCCGATTGATACGGACGTCGATGACCTGAACACCATATCGCTGCGCCTCGCGCGCTAGCGACTGCTGGATGCTGGCCATCACCTGACCGCGTTCGGGGCTGAGCATCGCAGCAAAGGTGCGCTTGCCCAATTCGTTCCGCAGGCTCGACGACAACAGGTTTGACAGCTGCGTTTCGAGCGATTCTTGGGTTCGGATAGATGAATACATCGTGGCTGGGTCAACGATGCGGTACCGGGCATAGGCATCAACCTGCATTCGTAATTGGTCGGTCGACAGCACCGGTTGGTTATCGAGCTCGACGCTCAATATGCGTTTGTCGATCAACTCGATCTGCTCAACGAACGGAATTCGCAGCGTCAGGCCAGCCCCTGTGGCACCAAAGACTTGATTGGCGCGATAGGGGTTCACTACGCGTTGAATCTGCCCATAAGACAAGATCACCCCTTGCTGGGTCTCGGGAACGACCGAAAAGGTCATGCTGGCCAATATTGCCAGCGCCAATGCACCGATGGCAGCTCTGACAGGATGCTGCCGTATGGTTTCGATCATGCTCATGGTTGCGCCCCTCCGCTGGTTGGCGGCGTTGCTGTGGTTGGTGTCGCGGGTCTGCGCTGCACTTGGGGCAACGGCAAATAGGGGACGGTGCCGCCCGATGTGACTACCGTCTTGTCTGATGGCATCAGCACCGCCTCCATCGTTTCATAATATAGCCGACGACGTGTCACATCGGGGGATTGGCTATATTGTTCATAAATCAGATCGAAATCGGCGGCCTCACCCTCGGCTTGGCGAACCCAGCGCGCGGCGTCGCCGCGCGCTTGGTTAGTCGCTGATTCGGCTTGCTGGCGGGCGGCTGTGACCTCATTAAATGCCTCTTCAACTTCGTTGGGCGGCCCCGAACCACGGATTGATACACCGTCGATGCGCACCCCCATGCGGTAGAAATCGAGAATCGCCTGTAACCGCCGCGCGACCTGTGTTTCTATGTCGGTGCGACCCGACCCGATGGCTTGCGCCAGTGTGAAATTGGCGACGCTTGCGCGCATCGCGCTTTCGGCAGCAGCGCGGATAGTTTCGCTCTGCCCCTCAACTTGAAATACATAGCGTTCTGGCTGCTTGACCGTCCAACGCACAGAATAGGCAAGGTTGATGATGTTGGCGTCACCGGTCAGCACCAGGTTTTGCGTATCACCGTTCGGGATATTTTCGGTCACGACACGGCGGGATGGCACTTTTACTAGCCGTTCAAACGGCAGCGGCAGCGTCAGGCTGATTCCTGGCCCGACTGTGCGCGAATAGCTGCCTAGTCTCGTGATGACGCCATCTTCTTCCGGCTCAAGGCTGTGCACACTGGTTGTAGCAATCCATAAAAAGACCATCCCCAGCGCGGCCATGCGCCATAGCTTGCCGCCACCGGGTAATCCGGGAAGATTGGGTCCGAACGGGCTGCGCCGCAACAATTCGTCAAATCCACGTGTGCGCTGGCCACCGCCTTCTCCGCTCGCGCCGCCGCCGGGCAACCATGGCGAACCCTTGGGCGGTGGCGCATCGCCATTGTCGCCATCGGCTTTGTCATCGTTGCCCCATGGGCCAGCTGCCATTTCCGATGATGTTACGCCCATCGGGCCAGTTATCTTGCGTGTCATTTCCCTGTTATAAGAAGTCTGCGATGCGAAAAACAGTGGCTTTGCGCAAAAGGGGCGATAACAGCGAAATTATGATAGAAAATAGCACGTCAGATGAGAGTGGAATGGGTGTTGCACTTCAGCATATCGCGGCACAGATTAGCGATGGGCGGTGCACCTCTGTGCGGCTAAAGGATGGGCGGGCTACGCTCTCCCTCGACGTTGGCGGCCTTGAGATCGCAGCGCGAGATGCTATGGTCGATCACCTGCGCAGCGCGGTGTCGGAGGCGGCAGGGGTAGCAGAAGTGCGCATCGCGATGACCGCACAAAGAAGCACCCGCATGATCATCGCGGTGGGCAGCGGCAAGGGCGGTGTAGGCAAATCGACGCTAACCGCTAATTTGGCGATAGCATTGACGCAACTCGGCCGGCGCGTTGGCGTTGTCGATGCGGATATATATGGGCCGTCACAGCCGCGACTGTTGGGCAAAGATGATGTAAAGCCCGGCACCGATGGCGATAAGCTGATCCCAGTGATGAGCGCGCACGGCGTTCCTCTATTATCCATGGGGCAGTTGGCAAAGCCGGGCCAAGCGATTGCGTGGCGCGGGCCAATGGCAGGTCGGGCGCTGGAGCAACTGGTCGATGCCAAGTGGGGCGATGTTGACCTGTTGCTCGTCGATTTGCCGCCTGGCACGGGGGACATTCAATTGTCGATGCTGCAAAAATTTAAACCTTCGGGCGCGATTATTATTTCGACTCCGCAAGATTTGGCGTTGATTGATGCGGCGCGCGCGATTGACCTGTTCACCCAATCTGGCGTTCCCATCATCGGCATGGTCGAAAATATGGCGGGCTATGCCTGCCCACATTGCGGCGAAGTCAGCGACCCCTTTGGAATCGGTGGGGCCGAGAAAGAGGCAATAGCTATGGGACTATCTTTTCTAGGTCGGATTCCCCTTGACAGTTCAATACGATTGTCCAGCGACGCGGGGGTGCCACCCGCAGCACAAGGGGGGTCGCTAGCCGATCCATTTCGCGCCATCGCTGCGCACCTTGCCAGATGGCTGGATAACCAGAAACAGGACATGGCATCGACATGAACCGCGCTGACAATTTGCGTAGCGCGGTTGGGCAGGGCATCGGCCAATATTTGCCAACCCGACGCACATTGATGATCGGTGGCGGCGCGACAGTTGGGCTTGCGCTTGCCTGGGCAGCCTGGCCGCGCAGTCAGGGCGCGCCGATCAATGCTGGGCCGGGTGAACATATCTTTGGGCCTTACCTCAAAATCGGCATTGACGGGCATGTTGCGGTAATGGTTCCTCAACTTGAGATGGGGCAGGGGATCTTCACCCTGTTTGCGCAATTGGTTGCCGATGAACTTGGGGCGGATTGGCGAACGGTTTCGGTTGAGCC
>ERZ1292633.1990-Hain-H41-02um-R1-1990-length-21300-cov-5_pt1 | contig 21300 bp, 12 predicted proteins | sample MGYA00564406_ERZ1292633 | MGnify/ENA primary metagenome ERZ1292633 (study PRJEB36523, sample SAMEA6512639) | groundwater metagenome | collected 2019-01-08 | study: AquaDiva: Metagenomics assemblies of 32 groundwater samples
TGCTCCCGCCGTAGCGCTTCGCCGTCCCGCTCCACGGAGCGCATCCGCTGCGCGTGCTCGGCGTAGCGCTTCTTTCCGATCGTCAGACGCGCCACCATCGTCGCCAGCGCGCCCGCGAGGGAGCCGGCCAGAGCCGCCACGCTTCCTCCGCCCGGCGTCGGCGCCGAGGAGGCCACCTCGTCCAGGAACTCCGGCACCGCCTGCTCCGCCGCGCCGATATTTCGGGCCAGCCGATTCTCCAATATCTGCTCTCGCGAGAAGTTCTCGAGCCGCAGCGTGTGCTCCGCGACGTCGAGGAGCGCGTCCTGGCAGACCAGGCCGACGATCTCGCTTCCCACGATCGGAACTCCGTAGCGCTCCGCCTCTTCTCGAATCATCGCGAAGACGCGGTGCACCGGAGTGCCCCACGTGTTCACGAGGTTCATCGAAACCTGCACGATTCCGCGCTCGTGCAACTCGAAGCCGAGCGCCTTCACGTAACGCAACCCGCCAGTCTGAAAGCGGATCGCCTTCGCGATTCGCTTCGCCACCTCCACGTCGCGGGTGCCGAGATTCACGTTGAACGCGAGCAGCGGCAGCCGCGCCCCGATCGCGATCGCGCCCGCGGACGCGTGAATCGCCTTCGGACCGAAATCGGGATCGCGCTCGGGGTTCACTCCGAGTTCCTTCGCGATCCCTTCGAACTCGCCGCGCCGGACGTCCGCCAGATTCTGGCGAGCCGGCCGGGTTGCCGCGGCTTCGTAGAGATAGACCGGTATCCCCAGCTCCGTCCCGATCCGCTCCCCGGCCCGGCGCGCCAATTCGACGCAGCGATCGAGCTTCGCGGTGCCAATCGGCACGAACGGCAACACGTCTGTGGCCCCCATCCGCGGGTGCTCGCCTTGGTGTTGCCTCAGATCGATCAGCTCTGCCGCCTTCCGGACTCCCCGGAGCGCCGCCTCCAGCACTGCCTCCGGTTCTCCCACGAAGGTGACCACCGAACGGTTGTGATCGGCGTTCATCTCGTGTCCGAGCAACCGGATCGAGCGATCATGCGAAATTTCGGCAACAATGGCCGTAACTACAGACTTATTTCGCCCTTCGCTGAAGTTGGGGACGCACTCGACAAGCTCCGCCATCGGGTACCCTCCTGGGCATGAATGGTCACGGGATAGAGGCTAGGCGTCGCCCCACAAGTGATTGTAATGACGGTTGGTTAAGGCCTAATGTTCAGGTGCAACGCGATCCATGGTCGGCTTCGTGGACAACGGCGCCGCGAATCACCACGGCGCGCGCGTGATCGTGTCCGTAGTGGTATGGAATGTGGCGGTAGTCTCCCCCCTCGAAGAGGACGAGGTCGGCCTGAAATCCTGGCTGGATCCGGCCAATCCGGCTGTTTCTTCCGATCGCGGCCGCGGCGTTCACCGTCACGGCCATCCACGCCTCGGCCGGCGTCATCTTCATCTGTGTGACGGCCAGCGTCATGGCGAGGGAGAGCGAGGACGACATGGTGCTCCCCGGATTCCAGTCCGTCGCCACCGCCACGGGGAGTCCCATCTCGATCATCCGGCGGGCCGAAGCGTACGGGAGTCCGAGCGTGAAGGCCGTTCCCGGCAAGAGCACCGCGACGACGCCTGCCGCGGCCATGGCCCGGAGGCCATCCTCCGACGAGAAGAGGAGATGGTCCGCCGAAATGGCCCCGACTTCCGCTGCCAGCGCCGCGGCGCCCACGTCGCCCAATTCGTCGGCGTGTAACTTCGGCGCCAGACCATGCCGCTTCCCCGCCTCGAGCAGCCGGCGCGATTCTTCGGCCGTGTAGATCCCCTTGTCGCACCAGACATCGCAGAAATGGGCAAGCCCTTCCGCGTGGACCGACGGGATCATCTCTTCGATGAGGAGGGCGATGTACTCCTCGCGGCGGGGACGGTACTCCTCAGGAACGGCGTGGGCGCCCAGGAACGTCGGGACCACCTCCACCGGAGAGCCGGCCGCGGCCCGCCCCAGCGCGCGGAGTTGCTTCCCTTCCTCGCTCCAGGAGAGTCCATAGCCGCTCTTGGCCTCGACCGTCGTCACGCCTTGCGCCAGGAGCACACGGAGCCGGCCCGCTACTCGATCCGCCAGCTCGTCCTCACTCATTTCGCGGAGCGCCCGCCGGCTCGACTCGATACCGCCGCCCTTGGCCGCAATCGATTCGTACGATTCACCGCGCGCACGAGCGTCGAACTCCATCTCCCGCGTTCCGGCGAAGGGGAGATGCGTGTGGGCGTCGATCAGCCCGGGCGTCACGAGGAGACCGCGCGCGTCGATCACGCGGGCGGCAAGCCGCTCTGGAAACTCCGCCGTCACGTCGGCGGTCGGCCCCACGGCGGCGATCTTTCCCCCCAGGCAGGCGACCGCCGCGTCGGCGAGAACGAGCGGCTGATCGAGCGCGCTCCCCCGAAGCGGCGCGCCGGCCGGCGTGGCGGGGGCGGTCAGGAGCTGTGCCGCCCCGACGATCAGCAGATCGGCACGGCGGGCTGTTCCCTCGTGCGGCGACGCGTTCCCGCTCATGTGGCCCGCGGAATCGTGAGGCCGTGGTGCTTCGCGTTCGCCATGGCGTCGGGATACCCGGCGTCGGCGTGGCGGAAGATCCCCATGGCGGGGTCGTTCGTGAGGACGCGGCGGATGCGGGCGAATCCCGCCGGCGTGCCATCGGCCACCATGACGACGCCCGCATGGATGGAGTTCCCGATCCCTACCCCGCCTCCATGGTGGACCGAGACCCACGACGCACCCGAGACGGCGTTCACGAGCGCGTTCAGAATCGGCCAGTCGGCGATCGCATCGCTCCCGTCAAGCATGGCTTCGGTCTCACGGTGAGGCGAGGCGACTGACCCGCAATCGAGATGGTCTCTGCCGATGACGATTGGCGCGTCGACCTCTCCCCGCTCCACGAGGCGATTCAGCACCTCCCCGAAGCGCGCTCGTTCACCCATTCCGAGCCAGCAGATGCGGGCCGGCAGTCCCTGAAAGGCGACACGCTCGGAGGCGAGCTTGATCCAGCGGTGAAGCGGCTCGTTGTCCGGAAAGAGCTCCAGGACCGCGCGGTCGGTGACCGCGATGTCCCGGGGGTTCCCGGAGAGCGCCGCCCAGCGGAACGGCCCCTTTCCTTCGCAGAAGAGGGGCCGGATGAACTCGGGGACGAAGCCCGGAATCTTGAACGCGTCGGTCACCCCCGCCTTCTCGGCCTGCGCGCGGAGGTTGTTGCCGTAGTCGAACGTCACCGCGCCCGCATCCTGGAACGCCCGCATGGCCTGCACGTGGCGCCCCATCGATTCGATGGCGAGCGCGATGTAGCGTTTCGGATCGTCCAGGCGGAGCTGCAGCGCGTCGGCGTACGACATGCCGCCCGGAACGTAGCCGTTCAGCTCATCGTGGGCCGAGGTCTGGTCGGTGACGAAATCGGGGCTCACACCGCGCCGGACCATCTCAGGGAGAAGATCGGCGGCATTTCCCACGAGTCCGATGGAAAGGGCGCGGCGGCTCTTCGTCGCCTCCTCCACCCAGCGAATCGCCTCGTCGAGCGAGGTGGTGCTCTTGTCGACGTAACGGGTCTCCAGTCGGCGCTCCACGCGCTGGGGGTCGACCTCGATGGCGAGGCAGACTCCCTCGTTCATCGTGACGGCCAGTGGCTGCGCGCCGCCCATGCCGCCCAGGCCCGCCGTGAGAACCCACTTCCCCTGAAGCGTCCCTCCGCCGTGCTGCCGCGCCGCTTCGGCAAAAGTTTCGTAGGTCCCCTGGAGGATGCCCTGCGTCCCGATGTAGATCCACGAGCCGGCCGTCATCTGGCCGTACATCGTGAGCCCCTTCGCTTCCAGCGCGCGGAACTCGTCCCAGGTCGCCCACTTCGGCACCAGGAGCGAGTTCGCGATGAGGACGCGCGGCGCGTCGGGGTGCGTGTTCACGACGCCGACCGGCTTGCCCGACTGAACGAGGAGCGTCTGATCGTTCTCTAGCGACCGGAGCGACGATACGATCGCGTGGTAGTCGGGCCAGCTTCTCGCCGCGCGCCCGGTGCCGCCGTAGACGACGAGGTCTTGCGGCCTCTCGGCCACGTCCGGATCGAGGTTGTTCATGAGCATCCGGAGCGCGCCCTCCTGGTGCCATCCCTTGCACGAGCGCTGTGCTCCACGCGGCGCGCGGATCGGCTCGGCCGGAGGCGTGCCCCGGAGAGGAACGGGCGCGGAATCGGTGCGGGTCATCGGACTGCTCCTTTCGGCTAGAACGGCGCCACGCCGGCCGCATCGGCCGCCGCGGCGCTCGCGATCCACGAATCGAGACGATCGAGATCCTGATCGAGGCGCCGGTCTCCCGTGAGCGGAGGAACGAGCGCGCGAATGCCGGCATGGAGCGACTCGAGAGCCGCGCTCGACCGCGCGGGCCGCAGCGACTCGACTCCCTGCGCGGCGCAAAGCAGCTCCGCCGCCACCACGCGGCGGACGTTACGAACGAGGGCCAGCGCTTTCATCGCGGCGTGCATGGCCAGGCTCACATGATCCTCCTGCCCCGCCGAGGAGGGAATGGAATCGACCGACGCCGGGTGGGCCAGCGCCTTGTTCTCGGCTACCAGCGCCGCCTGAAGATACTGGACGATCATCAGACCGGACTCGAGCCCCGGATTCGTGGCGAGGACCGGCGGGCGCCCGCTCTTCGCCGATTCCAGGAGCAAGTAGGTTCGCCGCTCGGCAATCGAACCGACCTCCGCCATTCCGATTGCCAGGAAGTCGAGCGCCTGTGCCACCGGCTGGCCATGAAAATTTCCGGCCGAGACGATCTCAGGAGGAGAGGCGCCGGCGGCGCCAGCCGTCAGGCAGAGCGGATTGTCGGTGACGCTGTTCACTTCGGTGACCAGCCGCTCCCGCGCGAACCAAGCCGCCTCCAGCGACGCTCCCGCGACCTGGGGAGCGCAGCGGAAGGAGTAGGGGTCCTGCACGCGGTCGCAGTCGGCGTGCGACGCCACGATGCCGCTCCCCTGCAGGAGACGGAGAACAGCCGCCGCGGAGGCGATCTGTCCCGCGTGCGGCCGAAGCGCATGAACGCGAGGATCGAACGGCTTGGGGCTCCCTCGCATCGCCTCCACCGAGAGCGCGCAGGCCGCGTGGGCGGCGCGAAGCACTTCGAACCCTTCCGCCAGCGCGAGCATCCCCACGGCCGTGGCTGCCTGGGTTCCATTGATGAGGGCGAGCCCTTCCTTCGCGGCCAGGATCAGCGGCGCCAGTCCCGCGTCGCGCAGGTGCTCCGCCGCGGGCGCCACGCGTCCCGCGTGCCGAGCCTCCCCTTCCCCGATGACGACGAGCGCGAGGTGCGCGAGCGGAATGAGATCGCCGCTCGCGCCGAGCGATCCCTTGCTCGGGACGACCGGGAGGATGTCGCGCTCGCGAAGTTCCAGAAGCCGCGCCACGAGTTCCGGCCGCACGCCGCTCGCGCCGAGCGAGAGAGAGTGGGCCCGGAGCGCCAGCATGAGCCGGACGACGGCGGGCTCCAATTCCGGTCCCGCGCCCGCCGCGTGGCTCCGCAGCAGATTCACTTGCAGGACCGCCAGGTCGGCGTCGGCGATCCGGACCGACTTCAGGGCGCCGAATCCGGTGTTCACGCCATAGACCGCGGCCCCACGATGGAGCGCCGAGTCGATCAGCGCGCGCGAGGGCGCCATGCGTGCCGCGGCGCCGGAGTCGAGATGGGCCGGAGCGCCGGCTGCCAGGGCGCGGGCGTCGTCGAAGGTGAGCGCGCGTCCTCCGATGGGAACCGGCTGCGAGGTCACGCTGGGCACGGGAGAACCTCCATTTCAATGAAGTCGCGAATCAGGGCCGCCGCTTCCACGGGGGTGCGGGCCACGGCCGGGCGTGACGGAAGGCAGGCGGCGAAGCGGGCGCCATACCCCGATCGCAGGATACGCGGGTCGGCCACCAGTACCGCGCCGCGGTCGGTCGCGCTCCGGATCAGGCGGCCGACGCCCTGGCGGAATCGGAGGATCGCCTCCGGGAGCATCAACTCCTTGAAGGGATCGCCCCCCTCCGCGCTGATCCGCTCCGAACGCGCCTCCACGACCGGGTCGGTCGGCACCGGGAACGGAAGCCGCGCGATGACGAGGACCTCGAGCGCCGCGCCCGGAAAATCGACACCCTCCCAGAACGACGCGGTGCCCAAGAGAACGCTCCCGGGACGATCGCGAAAGGCGTCGGCCAGCGGCGCGGCAGGTGCTCCTGGCGCCTGGGCCAGGAGCGGAACGCCCAGGGCGGCGAGCGGCGCGCGGAGCCGTGATGCCAGCGCCTCCAGCATCTGAAATGACGTGAGGAGGACGAGTGTGCTTCGCCGGAGCGTCGCGAGCGAGGAGACGGTCGCGGCGAGGCCGTCCACGTAGGCAGCGTCGTTCGGGGCGCTTCCCTCCAGCACGACCGATCGAACCATTCGCTCGAGCGGGAAGGGCGACTCCAGACACTCGCTCTCCACTTCGGTCGGCTCGAGGCCGAGCGCGCGGACGGCCGGCGCGAAATTCCCTTCGGGCGCCAGCGTGGCCGAGGTGAGAAGGACGCGCTCCGCGTGGGCGAAGATGCTGTCGCGAAGCGCGCCGCCGACGCGAAGCGGCCGGCGATTGAAGCGGGGCGCACCGCGCTCGTCGCGGTCGAGGTAAAAGGCGTGATCGCGCTCTTCCAGCCGGACAACGGCGCGGAGCGCCTGCTCGGTCTCGATCCAAGCGGCCACGCGGGCGTGCCCCTCCGCGAGGGCGTCGTCGGATCCGGGCTTCAGCGCCCCCGTCTCGGTCTCCGCTTCGTGGAGGGCGCGCTCGAGAGCCCGGATGAGGCTTCCCAGCGCCCCGAGCAACAGATCGAGCGAGGCGGGGCTCACGGCGGCGAGATCGACGCCGGGACCTAGCCGTGCGGCGGCGACACCGTCGGGAAGGAGCGCGGCGAGATCGCGCGTGAGCGCCGCGGTGTGATCGAGTACGGGGCGGAGCGCCTGGTCGGCCTCCACGATCCGTTCCGCGACGCTCGTCGAGCGGCCACGCCGCAAGGAGCGAGAGAGGAGGCGGAGGGATCCATTTCGCGCGTCCGTTCGCGCGGCGAGCCTCGCCACGTCCTGCATCCCGACCGTGACACCGAAGGTCTCGCGCGCCACACGCTCGAATTGATGCGCCTCGTCCAGGATCAACGCGCCCGACTCCGCGACGACCGACTGCCGTAGCCCGGCATCGGAGAGGAGAAGGGCGTGATTCAGGATCACGACGTCGGCGCGCCTGGCCTCGCGCCGCGCCGCCTTGACGAAGCAGCCCGACGCGGCATCGCAGTCGGGGCCGGAGCAGAAGATCGGATCGGAGGCGATGTCCGCGGCCAGGACCGACACCGGGCCGAGTCCCAGCGTCGCGAGTTCCTCGAGTTCCCCGCTGCGCGTTTCCTCGACCCACGCTTCCAGCCTCTCGAGCATCTCCGCGTCGAGCGGAGCGCCACCGGCGAAGAGACGCCTCTGGCGAAGCCGCGCGTGCGCTCGCCTTCGGCAGAGATAGGAGGCGCGCCCCTTCAGCGTCGCGGCCCGCACGGGCCGGCCGAGCGCGCGCGCCGCCAGCGGTACGTCGCGCGTGACGAGCTGTTCCTGGAGCGCCTTCGTGTGCGTGCTGACGACAATTGGCCCCGAACCGGCCGCGCGAAGGAGAAGGGCGGGGACCAGGTAGGCAAGCGACTTCCCGACGCCGGTCGGGGCCTCCACGGCAAGCACACCCCGGTACAGCAGCAACTCAGCCCAGCGATGGGCCATGCGGGCCTGGGCTGGCCGGTGCTCGAAATCGGGACTGCATCGCTCGAGGCGTTCGAACGCCTCCTCGGCCAGCGTCACGAGATCGAAATCGCTCGAGTTCATGGGCCTAGATCGTTTTGGGATTGGAAGATCGGACGGTTGACCGTTCGAAACTACGGGAGGCGGGCAGGGTTGTCAACGCGGGCCGTTCGCGGTCTTCCGAAGAGCTGAATCGAGGACCTGGCCGCGGCGCGCCACGACCTCGGGGAGCGCCAGAACGTCTTCCTCGCTGGTATTGAAATTCACGATGCAGGCTCGGAGCACGTAGCGACCGCCGAGGACCGCGTTGGAGACGAAGAGTTCCCCTCCCCGCTGGAGATCGTCGAGCAGCTCTTGGTTGAGCCGGCTCAGATATTCCTCCACGGCGGCTTCGCCCCGCCGCGTCCGGAGATCGGTCGGAACGTAGCGAAAGGTCACGATGCTGAGGTCGCAAGTTAGCGCCTCGAGCGCCTCGTGCTCCTCGATCGCGCGAGCCATGGTGCGTGCGAGGCGGATGTCATCGGAGATCAGTCGCCGGTAGCCCTCCGCTCCGGCATGACGGAAGGCGAGCCAGACTTTGAGCGCGCGAAATCCACGCGAATTCTGCATCCCGTAGTCGACGAAGTTCACCGACTTCTCCTCGAAGTGATAGTAAGGCGGATGGTAGGAGAATGCGGCTCGATGAAGCTCTGGATCGCGGATCAGCGCGCACCCCGCCTCGAGCGGCGAGTAGAGCCACTTGTGCGGATCGACCGCGACCGAGTCGGCCTCGGAGAGCGCGCACAAATCGTCCGGCGCTTCCGGCACGGCCGCGGCAAGCCCGCCGTAGGCTCCGTCCACGTGAAACCAGAGGTTCTCTCTCCGACAGACGGCGGCGAGCGCACGGAGCGGATCGGTGGCGCCGGTGCTCACGGAGCCGCCGGTGCCGACGACCAGAAAGGGAAGATCGCCCGCGGCACGATCGGCCGTCACCTGCCGCTCCAGTTCCTCGATGCGCATGCGATAGGAAGAATCGGTTTCGATCCATCGGATCGAATCGGTGCCGAGGCCGGCCAGGTCGGCGGCCTTCTGGATCCAGGTGTGCGTCTCCTTCGACGCGTATGCGCGGAGCCGTCCCCTCCCCGAGGGCATGGCGCCCTCCACCTGCACCGGCCAGGGCGCCTTGGCCGCGCGCGCCGCGAAGAAGCAGACCATGTTCGCCATGTTCCCGCCGCTCACCAGGATTCCACCGCACGCTTCGGGAAAGCCAATGAACTGGGCGATCCAGCGAACGGTCTGCACCTCGATCTCCGACGCCGCGGGGGAGAGCGTCCAGCCGCCGACATTCGGATTCACCGCCGCCGCGATGAAGTCGGCGAAGATGCCGATCGGCGCTGGAGAGGAGGTGATGTAGCCCCAGAAGCGGGGGTGTCCGTTGAAGAGCGAGTGGTCGAAGATCAGGCGAGTGCTTTCCACGATCAGGGCCGCCGGATCGCTCCCCTTCTCCGGTAGCGGCGCATCGGTTCCGAGTGCCGCGCGCACTTCCGAGGGCCGCTCGCCCGGAGTGACGGGCCGGCGCGGAATCGACTCAAGCAGATCCGCCAGTTGGTCGACCAGGCGGTGCCCGATCGCACGAAACTCGGCGGGGGGAATGGCGAGCGGGCGTTCACGGCTCATGGGCGAAGTCCCTCGAAGAGATCGGTCTCGCGGCGGCGGCCACCATTCACCGTGCTGAAGACGCGGTAGAAGTACTGTTTCCCCCAAAGAGCCTGGTGGTGTTCGGGAGAGAGCTCGCGAAGGCGCCGATAGCCGGCAACCTGAGATTCGTGGCAGGTGACCGCCTTCCAGACGGTCGGCCACTCCGCACTCGTGTCGATGACCGTCGTAATCGCCCAGTCGAGCCACGGCTCCGCTTGTCGCTCCACGCCATCCACCTGGCAAGTCAATCTCTTGAAGGCTTCTTGGTAGGCCGCCCACGGCCCGGCAGGCCAGGCCATGTAGTAGAACTTCGATACCGCGTGCGGCGCCGGAGGAACGCCGGCATCGTGGCGCGGATCGGCGGCGGCCACGATCGCGGCAGCGGCGAACTGTGAGATCGCGATGTGGTCGGGGTGACCGTATCCGCCATCGGGCCCGAACGTGACGACGACCTGGGGACGGATACGCCGAATTTCGCGCGCGATACGGCGCACCGCGGCCACGGGAGCGACCTGATCGAGCGCCCCATCTTCGTAGTCGAGGAGCGTCAGCTCCCGCACCCCGAGCACGGCCGCCGCGGCCCGCAATTCGGCCTCCCGCAATCGCGCCAGCGCGGCGCGCCCGGGATGTTCCGGCCCTTCGCCCTCCCTCACGCCGCGGAAACGTCCCGCCTGCCCCCGCGTCGCCGTGAGAACGTACGTTTCGATCCCCTCGGCCGCGTAGGTCGCGAGGATTCCGCCGACACCAAGCGATTCGTCATCGGGATGCGCCAGGAGCGCGAGGAGGCGGAGCGGCTCGCTCACTCGCCCCGCCCCGTTTGGCGCAGCGCGTCGCGAAATCGCTGGTCGTCCCATACCTCGATGCCGAGCGACTCGGCCTTCGTCAATTTCGACCCGGGATCGTCACCCGCGATCACGACATCGGTCTTCTTGCTAACCGAGGAGGTCACGCTGCCGCCCCCTTCCTCGATGAGGCGAGCCGCGTCGGGGCGCGGCATCGAGATCGTCCCCGTGAGGACGAACGTCTTCCCCGCGAACGGTCCAGCCGATGGACGCACGCGGCGCGCGGGAGGAACCCCCACGACGCCGCGCGCGTCGAGCCGGCGAACCAGAGCGCGGCCTTCCCTCGACCGGAAGAAGGCCTCCACACTTGCCGCGATCTCGGGACCTATTCCAGGAATCCGCTGGAGAGCTTCGTCGTCGGCTTCGGCAAGGGCGTCAAGCGATCGGAACGCCTCGGCAAGAAGGCGAGCCACACTGGCTCCCACGTGGTGGATTCCAAGGGCGACGATGAGCCGCTCCAGTGGCGCCCGCTTGCTCTTCGCGATCGCGGCGACCAGATTCGCCGCCGACTTATCTCCCATCCGCTCGACCGGCACCAGTTGCTCCACGGTCAAGTCATAGAGATCGGCCGGATCGGAGACGAGCCCGGCGTCGACCATCGTGTCGACGGTCTTCTCTCCCACGCCTTCGATCTCAAGCGCCCCGCGGCTCGCGTAGTAGATGATCCGGCGGCGCACCTGCGCCGGGCAGTAGAGATTCTCACAGCGAATGGCTGCGGCCTCGGGGTCGCGGACGAGCGGCTCGCCGCAGACGGGGCACTTCGTCGGCACGGGGAAGGAGCCACGGCGCCGGCCCTTCGACACGACGACGCGCACGACCTTCGGGATCACATCACCGCCCTTCTCGATGGCGACGCGATCTCCCTCACGGATATCCTTCCGCTCCAGTTCGTCGAAGTTGTGAAGCGTCGCGCGCCCCACCATGGTCCCGAGCAGCATCACGGGCTCGAGAATCGCGACCGGGGTGACGACGCCGGTTCTTCCGACCTGAAGTTCGATCCGCGTGAGCATAGTCTCCGCTTCGTGGGAGCCGAACTTGTAGGCGATCCCCCACCGAGGACTTTTTGCGGTGAAGCCGAGCCGAGCCTGTTCGCGAAGGGAGTCGACCTTCACGACGAGCCCGTCGGTGCCGTAGGCGAGCTTCTCGCGGAGCGTCTCCCAGCGGGCGCAGTGGGCCCGGAGTTCCTCGAGCCCGCGCACGCGGGCGTTGTCTGGATTGACACGAAGCCCCTGTTTCGACGCGAATTCCAACGCATCGAGATGGGAATCGAACCCGTGCTCCTCCGCGCGCACCACCTGGTAGATGAATATCTGGAGCGGCCGGCGCGCTACCTCCGATGTATCCAGCGTCTTCAGACTTCCCGTTGTCGCGTTCCGCGGGTTCATGAAGGCCTTTGCGCCCGCCTCCTCGCGGCGCTTGTTCATCCGGTCGAACGCCTTCGTCTCCATGTAGACCTCGCCTCGCGCCTCCAGAACCTCCTGAGCCGTACGCCCTCGGAGTCGAAGCGGGATGGCGCGAATCGTTCGGAGGTTCGCCGTGATGTCGTCCCCTTTCTCGCCGTCTCCACGGGTGAGACCCTGAACGAACCGCCCCCCCTCGTATCTCAGGTGGACCGCCACGCCGTCCACCTTCGGTTCGACCACGTAGGTCACCTGCTCCACGGCCAGGCTCTTCCGGACGCGGGCATCGAATTCCGCGACTTCGTCCAGCGAATAAGTGTTATCGAGACTCAGCATCGGTGCGGTGTGCCGGACGGCGGCGAACGGCGACAGGAGTCCCTTCGAGACGCGTTGCGTCGGCGAATCGGGATCGGCCAGTTCCGGGTGCTCACCCTCCAGTTCTTGGAGCTCGCGATAACGCCGATCGTACTCGCGGTCGGAGATCTCCGGCTCGCCGAGGACGTGATAGAGATGGTCGTGCCGCTCGATCTCACGTCGAAGCGTGGCGATGCGCTGAACCGCGTTGGGGCTCACCAACGGCTCCCGTATCGAAGGTGAATGGTGGCGGCGCCAAGCGAAGCGCCCGGGCGAAGTCCGAGTTCGACACCCACCGTGCCGGCGGCGGCGCGCGTCCGGAGTCCCGCACCGTAGCCGAAGTCCCACCCGTCGCTCAACTCCGTTCGTGCCAACGCTCCGGCCGCGCTTCCCGGCGTTGCGTTCCCCGCCGCGAGGGGACGCGCGAGTTCGTGCCAGCCCGCGTCGGCGAAGATATAGGCCCGGCCCCCGGCCGGATCGGTGAGCCAGCGATGCTCGATGCTGAATGTGGCAATCCGGCTCCCCGCGAAAGCCCGCTCGCGGTGTCCTCTGAGCCCCTCGTTTCCACCGAGGTAGTGAAGCTCCTCAGCAGGGAAGGAGGCGCCGCCGAGCGAGGTCCCTTCGGCGCGCGCCGAGGCGTGGAGCGCCGATCCGGCGCCGCGCGGGAGCGCCCCCTCGATCTGGATCGAGCCGCGCGAGAGCGACCGCGAGACGACCGGGAACCCAGGGAAGACTTCGCGGCGGCGCCCTCCATCCCCAGTGATCGAGGCGGTGAAGCCCGACCGCGGATTTGCCGCCGGAACGAGCGCGCGCCAGGCAAATCCGGCGCTGGCGGTCCAGTCGGAATTCGTGCCGCGCGCCACGCCACCGTACGTCGTGCCTGTCCTTGCGAAGGAGAGTGTGACGTGTCCCCGCGAACCGGCATGAACCCCGGCGCCCAGCGACCAGCGCGTGCGCGTGAAGAGTGAATCGACGACGTGCGCGTCGAGTGCCGCGCTCGCGTCGAGCGGTTGCCCGAAGAGCGCCGGCTCGCGATACCGAACCGCGTATTCGGTTCCCACGGCTCCGAGCCCCGACCAGCGGAGCCCCGCCGCGCGGCCGCTCCCCGCGATGTTCTCCAGCGCGAGGTCGATCGCTCCGGTCACTCCCCCGCCCTGCGCGGCGCCAACAACTCCCTCGAAGCGGCTGGAGCGCGCCTCCTCCACAGGCACGATGAGTCGCGCCCGGTCGGGCGCGCTACCCGGGGCGACGCGCGGCTCACCCACGACCGCGAAGAGTTCGCTCGCGAGGAGCCGGTCGCGCGCCGCCTCCAGCATCGCCGGACGAAGCCGCTCTCCACGCCGCACGCCGGCGATCGCGGCCGCCGCGTTGGGGCGAGTCGTCCGCGCCCCCTCCAGTTCGAACGACTCCAGACTCACCACGCCTCCGGAGCGTACGGCGAGGTGAACCCAGGTGGTCGCGCCGGACGGCACGATCGAATCGACCGTCGCATCTCCCGCGTAATGCCCCGACTCGAGCAGCCGGTCACGCACGGCGGCCACGCCCGAGGCGATCGCCTCCAGACGTGACCGGCCGGGCGCCGCGGCGGCACGATCGAAGGCGCGCGCGTGGGCAGCCACCGCCACCGTATCGCCCGCGGCGCGAATCGCCGCGCGAAGGATCGAGCGCGCCGGCTTCACGCTCCGCTCGCGCGATGACGCCATCGCCGTGGCGCCGGTCAGATCGACGCGAAGCGACGCAAATCCCGGAGTCGATCCCTCCCCGGGATGGAGCACCAGCCGGACCGAGGCCTCCAGCGGACCGCCACGTGCGATTTGATCTCGAATCCGGGCCGCCATGGCCTCTAGCTCCAGCCGGCTCCACAATCGAGCCCTCGCCACCGGCGCTTCCTCCCCGGCCGCCGCGCTCAAGAGGGAGTCCTCGATGGAGAAGGCCTGGAGGGTGAATCGATCGCCACGAAACATGCCGCGTTCGAGCGAAGCGTTGCCCCTCGCCGCCGCACCGAGCAGGAACAGCGACAGGAGCAGCGACAGGAGCAGAACGCGAGTTGCGCGGCGATACGGGCGCGGGAACGGGAACACGGGCGGGCGCATCAGAACGAGCTCCTCAGTTCCAGCCGCGCGTTGTACGTGCCGGTGGCGCCCGGAATGGCCGCGCCATTCAGGCCGAGCGTGAGTTGCAGCCGGTCGCGCATCGTCCATTCCGATAGCAAGTCGTAGTCGAGCCGCTCCCCCAAGACCGGCGCGAGCACGGCCCCCGGCGGCGCGTAGATTCCATCTCGATTGGTCCTCCCCCAGAGCGCCCGGGCGTCGACGCGGAGGCGCCCTCCCGCCGCGCAGCGAAGGGCCGGTCCCGCCGACCATGTTGCCTGGGTTCCTCCGAGCAACGCATCGCGATCGTGCCGGTAGCGGCCCAGGAGGGAGAGATTCCACTGCGGCCCCGCCGCGCGAGAGAGTTCCACCTCGGTCCCTCTCCCTTCGAGCCGGCTCCGAGTCCGATCGGGCGTGTCGGAGCGGGTAGATTCGTAGCGGCTCTGGTCGATGGTGACACGCTCGGTTAGCCGTAACCGGAGAGGAAGTGGATGCCGGGCACGGATCGTCACGTCGCGCGAGTCTCGCCCCACGCGGAGATTCTCGAGGTCGCCCAGGAGTTCGCGGCGCGCTCCCGCCTCCACCCTCAGGTCGAACGCGGCGCCGGCCGGGACGAATTCCAGCGTTTGGCGGCCGCTCCACTCCCCGCGAATCGTGGCGTCGCCGTCGAGGTAATCGCCGAAGTGAAGGGCTCGCTCCAGCCGTCCCAGCGGAAGCCGCGACTGGCTGTCGAGCCGCAGCAGCGTGCTCGCGCCGAGGGCGCGCCACCAGGCGCGCCGAGCCAATCCCCTCTTCCCGGTACGCGAGGGATAGGCGTCAAGCCGGAATTGCCAGGAAGCGCGTGTCCGTGTCGCCTCGGGTCCCACCACGCTGACGAACTCGTACCCGCCTCCGGGGGCGAACGTGCCGGTCGCGTCGTAGGAACCGAGCCCCGATCCGATCGCCACCAGCGCGCGGCGCCGCTCCGGCTCACGGACTTGCGTGACGTCCCACCGGACCTCGCTCGTCAAAGCGCTTCCGACCCGGCCGCCCGTCAGCACCACCTGCGCGAGATCGGTATCGGCCCCACCACTCGAGGCGCGCGACCGTCGTCGCGCGAGCGAGGCGTCAACGGTCACGGCGTCGGCCCGGATCGTGGCGCCGCCATCGATCGCGACCGAGCGGAGGGCGCGATCTCCATCGGGCAGGAGCGTCGCGCGAAGAGCGTCCGCGTCGCGCCTCCAGGTGATGCCGCCCCGAAATCGCATCGCGGCGCTCGGCGCGAGTACGACGTTCCCGGAGGCGAACCGGGTGGCACGACGCGCCAGCGAATCGCCGTCGGCGCCGGTGACCCGTTCGTCGCCGGCACGGAAGCGGGGTTGCAGGAATCCCCGGGCGCGACTCAGCTCCACGTTCCAGCGGGAGCGCCGCCCGCGTCCCGCGTCTCCCTCGTTTCGCGCCTCCTCCCAGCGCGCCATGCCGCCGACGAGTCCTCGCCACACGGCCTCCGCGGCATGGCGCGTCGAGCGGGCGCCACCGGCAAGACGTCGCTGTCCCCACTCACCACGCAGGCTCATCGCGCCGGAGGGGTCGACCTGCGCGGTCGCTTCGTATCTTCGCTCGCCCGTGGCTCCGGCGCGCTGATTCCACCGGTCTCCCTCGAATGCCGCATCGACACGATCGAACGACGAGAACGACTCGTCCCGCGAGCGGACGGCTAGTCCCGCCCGAAACGAACCTCCCTTTCGGCCGAAGAGGCGAAGGGGCCGAGGGTCGAGCCGAAGGGCAACCCGCGCGGCGATGCCGCCGTTGTCGCCATCGTCCCGCCCACTCAGGAGATTCCGGTCGAGTGAGGAGCGCGCGAGCTCCGCGTCGAGCGAGAGCGCGTCGCCGAGTCGCGCCGTTCCTCCCGCGTCGACCAGCGTGGCCGCCGCGGGCACCGCCAGCGACCGCCCCGGGGCAAAGGAGCCGAGAGAAGATCCGAGATAGTGGTAGAAGCGAATTCCATCCAGGCCCACGGTGTCGGCATAGGCGCCGCGTCCCGCGCCCACCGAGGCGAATTCAACCTCGTGATCGCCTCCGCCGGATCCGAGATAGACCCATCGCGGCGCGGCGGGATCGCTTTCGTCCCAGGCGTAGCTGCCGGCGCCGGCGCCGGTGAATCGGACTCCGCTGGGGAGCGGCGCTCCCGCGGAGTCTCCCGCGCCGGAGAGAGCGCGGCGGTCCTCGTGCGTCAGTTCCGCGCCGAACGGCCGTTTCCAGTCGTCCCCCTCGCGCAGAAAGGCCGCGTACCAGGCTCCGCGGGCGCTTCCTCCGCGGGTCGTGGCCGCGTAAAGCTGCCGCTTGTAGCGCGCCGCGGCCGCTTCGTAGTCGACGCCGACGCGATTCGCGCTCGCGATCGGGTGGCGGACGGTGAACGTGATCGTGCCCGCCGCGTAATCCATGACGTAATCGGCGTCGGCGCCGCGGCGGAGCTTGGCGCCATCGAGCCAGACCGTCTCGCTCCCCGCCACGATTCCGCCGTCTCCCCCGCTCGAAGCGGCACGCGCCGTCAGGACGTACGGTCCCTGCTTTCCTTCCTGGCCGCGAAATTCGGCGGCACGTCGCTCCCCCTTCGCTCCGGCGGCGGTCACATCCCACCGCGTGCCGCGAACCGTGGCGCCGCCGCGCACGCCCTGCAGTTCGCGGCTGACGCGCGCGAATTCGCCGGGGAGCGCATCGAGGCGGAAGTCGCCAAGGGTCGCTTCCCCTCCCGGCGCGCGCACCGCCAGCGATATCCGGTCGAGGTCGTCGAGTTCGCGCGTCGCGCCGTCGGGCTCGAACGGCAGCGCGCGGTCGCTCAGCGTGGCGCTCAGGTCGACGTCGCCCGCGATCCTCCCGCGAAGCGAGAGGTCGAGACCCTGGGAAAGGGAGGCATCGCGACGTCGGCCCAGTTCGACCGAGAACGACTTCGAACCGCTGACAACGATGCGGTCGCCCGCCGCGGCGCCGGCGCCAGATGGTCCGCCGGTACCTCCCGATCCAAGCGCGTCGCGGCGGAGGAGCGACGTTGCTGCCGCCGCCGGCGGAGCACCCCACCCATCACGCGCGCCCGGAGGGAGCGAGGCGGAAACGGCAAGCGGAGCGCTAGCACGAAGGAGAAGAAGGCTCGGCGACTGCCGCACCGGGAGAATGAGGACGATGGAATCCGGCACCGCCGCGACGGAGCCCGAGTGAAGTGTCTCCACCTCCGCGCCGGAATTGGGCCGTGCCGCGCCGCGCGAGGGAGCGACGGCGAGCAGGCAGGTGAGCGCCACCGCCGGAAGAACGCGACTCATGGCGCGATTCCCCGTTCGACGATGAAGATCCAGATCTCCCCGCGCGATTCGTCGGCGACGGCAATTCGATCGTCGACGCTCCAGGCGATGGCTCCGGGGCGCCAGGCGTGCTCGCCACCGCCAAGCCAGCGCGTGTGGAGGCGCGCACCCTGGGAGTCGAACACGACGATTCGCGCCCCCTCCGCGTCGGCCACGTAGAGGGCGCCCGACGCATCGGCGGCCAGATCAGAGGGAGCGGCGGGAAGGGAGTCTCCGACGCTGATGGCCCGGCCCACCCGTCCGGTCGCCTCGAAGCGGCGAATCGTCCCAGCCTCGCGGTCGCCGATCCAGCCGCCGCCCAGCGGGAGAAAGACCGCGCTGGTGGGAGCGCCAAGCGACTCTTCCGGCGTCAGGAACCGATCGGAGCGCCGGCGGAGCAGCCGAGCGTCAAGCGGCACCAGATCGCGCGTGCGCGGGGCCAGGAGCCAGAGATCGCCGTAGCGATCACGGAGAAGCCTCGCCTCCGGCGCGCGCGCCTCCTCGGCCAGCCGCGGGTCGAGGTCGCGTGTCCCGAGATAGGCGGTACGCCGGTCGTAAGCGGAGAGCGCGGAGCGGGAGCGATCGAGGATGAGAAGTGAACCCCGAGCGTCGACCACGAGATCATGCGGGAGCGCGGAAGCCGGGGCCTCGTCGCCGAACACCATGGAGGCATCGGACTCGGAGGTGGACCTCGCGGACGCATCGCCGCGCGTCGGGAGTGGGAGTCGGACGACGCGACGAGCCCGGGCGTCGAGTACCAGGAGCGAACCATCCTCATCGAACGCCAGGCGCGAGGGGCGCTCGATTCCCCAGTCGCGGAGCCGGTCGAGATCCAGGAGCATCTCGGCGCGGAGGGAGCGTGGCGGCGCGGCCGAGTGACCCCTCGATTCGATCTCGGGAGTCGGGAGCGCCGTCGCGGGACGCGTGACGTCCAGGGCAAGGAGGGTGAACGCAAAGCAGACGGCCGCAAGGGCCACGTCGTTGAGTCGTCTCACGATGTCGTCACCCTCCGAGCGTCGCCAGAGAGCCGGTGGCGAACCCGCCGCCGGCGGGAGCGAACGCCGGGGCGCTAGAAGCGGCGGAGGAGGAGCAGGCGCGCGCCGCCGTCGGACGTCGCGTCGGCCAGGAGGCGCGTCCCCTCGTCGAGGCGCGCCTGCCCGTCCTTCATGAGGCGCCGGTGCAGGATCTGCGTGTCGACGGCGCTCACGAGACGGTTGAGAATCGCCGCCGCGAAGGAATACTTCGCGCGGTCGAACGCTCGATTCGAGGAGGCCCGGGTGCCGCGGTAGGCCTTTTGAAGTTCGGGACTGTTCCACGCCCAGGCCTGGTCGCCCGTAGGGAGATTCTGCAAGACGTAGGCGTCCTGTGCCGCGGGGTCGTCGGGGTGGAGGTCGCGCGCTTCGCGGCGGACATCCTCCTCGTAGCTTCCCGGGCCGGAACCGCTCGAGCGTTCGTACTGACCCACGAGCTTCCAGTAGCTGTCCTCCTCGCTATTGACGCCCACGCCCGCGTTCAGCTGGGCTTGTTCGATGTAATCGTCGCGGCGAAGGCGCCCCGCCACCTGGAACCAGACGTAGTGGGTCCAGATGAGGCCCTCGGCGACGAAGAACCCTGCCGCCCGCCCTCGCGCGCCAAGAGAGAGTTCGCCGGCGCCAGGAAGAAGCAGGGAGTAGAGGAGCGCCCGCCGCTTGCCGGGGCGCTTGGCTGGCGCGGTATCGGCCGACGCGGCCGGGGCGCCTTCCTGCTGGGCGAACGAAGCGGTCGCCAGGACCGGCGCGATCGGATCATTCGAGAGGTCCCGGGCCGCAAGTTGGAGCGGCGTGGAGGCCGGGAGGTCGAGCAAGAGCGCGGGCGCGAAGGGCGCGTCGTCCGCCGCCGCCGGCGAGGCGGTCAGCAGGGCGAGCAGAGCGACCAGCGCGCTAGTAGAGGCGGCGCGTGACCGTGATCTTGAGCGCATTTTCATTCGAGAACGGCCGTGTGCGCATGTTGAACTTGATCTGCGTGTCGTTTCCGAGATTGGCGCGGCCGCGGTTCTTGACCAGGCGGAGCACGTCGACCGCGCTTACGATGCGGTTCACGAAGCCGCCGACGATCGCGTAGCGGGCATTCTTCAGGAAGTTATTGCTGTCGTTCCGAATTCCGTAATAGAAGCGACGTGTTGGTGCGTCGGCCTTCGAGACATCGTAGCCTTCCCAGCCACTCCAGTAGATCGGCAGCTTGCCGACGTCCTCGTAATACTGCTGCTTGTTCGTATCGAGGAAGCCCAGGATCAGATTGTCGGCATCGGAGCCGGCATTGGCGGGGTCCGCCGCGATCCAGCGCTGGTAGTCCCATTTCTCGTCCGCGTACGCCTCGAACTCGTTTTCCTTCGTCTTCCCGCGATCGTGGTAGTAGAGATAAGTCACCCACGTCGCGCCTTCGAGACCAAGGTGAATCCAGCCCCGCTTGTTTCCCGCGTAGAGATGCCCCGCGCCAGGCACGATCATGTTGAGCAAGAAAGCGCGGCCCGGCGATTTGGCGACGGGAACCGACTCGTTCACCGGCACAAGACCGGGAATCGCGGCACTGGGCGGCACGGGCGCGGTCTCGACGACGGAGTCGGCGATGGCCCGCTGCGCGAGGAGAATCTCCCCGACTGAATTCGAGCGGTACTCGATGTCCGATGCGTGGGAAACGCCGGTGGCGAAGGCAGCCCAGAGGAGAGTCCCCAGGAGACCCGCGAAGACCATGCGATGAGCGAGGCGTAGAGTCAGAGTCTGGCGTCCTTGAACCGGGCGGATGTTGGGTTTACCAAACAAGTTAATGATACCTCGGGAAGGGCCTATCTGACAACGGCGAACTTCTGGAACGAGACCTCGCTGGCGCCGCCGCGGCGCGCCTCGATACGAACGAGGTATACCCCGCTGGCGAGATCTTGCAGCGGCAATTTCGTGACATTCTGCGCCGGAGCCGTGGCCCCGGAGAGTGTCCGAACGACCTCTCCGGCAGGGTCGAGAACCCGGATCTGCACCGAAGTCACCCCCGTATCCAGCGTGTAGGCAATGCCGATCTCGTTGCCACGCGAGGGGTTCGGGAAGCAGTAGAAAGACCCCTTCGCCACCAGCGCCCCGCGCGCCACCGGCGCCGACAGATCCAAATCGTCGAGGATCGCACTCCGCCGTCGATTCCCGTGGAGACCGATCCAGGGCGTCCGCCGGCTCGTTCCGTCGGAGCCGAAAAGAGCACTATCGGCACGAGCGCCCGTCTGGAACACGTCCCACTGCCCGCTCGCCCCAACGGCTGCCACGTGAAGCCATGCTGGCCCGGCGGGATCGGAGGTGAAGTCGGAGCCGTTCAGCGAGACGAGTAACGGCGTCGTGTCGGTGGAGCGCTCCATTCCAAGCGGCCAGCCCGTCAAAGTGCGGCCCCGGTCGTCGAGAGCGACGAGAAGGCCGTTCGTGAGGGCCGCCAGGAGATCCTGGCTGCCGTTTCCGTCGAGATCGGCCACCACCGGCGAGCCCGCCCCTCCCAAGGCGCCGGCGCCGTAGCGCGACGCCAGCGACACAGGCCACCCTAGCGACTCCACGCCGTTCCGGTTCCACCGATGAACGAAGCCGAGCTCGTCGATTGCCATGACTTCCGGAAAACCATCCCCGTCCAGATCTCCCGCTGCCGCGGCGCCAATCGTGCCCGCCACGGAGACCGGCCAGCCCTGGAGTTCGGCGCCGGACAGATCGAAGGCATGGACGGTTCCCCTCGGCGAGTCGACCACGATGAGTTCCAGGTTTCGATCTGCCTCCCGATCGAGGTCGACACCCAGAAGCGTGGGCGCGAAGTCGTTCACGCCGTTCACGGCCCG
>ERZ1292633.1991-Hain-H41-02um-R1-1991-length-21288-cov-6_pt1 | contig 21288 bp, 7 predicted proteins | sample MGYA00564406_ERZ1292633 | MGnify/ENA primary metagenome ERZ1292633 (study PRJEB36523, sample SAMEA6512639) | groundwater metagenome | collected 2019-01-08 | study: AquaDiva: Metagenomics assemblies of 32 groundwater samples
ATTTGTTTTGATTTGTTTTGATTTGTTTTGATTTGTTTTGATTTGTTTTGATTTGGTTTGATTTGTTCGCTCGGTTGCCCCAACACCCGCAAACCGAGAGTTGATCGCACCCGAAAAGCCAGCGGAGGGCTGAGATCAGCACGACACTCCGCGACCCACACATTGCCCTCCCGCGATCTGAGTCAAGCGCCGCGCATCAACCCGATGTGGGTCGCAGCACGCCTGTCCCTGTTGCTCCCTGCTCGCCGCAACTGAACTGACCCTCCTCAACAGATTTCCATTCATCCCGGTCATGGAAAACGAGGACGATCACATGTGTATGCAGCGTGGTTGTACGCAGATCGACTTGCTGGGCGCAAAGTGCAGAGATTGCAAAAAATTCTTCTGCTCTCGCCACATGCTCAAAGTGCAGCATTCATGCGCACTCGACATGAAAGCGGCGGCCTTAGTGGAGTGCCCAATTTGCAAACAAATCGTCTATCCCGAAAGTAATGAACCGATTGACACAACCGTAGCAAAACACATCGATGGAGGTTGCCGCCAAACTGCAAAACCATCACCACCGCCTGAGCGACTCAACTTTTGTTCAGCACCAAATTGTAGTCGAAATGAAGCGTCTCTGATTGTATGCCCAAATTGTGGCAACTCATATTGCGTCGATCACCGTCACGTTCACCCATGCCGCGTCGCACCGACCCCTGTGACCGCTGCTGCTCGTGTGTCACGTCGTCAGATACCCACCAGCAGCAAAACAAAACCACTTGGCCTCGAGTTCGGAAAGGACGTTTCACACATGGTTCGTGACCTAGAGTACGCGTGCTTGCAGGTCGTTGTCCCCTTGAGCTTGCAACCGTTGGACGCGTCGACAACAAATTTTTACTTTTGCGTGCCGAAGTCCACAGCAGCGGGACGACTGTTGGACTCCGTTTGCGAACATGCCGGAGTTTCGAATGCGAACAATCGTGCAACAACTCCAGGGAAAAGCCGCCTTCTGTTTGTCGAGTCGATGTCAAAAACAGCGTTGCCTATTTCACCATCGTCTCACGTCGGGAGTTTGCCGGCGATTATCTTCTTGACGACGGGAGAGCTCCTGGAAGCTGTTGATGCCAACACGTCCTCGACACGCGAGCAGACAAACACGTGCCGCGTTGTGTAGCTGCATGCCGCGTTGTGTTGCATTCGTCTCTTTTGTCTTGGTTGCGACTGAACTTGATTTTCATGCGATAGGGCGGGCTTACCCCCTCACCGTGATCGATTACGACCGTTTGTTGGTCATAAAGTCATCAGAACTCCGCTAATTTGACATCATGCTTGATAACTACAAGCTCATAGACTGGTACGACGATGCCGACTTGAAAACGGTTGATTTATCGCTGTCAACACTCTTTCTGTTCCATCCACGGTTGCGCGCCGTCGTGGAACTGGATGTCAATGTTGAAGAAACCGTGCAACACCTTTCGATCGAAGAGTCGCGACTGAGTCTGTTACTTCATTGGAAACGCGCCGGTTTCTTTGAAACCTACGAAAAACGTTGGTGTGCAAAGTGTCGCATTCAAGGTCATACGAAGTCAACTTGCACAAATCAACCACAGCTCTTCAGCTTGCTTCAACGGCACTCAGAAAAGAAGCACGCTTTGCAACAAGCTGCTTTGGCTGCCGGCGAACTTCGCAAGGGTAAAAGGCTTCCTCAGGTTTCGTTGGGGAATCATTCTCGTGTAGCGGTTTCCAGAGGCATGACTTCCGGTGTGCTTGTCGGACACATTGTCATGCTTGACACCAATCGTGGGTTCGGCGAAATCGAAGTGGCAGAGGTCAGCGGATCAATCGGAAGAATTCCATTTCACACCGATCGTACTGACTTCGGCTTGAAGCACATGGTTCGTACATCCGAGGTGCGCTTTATTTTGGAGTATGTCAACGATCGTCAAATGGCCGCAGAAGTTCAACCGACGCGTAGCACCTTTATTGCGGAGGACGTCGTTGCGTTCGTCGCGGCATGCGATGTTGGGGGTGCACATCCTGTGGATCAAATGCGGCATGTCATTCAACGGAAATTGGATTGGCCGGACCTCTTGAAAGCCATTCTCGACGTTCACATCGATCCTGCCATTGTTTTGACAACCATCATTCGGATGGTAAATTTCCCTCCAAACAAGGAGCCGCTGCACCGTGCAGTGCTTTCTACATTCTTAGGTTTAATGACGAGCCAACCAGCGACTAACAGCGACCAATGTTTCTTTCCCGATTTAGTTGTTTCCGCTCTTCCGTCGAGGCTCACGTGGTCGGAACAATCCATCGACGTCCTTCTCGAGATTTGCGACTTTACGTTGTCAGTTCGATGTTACACGATTGGTCATGAGGAAGCCGTCACATTTGCAGCAAGCCGAATTTCTGTGGCTATCGACGAAGCGCAGCAACTGATCAATCCACTTCAACGTTTGGAAACGAGGAAGCTAGCACGTGCGAAATGTTTGCTCGCCGAGGCGGTGTCACCCACAAGCGTCGCTACGATTTCATTAACGTTACTGCCGAACGAAATTCGTCATCCGCCTGTGATGAATGACTCGCCATTAAATTGCCGAAGTCTGCCGAAAACGGATGACACCTTTCGAGATGTTCCGACGTTGGCAGCCGCCCATCTGACCCTGTTGCGGGCCGATATTTTTACGACAGCTGCAAACGTGCTGGCAGTTGCAATCAATAACAAAACGGCGTCGCAAAATACGTCTGTACAGGACGACGTCGCCCACACTCGAATCTATCATCATGTACGATTGCTAGGTCGATGCATCTCGAGAGATTGGGACCGTTCGGCGGGCTTTCTTCTTGGCTTCTCGTTGCCCGCCGTCAAGGATTCCATGAATTCGTTTATTCTGCCGGGGCGTTGTGTTTGCCTGCTGACGCAACATCGTTCAAAACCCGACGACGATTTCAGCATGCTTTGGGGCATTCTCGGAACGGTTGATGCCAAGATGAGCAGCTCGCTGGTGACCGCTTTTTTCCCGGTTTCCGGCAACGCCGAAATCGTGATGGAGGCGTTGCGAGAAAACGAGGCGAACGAGTCGACGCACTTGTCCCGCATTTTTGACACGCAAGTGTTCTACCAAGGTTACCGCCCTGTCGCAATGGCACTGCAAACGCTGGTTGGACCTCGCCACATGCCGTTGACTCCGTTCTTGCAACGCACAATTGTCGCTCAGAAATTGGACAAGCTGCCCGCTGTCGAGTACATCCCGCAACATTATGTTTCAGCGTTTGATCGCATCGTTGATGGCGTTCGAAGCCGACTCGTACTCGACGCTGGCCAGGATGAAGCTTTGATGTCTATACGCAGTTCGCCTTTCATGCTCATCCAAGGTCCACCAGGCACAGGGAAATCGTTTATCGGATGTCGGCTTGCCGAAGTGTTTCTTCGCTACAAGACCCGTATCAAAACCGGAGACATTTTGATGGACATCGATGTCAACCACTTGCAACATTGCAATCAAAAGCAGCTCCAAGATAATCCAGGCCCAGTTGTTGTGATCACGTACAAAAACCACGCGCTCGACGAATTTTTGACTGACTTGAAAAAAAGTGGATTGTGGTGCGGTGACGCACGAGATCCTTCTCGATGCGCGTGCACAGGATGCTTCGCCTTTTGTTGCCCGAAGTGCTGTTCGCATTCCAGTGGTATCGTTCGCGTCGGCGGAGGATGCCAAGAACCATTGCTTCAGGGATTCAACATCACTGATTTACTTGAAGCACAGCCTCCAAACCGCGCTGTCATCCAAGGTCGCCACAAGGTTGGCAATCAAGTCCGAAGGATGGAGCGCCTTGCTTCAGAGATTTTACTACTCGAGCAAGGGCAACTTTTGCAAAGCCATTTGGATCAACAGTTGACGCCGGAACAACTTGCTTCATTTAGTGCTTGCGACATTCCAGCGTGGCTTTCGGGAGCGAATTACATTGGGATGCCAGAGACGACGCCATGTGTACAACTTACCTCCTTGGAGTCTTCACTTGCAAAGTTGCTCTTGGACCCGGTCGCGCCGCCGGTCGCTGACATTCCAACCTACCGTCGGGACGAGGAAGAGGAAGATGACGGTATCGAAACCGCCTTCTCAAAAATGCGGCGTGAGTCCCGAACTGTCGACGACCGTGACATGCAAACCATTCGCAACACGGCGATTTCGGAAGCCGCAGTTCAACTGTCTCTGCACTTGCCGGTTTTCCCAGAAACCATTTCTCGAGAGTTGCAGAACTTGTGGAGTTTGTCGCCGTCCAACAGAATCCTCTTCCATCGCCGCCTGGTTCAAACGGCCATCAGTGTGAGAGCTCAACAGTATCAGGAAGCGTGCACATTGATGGAAACGGAAGTTGCCTTGCTCAACCACGCACGCGACCAAATGAAGTTGGATGTATTGCGCGATGCCGACGTCATCGGATTGACCACGACGGGATGCGCCATGCATCAACATGTTATCCGCTCCTTGCGGCCCAGTCTGCTCATCGTCGAAGAAGCAGCCGAGATACTTGAATCTCAGTTGCTCGCTTGCATGACCGAATCCATGAAACAAGTCATCTTGATCGGTGACCATTATCAACTACAACCAAAAGTGGAGACCATGGACTTGCAAAGGCACAACAAACTAAATATCTCGTTGTTCGAGCGCATGGTGACTCATGCCAAGCCAATTCGGCTCACGGAACAACGTCGTATGCGCCCGTCGATTTCGCGCCTTGTGTCACGCTTTTATGAAGATGGCATTATCGACCACTCTTCGGTCGCCTCTCGGCGATACGTTTGTGCCGACGGCCGTTCCGTCAGCCAACTTCCCGGACTCGTGCACGATGTTTTCCTATGGACCCATTCGCAGCAAGAAGCTTTGGCATCTGTGGGAAGATCAAAGGTCAACTTTCTAGAAATAAACCTGACTCTTGGACTGGTACGCCACCTTCTTCGATGTGGAGTGCGTCCGACTTCAATTGCGGTCATTTCACCTTACCTCGGTCAGCGTCGCCTGGCCAAGTTGGAATTAGAAAGGTTTCTCGGAAAGGAAACCACTTCTCACATGAGGATCTCCACAGTCGACCGATTCCAAGGAGACGAAAGCGATATCGTCATTTTGTCCATGGTCCGAACTGCGCAGCTCACGGATTTCTTGCGGATGCGCAACCGCATGATCGTCGCTCTGAGTAGAGCCAGGTTCTCGATGGTGATAATCGGCAACGACGACTTGTTGATGAAATCAGAGCATTGGGCCCAAGTCGTAGCTGTGCTCAGATCAGAAGGGAAAGTGGGCAACTGCATGCCGGTTCGATGCGATGACACTGGGTCGGTTGTGGCGATTCCTTCATCAGCAAAACTTGGCGATTGGCCTGCGTCGTAAACCAACAAACAACAGAAATAAACACATTTGACACGCGTAACTTGGCAGAAACTTTTTTTACCGCCAACCGTTATAATATTTGGGGTCGATATTTAACCAATGTGTGCGGACATGACCCTGTGAGATTTCCAAAAAAAGTTAGCACAAACTATCTCCTCGCTGATAACAACCGCAAGCGGTAATACCACATGACCAGCGGTGAGGCTTCGTCACAATCGTCAGTTTCGTGCTGGATCTGCTTTGACGGAGGCGATGGCGAGCAAGCAACCGAATCGGGTTTCTGCAACTGCCGCGGTACTATTCAAGTTCATCGACGGTGTTTAGAACAATACGTGGCGTCCACCTCCGCCACCGCTTGTCCCTTGTGCAAAGTTCCGTTCACGTTCGTCAAGTGCGAGAGGATGATGACGATCCGACCCATGAAACCAACCACGCCTCTGACCCGATTCCAGTTCGTTGTTCGACACTTTGTCGCACCATTAGCCACCGACATCGGTCTCATCATTGCCGAAAATTGGATCCGGCTCATGGCCTTGCCGCTCATTTTAGGATGGCTGTTTTTCGAACCGGCGCGATTTGTGCCTCTCGGCCGGGAATCATCGAGGTTGAGTCAAGTGCTCTCATCATGGATCACGCAACCCTGGAATCTTGTCCCCGAGGTCGATGTCGTCGGCACTTGCTCATCTTTTGTCAACACCCTCGTGCTGCCAATGCTCGATGCTGCCGGTGCAGAATTGACCATTGTTAACAGCACCTCGCAAATGGATCACGATTCATTCGTCGTTGTGCGACACGATGACGCCGCACCTCCCTTAACCGGCGAAGTTACGAACCAAGTGCCCGTCACGCCTTTCTGGCAGCTCCTTTGTGCCGGGTGGCTGATGTCCGTTCTCAGTCGCGCGTTGGTGCGAGGTTGGTTTGGTTGGAAGAAATTTTTTGACAAGGCCATTCGACTAGGCCCACCGCGTCCCACAGCGCTTCCGCGACTCCGTGAGGCGAACAACAACAACAACAACTGGGATGACGATGACACCGATGATGGGGATGAAGGCGAGTGGTTCGTGGACACTGGAATGCCAGCCCATAAGGCCACGTTTGCCACCGTGGATCGTTTGAAAAGGTGGCTACGTGGACCTTGCCCTTCCTTGGGAACCTACAAATTGTCCTGGCAGGCTTATTGGATGCTCGATGTGGCCATCGCACTTGGCCTGGTCTCGGTGCTTCGGATCAGCTCGATGCTATTTGTTGCCTTGACCTACTTGACGTCGGCGATCGTATTTCGACTGTTTTGGAAGCGACGGCGAGTGACGAAAAAAAGCAGGTTTGAAGAAGCGAGCGCATCCAAGTCGTCTGCATCACCGGGGGAGATACGCATGTGGTTCGCAGTGTACGCAGGTGACATCGTGCTGTTCACGCTGCTTCTACCCGCTTGCGCGGGATACACGCTACATGCGGCAGTCAGCCCATTCTTCAGCGACGGAATGGACGGTACCCTGCCTTCGCTGCAACAGTTTCCGCCAACGTTTGCGGCCCTCGCGGCCCATTGGTCGATTGGCATCGCGTGCCTTTCCGTTCTGATGGAATGCGAATCGAGTTTGATGCCCCCCATCTTTGCACCTGGAGTCGACTTGCACTTAATGCGCAGCATTCGAGTCGACGAAATTCACCACTCGTGGGACTTTGTGCTGTCGCAGGTTTACGACGTGGACTTTGCGAAGCAAATCATGGACGTCGTGAGGGTGTTCGCCGTGGACTTGATCTCGTTATACTGCGTGGCGCGCATTCCCGCACTTCTTCTGTTTCAAACCGTTCGACTCTATCGCGGCATAACGAACGTGGTTGGACCTCCGTCCGACTGGACCGCTGCAAGTTTGTCGGCTGCTCAGCGAGCGCAGCAACTCTTGTTGAAGATGGATGCACCGATATACTTCTGGGAAGGGACGACATGGGTTGTGCGCGTGGCGTTAATCTTTGGCGCCGTTGTGGCGGTGAGATGTGCGTCGACGCTCCCGCTTCAACATCATATCGTTGCGTACATGTATCCAGTCGCGCGTTACTTCGCCGTTCCGCTGGGGCTCGAGACATTTCTGTTTGACAAAGAACAAATCGATCTGCTTGTGCTTTGGATCAGTGGGGATCGCACCGAACCGCCACCTCTTCCTGTTGTTTCCGTCGACCGCATTACGACCCGTCGCGATCGCTGGCTGGACGCAAAGGACCTACCATCGTTCTGGCGCGCTCGAGTCGTGGCCTTCACATCCTGCTTTTTTGCGGTGACCTACACCGTTCCGCTCGTGATTTTCACCTTCAGCGCATCGTTTGTGATGCATTGTTTTGGAGTCGAACGTGTTCTCGAAATTGTTGCGCTTCAATTGATATTTTTAGCCGTTGCTGCCGCTGGCTTGCGGTCGTTTGTTTCATACGCAATCGAGGTGCTCCTGTGGCCGGTTTTTGCCCTGGTGATGGTCGGACTCATGCTAGAACCGTATTGCCAACTGCGGTGGTCTACATTGGCCGAGGAACTCTACGAGGACATGTATGAAACACGCCGATTGGTTAAGAAACCAACGGCAAGTCCTCAGGCAGATCACCGTGCTGCAACGTGATGACAAGAGGAGGTTCTTTTTTTTTGAGCGTTCAGCCAACGGGCGGCGAGGACACTCCAGCATCATGGCTCTGCGGCTAGCCAGACATGCTGCAGATGGACACGCTCACACACAGTAAGATACAAGGTAACGCAGACGCAAAAAAAAAAGCAATCGATTCGTTTGTCTCCCCAAATCTGTTGTTTGTCGATTCAAGTAGGCCACCACAACAGCCGCACACGCCACAAAATGTCATGTCGACATGGCTGATCGAGGCGCTCACTGCGAACCTGGCGAAAGAGTTTCCCCTGTCATGCAAGACGGCAACTTGGCACGCGGCGTGTGAGGCGTTGGCTGGAGGCGTCAACGGCGATGTCCCTTCTTACGTGACGCTGATGCCAGGACCGCAACGTACCGTAGCCATTTTCCCGATTGCGTTTGGTCAGGAAGATTCCCACGAAGTTACGGTTGCCGCTTGGATACTTCGCCACGCCCGGGTGGTGCGTGACCGCGTCGTGGGCGGCTTGGCTTCGTCCCAAGTCGGTCATCGAGTGGATCTGTACGTCGCGGTGATCGACAGCGAGCGTCGAGCTCATTGGGTTGCAGTTAGTCCGCTTTGTTGACCCCCAGTCTCTGCCCATCAAAGATCGTAAAATACTCTGCGTTTTGTTAGTCTATCTATTTGAGTTAATCGCGAAGACGATCATGTTATTTTTTGATTGTCACTACACTGTTCTGAAGATCATTCATCGCGCAGGCCAGGCGCCCCGAAACCACGCAACTCATCAGCCGTGAACACCTCGTCCGAAGGAGCTCGAATGCATCATCCGGCGTCTCGCTGACCCCGGGTCCGTCCAAATACATTCGTGTGTGTAGGTGCGGGGAGCTGTTGCAGGCAGTTCAGGCACCTTGCCGACGCGAGTGGGCTTGCCTCAACTACCTTCTACGGCGGGCGATCGACGAATGGCTGCCATCATGCTTATCGGCAATCTGGTCCGAACATCCCTTGGGACCTACCTAACCCCGCTCCGTCCAAATATTTGTCCCACCGTTTCCCTGCCTTCCGAAAAAACCTGCTGGTTGACGTGGGCTGTTACGGCGACACATTGCAGGCGGTATGAACGTAATCGTTTCGTCTCGGTCCCATCCTGCGTGGCCACGTCGGCCCATCGCCATCCTGCCGTGGCCAGTGGGATCGACAGGGCGTCCCTTATGAGCCACACCAAAGACAGTCGCACAATACGAATTGTTCGTTCATTTTTCGTTTCTATGTTATGCGCCGACAGCGGCTCACCGTCGTTGTGGCTCGTCGTTGTTTGCGGAGGGGCCGGCGCCGGAAAAACTACATATGGCCAACGCGTTGCCAGACACTACCGTTTCGCCTTTGTCGACATTGATGCATGCACGGACCGACTCGTCAACGTCGGTCTTTCGCTCGCAGGCCGAGATCCATGCGATCGTGACAGCGCTGAATTTAAATTGTCTTATCGCGTGCCCATCATTGACACTCTTTTCGACATCGCCATCGAGCAGCTTCGAGTTGGCCTCTCAGTAGTCCTCGTAGCACCACTTACCGCGGAGCGAAAGCAGCCACATCGCTTCGTCGAGTTGTTGCAACGTCGCCTCGCCGTTGTGTGCGTTGACGTTGCTGTACGTTGTGCGGTCGTCATCGTGCAATGCGACGCGTCAACTAGGATACAACGCATTCGATCGCGTGAATTGAGTAGGGACGCGCACAAGTTTTTTGACGAGCAAGGCTATCTCGATGCCAGCGAGGTTAATGAAGATGGTGCGGTGTGCAAGACATTGACGGAAGCGAGCGTGCTCGATTCCACCGCAGCGTGCCATGCGGCATTCGTGTTAAACACGACGGTGGACGCCGAACCCAGTGTCAACGGGCCTTGGAGTTCGTCTTAACTCATTTCACCAAGCATGAGCGCCAATTGCGAACGTGAATCCAAAGGGGGGCATGATATCGTGCCTGTCCGTTGTCTGCTACCCGCGTTCGTTCGTAGATTGCCGTGAGCACCTACAGCCATGCATCTTCGCGACTTTTCGCGGGTTTCCGGAGAGCACGCCATGCCACGATTCTCACCGTGAAAAAAATCCTATCAAGGGAAAGTGCTGTGACGTCCCGCGTGCACTTCGACAGGACAGCCGCTGCGCGTTCCCCTCCACGGGTGCCAGGCGTGATAGGAGCAACACTCGGCGTCACGTCGTTGTCCTTCCCGCTTTCATTCGCGATTTTAGATTTTAATGCTTGCCAGCACGCAGCTATTTGGTATTCAGTTTTCCCTCTTGAATTCTCCAACGTACAGAGCTGTATCTAACAGCATTAATGTGGCGCCAGGTGGTGAAAAGCGAAGGGTTTCGCGTCGTTGTTGGACTGTCCGCGTTCGCGGTTGGCGTGGCGGCGGACTACTACATCTCCCGTCGCTACCACGATGCGTTTCCGACGTCACAGGGTCGTCCGTACCGCGTCGATTTCTCGTCGCTAGGGAAAAAAGGCGCTTTCGTTCATGCATTGCCGAAAATCACGGAACAGCACTTGACCGTTTTCTTTCCTCGGAATGGATCCATCGTCTATGCCAGAGAGGTTCCTGAGTATCCCGATTGGCTTCAAATGTGCAATGGCCAGTTTATCCAGAGAAGAGTCTGCGGCGTTGAGACTATTTGCGAATTGGACGCACGTGGGGCGGCTGCCACAAGCAAGCCCCTAACGCCCTAGTTCTAGCCGTTGCAAAACAAAAAATCATGATTCACAAATGTTTCGCAAGTGGAAGGTTTTCGTCACTTGTCGCATTTTTCTTTTCTCACTTGTCGACACTCACAATTCAGATGTCGAATTTATGCCGAATGCTTCTTTGGGCAAGATTAGCGCACTTGCCTACCCCCACGCGCCTCGCCTCATCAACACTGGTGCCACTCGTCCGCATCGTCTTGTCTTCTAGATTGCGTAAACCACAGACAGTGTTACTTGCGACGGCGACCGCACTGAGAGGCCACGGGGATCACGGTTCAACTGCCCACACGGAGGCCGACGAGGAGGACGACGATATTGAAATCATTGCCGTGGAAGAAGTTGTGGAGGTCTCACCAGAGGATGACGCGAAGCACCGCGTCCACCAGAGGGAAGAGGAAACGACGTCTGAAAGAAGCGGGGGTGGCGCCACCGCATCGGGAGGTGCACCCCCTGCACTACCCGATGAAGAAGTGGCATCCATCGACGTGTTCGCGCGCGCTAAGATAGGGAACTTCGTCAAGCGCTGCCTCGTGGAACAATCGTCGCAGCCGAATCAACAAGGGGCGATTATTGTTGCAGCAGCCACGACATCCCTTTTCAGTGCCACGAATTCAGCGCTCAATTTTAACCACGCGGAAGTGCAGTCGGCGGACGGGCTTACGGTAACCGCTACGCTACCTCTGCCGGTGCCGGTCATCTTCGGAGAACGCGTTGCTCAGGGTACCGCTCGAAGTCAGAAAGATGCCGAAGATGTGTGTTGCATGCACGCCGTCCGGATCGTCGATGCGTTGGGGCTACAATTGTACTCGATTTCCTCCACGCAGAAGAAACACGCAGATGCTGCGGCGGCAGTCGGTCGTTATGCACCCAGCCCCACCGACGTCCCAAAGCCAGCCGAGACGCCAACACCGGCGGCACTCTCGCTGAAGGGTTCCGGGACGCGTCGGTCGCACCCCCAAACTCCCTCGTCATTTTCTTTACCCCAAATCGACTGGTCGAAGTATCAACTTGTTCGTGTGGCGGACCCTCAGTTTAAGCCACTGCAACTAACTCTACTGGATCCGTCCATCCTCGACCAGTCGAGCGTTCGACGAATGCGACAGTGGTTTTTCGGACAGGGTACGACCCTTGACAAGCACATGAAACTGCTCCGGCGATCAGGAAGCGACCCAGTGTTCACCATGCGGCTAGAGCTGCCGATTGACCCGAAGCGGTACGGCCCCCGCGTTGCCATCGCGGTCGCGGAGGACAAGTTCACCGCCTTCTCGCTTGCGTGCATGCACGCCGAGCTCATTCTCGATGCCATCGGCGTGCCGTTGTACACACACGACGCCGTGAAACAAAAGCAGCACGCAGACGAATGCCGTCTCTTGGGACGCTGGGCGACCCCATCCTCAGCGAAGGATGGCGGTGCTGAATCGTCACGAGGAGAAGGTGGGTCGTCAGATCGTTCCCAGTGCCAGTCGCCTCTCCCGTTGCGATTTGTTTCACGCACCAAAACGGTGGACCGCGACGCGGACGCGCGGCGTGGCGCTTCTTCAGACGCCAGAGGCGCTGGCGCGACGACAACGACGACGCTGATGCCGGTCATGCAGTCGCCCACCGACGTCCTGTGTGAGGCTGGGAACATACGACCTTTTTGTGGGTCCCTGGACGACGCCGCCGCCGGGGACTTCTACTTTTTCCTGCGTCGCACACGACAGTTAACCGCTGGCGGGTTGACGTCGGCGCCCCCCTCGATGGATTCGACACCTGAGGAGGGCTGGACCCGGGGAGGCGGAAACGCCGGCTGGTCAACACCAGTGGTTGCCAAAGGCGACGAAGCCGCGGCGGAGTCACCAGATGAACTCCCCCATGGTGTGAACGTGCAGCGCATTGGCATGGGCAGCTGCCGAGGTGCCGTCGTCTTCGAGGTGGCGAAAAATCACAAAGTCATGGCGTTAGCAATCGCCGACCGCACCGAGGATTGCGAAACGTTGACGTGCATGCACGCGCTCCAGTTACTCTTCCACGTGGGCACGCCGGTCTACACGGACCCGTCGCGGCAGTCTGCGTTGGTGCTCCGATCGAAAACGATGGGGTGGTGGGTTTCCCAAAACGAGCACGCCCCTTTGCCGCCCCCTCTGAAGGCCAAAGGATCACGGCAAGGTCGGATGCATCTGTCTCTGACCGAGGCCGAAGTAAAGGCGGGCCTTGTGCACAAGCCGTTGTCGTCATCGCCTTCTTCTCCACCAGAGAGTGATTTTCTCGCCGCGCGCGCCACGGGGAAACGCGCGAGGTGGTCACTGGAACCCGACACGGCCGACCACCTCGCCATCATCGTCGCCGCCCCCCAATCGCACGATGACACCCTCACGCTGGAACACACCCTGGTTTCGCCGCGAGTGCTCGACTTACATGCTCGCGCCCGACTGGCCGATTTCATGGAGCGCCACGGTCGTGAACGCGACGCTGCTTGCGCAGTCAGTCGCGTGGAGGGCGAAGATGGACGGCTGGTCTTCCGCGCGACGTCCAAGCTTCCGGTGCCAATTGAATTTGGCTCGCGCGTTGCCATTGGAGAGGCATACACCGAGCAAGAGGCGGAACTACTGGTCGCGATGCATGCGGAAGTGATCATCGACTGCCTCGGCCTTCCATTCTATGACCATGCGGGTCTTCAAGATCGCCACGCGGCCGCGGCTCGCTCCTTCGGAAGATATGCTCCTTTTGCTAAGGACGCGCCGCGATCGCCCGATGTTCCTTCCCCACCGCGACTGCGAAAGCTGCTTCCTCAATCCATTCGGTGGCTGCGCAACGAAGTGCATCGCTTGCAGCAGCATGAAACGCCGGCAGCAAAGAATTTTGCGACTGGTGCGAGGGGTTTCGAGATACCGTCGACGGCAGCCACAACAGGAGGCACCGCCGGCAGTTCTCGCAGCTCTTCCGCAGCCCCTTCGTCGATGGACGTGCAGAAAGATCCGCTCGAAGGCGCTCCACAAATGGGCGAAATGCCCGTGGGTGGTGATAGTGACCCCCATCACGCCCTACGCCTCAAGCTCCGTGCGCTGGCCTCGATGTCAGCGATCGAGGACATCGCACACAAACGACTATCTTTGTACCTGATGCGCGCGGGCACCTCGCTCCGAGATACGATGCAAGTTGTCAAGTTTCGCAATCTGGCTCTCATGGCCCAAGGTGGCATCGAGTGGCGTTGCTTGCTGGAGGTTCCGCTGCCGCATCAGCGCACCGACCTGCGCACCGTGGCGAACTCGACCACGTCGCCATGGAAGGGTCGCCTCACCGCGTTCGGCGTCTCGTACAAACGACAAATCGCCATCGACTTGTGCTGCATGCACGCGGTCGAGATTCTAGACGCTCTTGGGATTTGCGTCATCTCCGATCCCAAGATGCAAGATGAACACGTGGACTACTGTCGCCAGCGCGGGCGGCAGGCGCCACGCTACGGCGAACCTCGCATCCCGTTGCCAGCGGCGTTGAAGGCGCTTCCGAAGGGTGGCTTCGTGCTATTTCCACCTGGCGTCGTTCCCCACCCGGACGGTGGGGACACGTCAGCGGACACTCCTTTAGCACCTTCACCACGGACTTCACCTGCTGTCCCAGAAAGAACGCAAAATGGAAGTGCGAAGGACAGCGCGGATGCGTGGAGGGCCAACGTGGCGATAGCGACTCGCTCGTCCATCGAGAGGGCCCGCCTCGACGCGCTGCAGTGGATCCAACGAGGCCTTGGCCCTCGTTGCGGCGATCCGATCGTGGACGGACTTCTATCGCTAGCGGAATCCTTGCCCGTTGACCCGCAGGCCAAGGTTAAGCTTCTAGCCTGGCTGAACCGGCTGTCGCTCGCGGTTCCAACTGCGAATGCGTGCCTGCCGAGTGATCCCAACCCCTGGACGTGGTCGACAGTCCCGAATCAAAGTGCGGTTCCAGCTGGCCGCCCACTCGGCAAACACTACGTGATCTCCTTCCCGGTGAAGCCCACGCCGTTCATGGCCGTGGGCGTAGGGTCTAATGGCGTGGAGGCCACCAGCCGTGCCGCGCTCCATTGCTACTTCATGTTGCAGCATTGCTTCGGACTAGGCGTTGGGTGCCCGCTGCCCCAGTCGCCCCCGGCATGCCTCTTTCCAGCGTATCATCTCCTCCCGCCCGCCAACGCGGTCACACCGCTATCTCCAGCGTTAGGTGGGCCACCAGCAGCGGTTTTCGCGTCGTCCGCGGGAGTTATTCAATCCTGGATGACACCCCAGCGCGCGCTTCTCGCGAGGATTAAACTAATACAGTATTTTTGTGCCGCGGAGGGCGGGATGCAAAGCAATTTGGTCACCAACCACGACGCGAATTTCGCGCTCGCGGAGATCGTCGATGAAGTTACCGGCCAACGCTTGCAAAGTCGGTTTGAAATTCGCCACGGTGTCTCTGACATCGTCGCCAAGACTGGGGCCATGGACCGGCTCGAGCAACTGCTCAGAGACAAGCCGACCTTTCAGGCCTGGAAGAACCTCGGTTTTCACGCGCGTGACGTCACGCTCTCGGTAATTTCGTTTCCGACTGCGACACTGGATGCCGTTTTGGAAGCCACCAGTGCGATCTCTAGTGGTGAGCCACGAAAGGCAGAGGTCAGCAAGGACCGACGTTCCTTCGGCGACGGGGGGACACGGCTGGCGCCACCACCGACGGAGGTGATGCCGGTGGCCCTCCGTGAAACGCGTGACATGCTGTTGGAACTGAGCGAGGATGCCGCTGCTTTCGCTTCTTCCGGGGTGATGAAGCATGCCGACTTGATTCTATTGACAGTGCGCAGGCTCAAGCTGCTTCTTAGCGCTGCCGCTGGGACCACTGCGACGACTCATTTCACGCTAGCGACAGGCGCAGGAAAGAGCACGTTCCTTCCGCTGCTGCTTTCGCAGCAACTGAATGAAGAGGGCAACATCACGACGACACCGAATAGCCCCGTCCCGTCGCCCTGCTCCGTGGTCGTGATCGTCGCGCAACGAAACCCTGTCATCCGTCTGGTTGCCGCGAAACACGCGCGTCGCTTTTCCAAATGCTTCGGCGGCGTTCACGTTCTCTCGTTGCACCAACGTGCGCCTTCCGCTTCCTCGGAGGACGGCTTGCCTTCGCCGACTGCAGGCGCAACGACGCATCCAGACGGTACCATCACGGCTGCTGAGCTGCGAACGTGCTTGGACGACCGTTCCTTCGGCTTAGGTCATGCGATAATTTATGCCGACCCACAGACGCTGCTCAGCGCCTTGACGCCGTTGGTGTGGCCCCGGGCGGCGGCCGCCGCCCCCAGAACAGCCACTCCTCGTCAAGCGAGCGAGGAAAGTTGCGTTGTCTTCCTCCTCGACGACTTCGACACCAACACCGACATAGCGTTGCTCCGCCTCGCGCAGGCATGGTGTCACCAACGCAGGGAAGGTGTCGTCGTGACGACAGCGACGACGTCGCCGAGCGGATGGACGCATCCCGCGACCACCTTCGAAGGAGCCGCTGGGCAACCGGAAAAGGCTGCCAATCCAGAAGGCATACAACATCATTACCTTCCGAATATGCCTTTTCCGGTCCAGCCGCAAAATGATTGGGCGACCACCGCGTGCCATCAGGTTCGTCAGTGGCTGGGGAGTAACCGACCTCCACATTCGTCAACCACGACGACAACGACAACCGGTCATCATGAGATTCCCGTGGTGGTGGTCGCACTGAATGGGGTCGCTTCGCTCCGCGAGTTTGGAAACGCGTGGCGCTTGTCTTCGTCAATCGCAATCAATGCCAACGTTCGGTACGCGGAATGGTCGTCGCGTCAGGAAAGGGAAACGTCGTCCGCCATCGAGGAATTCCTCACCACCACCACCCCACCCGCAGCGGTTCGCCAAGAAGAAGTCCTCGTGCTGGCGACGAGCTGCCTAGAGCTGGCGCGGTATGTGACACACTACGCTTCGACAGTTGGAGGTTCTTGTCCTCCGGCTCGTCACAAGTGCGTCGCGTACTTTTGCGAGGATAAAGCAGAAAAAGCTGCGATGACAATCACTCCCGTCTCCGATAGCGTCAATAGCTTCGTGATTGACGCGCTGCATCGGTCGCGTGATCGCCCCGGTGAGAAAGAAGATAGAATGTCCACACTGCCCCTACTGCGGGGCATGGCTCGCGTTGGCTGGTGGTCGGCGGGCTACTCAGGGGGCGTCACTCCGCTGTTTGTTTACAATTTGACGTTCACGGGCCTGTTGCCGCCGCACATTTCACGTTTGCTGGCGGCGGGAGTATGGTTGGACTGTGTCGATTTCGCGTTGTCTGCAAGTGCCATCTTGTGGATGAATGCGATGGGGAAGCTCGGCATCAGGGAGGCGGAGTCAGCAGAGGCGGCTCAGCGACGTTCCGAAGGCGGCAGAGCCACTCTGTGGACACTACTGGAAAGCTTTCGCGTAGGAGGAACATCGACAAAAAAGTCGCCCCTTCACCAGTCAGAACAGGATCAATATCACAATTGTCGAAATTTCGTCGCAAACTTCCTGCGTAACCATTTGGTCACTTCCGGTGCGAGTGTTGGATCTGGCGGCGACGGCGGCGCCGGCCGCCAACCTCGCTACGAACTCTGCCTGGCGCTTGCCTGCCCGAGTCACATCGCGATCGCTACGTGCGACGGCAAGCGTTGGCGCCCGCCGGTCGGCTGGGAGGTGACCTTCCCGATGGCAGCAGCAGATGCAAACGAGGCCGAGACTCTGAGCGGCTCATCGCAGCGCAATAGGGTAGCCGTGTTCTGGGACAGTCCGAACTCGGTGGCGTTAGACGCTCCGATCTCAACCACCGCGGCGCTCATTGTTTGCCATCCGAGCGCGTGTCAGAAGCGAGACGATTGCCGCGTCATCTTCACAGGCCACTCCTCGTGGTTGTCTGCTATCGTCGAAGATGACCGGCAGCAGCATCAAACTGGGAAGCGGAACACCGTGATGACGTGGCAGAAGGCGGTTTTGTCGATTTCCCGGTTGCAAACGTACTTCACGGCCGAATGGCCCTTCAGCTGTGACATATCATCCCCGGCACAGGCAGAGTCCCATAGACGCCTTGTCAACGCGGCATGCACGCTCATCGCAGATTGCAAGGAAAGGGCCACGGGAGGAGACGGTTGATGACGCGGCCGGGCACCGTGGCGCGGACCGAATGAGTGTGTTCCCCAGGTCACGGAACCCACGTCACGCGTGAGTTTTCTTTTACGCGTGGTGGAAATTCTTTTCCTGTCCCGCATCTGTTGTCTCTCCATGTTCATGTTGATCCCTCGTCGACCTCTCTTTCTCTCAATTGCACAGCAATTCCTGGACGATGCTCGACAAAGTGCCACTCGCAGTATTGCTGACGACATGGCTGTGCGCGTTGGTGCCATGTGTAGCCGTCGGATTCTCTGGCGAATGGGATTGTGACGGGAAATCGTTCACCGACCTTGTGACTGTGACCGACGCGTCTCGCGTCAGCGTGTACAACTGCGAGTTCACGCAGCTCAGGATCCAAGGACGCATCGACCCGCTCAAGGCGGCTCGGTGGACCATCGTGAATTCCACCTTCGCGGAGCAGTTGTCGATGAGCTCCCTATCCTTCGCGGGTGACTCCACGTTCACTGTCGCGAATAATTCGTTCCCGCTGGCTCCGCGGACAATGTCCAGGATATCTATTCAGGCCAGCTCGTTCGTTGAGCGGTCAAGACTCGTTATCGAATTGAACGATGTCGCGATCTCGATGGGCGCGGTGGCGGCCATTGTCGTCAGCGGGGTGAGGGTGGACGACAACGCCCAGCACCATTATCTGGGAAATACGATTTCACACTGCTCACCCAGATGTGACGTGAGCTCGGCCGGGGGTGGTTGCGAATACGATGCGAGCTCGAGGACCTCGGGCAACGGCGTGGTGCGGTTCGAGGGAAACCGCGTGTGGGTGGCGTCCGAGGCGACTCCGGTCCTCTGGACGCCGTCATCTGTGAACACGACGTACGTCGAGACGAGCGCTAAACCGAGTCGGGGATCGTTGAAAGTGTTCCTCGCGCTACTCGTGGTTGTCGACCGACCCGGGGCGTCGTGGTCTCCGCTTCGCGGGACAAGTGGCGTGGCGATCATCAACATCATGGGGTTGCAATCCTCCGCATGGATACTGGGGTCTGTCGCCGTGCTCTCTGTTCGCGCGTTGCTACAGAGACAACCGGTCGTCAAACTCGCAGGTGGAGTCGTTGGCGACGTGACTGTCGATGCCTGTTTCTTGTCGTGGGCTGACCCTGCATCGCTCACCGTTCTCCGAGGTGACGATGCCGTGACCGACCCAACATGGTCGCTTACCTCCGTCAAACTAGCCGAGCGGCGAAATATTCTCACGGGCCGCTTCAATGAGCTCCACTTGCTGGGCTTCTCCTTTATTCAGGAGGAGGCAGGCACTTCGGCCTTGGCCGACGAGTCACCGCCGTCGGTCGCCATTGCCGACGCCATCGTCGCGCGTGGCATTCGACTCGCGAACGCCGAGCTTCGTCACGGTAGTCAAATCAACATCGCAAACATCAGCTTCCCCACGATGGCGATGTCGGACAGTGCGACACGAATTTCCCTCCGGGCGCTATCGTTCTTCGACTCTGCCTCAATACGGATCGAAGGCTGCCGTGTGACCGTGACAAACCTCATCGCCATTGATGTCTTCGGGATCACGCTGAGTCATCGTTCGAGTCTCTGCATCGTCGGCAACACGCTGGATCGCGATGACACCAATCCTGGAACCGGGGACGCGATCTGGATCGCGGGAACCGTTACACAGGGTGCTGGCCATGTGACCGTACTGTTCAATAGAATCAACGTTCGAGTGCAATCGTACGCGATGAAAACGGGAACTGAAACGAACGTGACGTACATTGAAGACGTAGATGCGACACCGGCCGCTCATCCACTGCGTCCCCTCCCTCCAGTCACAGGGTTGGTTTCCATTCTGAGGGCGTTCCGCGTCAGCATATACCGTGGCCTTCCCTTATTTCCAGCCGAGGATTCCTCGTGGGCGCTGGATTCGATCGTCACCGTGACAAACTTGGTCAGCGACGCCACCGTAGTGCGCTCCGCGCTCGCCGGTCTCACGGTCATGAGTGATCACAACCCCTCCGTCACTCTCGTGAACGTGCGAACGCCGACTTTGACCGCGCAGCGGGTCCGGATCGTACGATGCGAAAACCTGCGCACGCGGCCCCAGAGCAGCGGCCTCGCCCCGGGAGACTTCACGCTGTCCTTCGTTACGTTCGTAGGCCGCACCATCCTTGCCAACTGCCGCTTCAACGCCGTGATGGTGGCTGCGCCCAACCTCGTGACAACCGCCGTCGACGATGCGGCGTTGCTCATGTTCCATAGTAATCTTGTGCGCGCCACCATGTCCGTCACACAGGTGACACTGCCCAACGCGAACTCGGCCGTTGTGGTGGCGAACAACACGTTTCTACCCCTGTCTCCTGTGACGAACCGATTGGAATTGTCCGTTTCGCGTTGCAGTGGAGCCATTGTTGTGAGCCGCAATAACTTCAGCCTAGACGCCTACGCGGTCGCCATCGTCGTGTATCCGTCCGAAGTGCTTCACGGTGGATTTATGTGGTTTGGGCGCAACATCATTTCGTCCCGTTCTTTGAGCACTTCTGGCATTCGGCTTCTGGACGGCGTCGTGTGCCAAGGCAACGCCGCCATCTATGGGGCGGGGAACACCATGTCTCTGCTCGTGGAGCCAAACCGTCCGGCGACGGCGTTCGTTTCCAACTCTCAGGCCCGCGTGGTGTACGTGGAAAGCGGGGAGACCGCCGACTTACAGACCGGAGATGTCACCGTCTTCGGTGGCGTCGTCGTGTTGCTGCACCGTCGCCGGGCTCCGTCAAGGTTGCTACCATCTCTTTTGGCTTCTGTGACGCTGCAGCTCCTCGGCAACGCCACCATGATCGGGGTGACAGCCACCCATGTGACGGTCAAACTGCAGGCTGGGGCGCCCAACACCGCCGCCTGTGCCATCCACTTCGGCGAAGGTAACTCTGTGGAACGAATCTTATCTCTTAGCGACTGTGAAATCAAAGGGGTGCCCTTTATTTTGTTTCCCGCGCGAGAAGACGTTGACGAGCCCTTCTGGTCCGTCCTACCATCCACCACGACGAGCGCAGTATCGTTCGTTGCGAACCGAGTGCGATTTTTGGATTCCACGGTGACCCTTCGCGCCAGATCTGCCTTTCGCGCGATCACACTGACGTCCGTTACTTTCCAGGAACCCCGTGCCACGCGGCTCACGGTGACAGACTCGACGATTCGTGAGAGCGTCGAAATGACCACAGCATCGTTCACTCCCGAGATGGCCTTCGTCGTTCACGGAAACACGTTTCTGCCGCGAATTTTTTCCAATTCGGGCACTGCCCGTATCGCGGTCAAAACCGCCTCTCTGACCGAGAGTAGTCGCATCGTCATCACCGACAACAACATCAGCATGAGTGGCGAAACGGGTGTGATGATGTCTTCAACCACGCTGCAACAGTCGTCAGCGTTGTGCCTTTGCAATAACACGATCGTGTGTTCTCCCTACTGCGATGCAGGCAGCCGGGACGGGATGTCGC
>ERZ1292633.1992-Hain-H41-02um-R1-1992-length-21285-cov-9_pt1 | contig 21285 bp, 25 predicted proteins | sample MGYA00564406_ERZ1292633 | MGnify/ENA primary metagenome ERZ1292633 (study PRJEB36523, sample SAMEA6512639) | groundwater metagenome | collected 2019-01-08 | study: AquaDiva: Metagenomics assemblies of 32 groundwater samples
ATAGTTGCTCGCGGGCGGAACGCACCTCCGCCACGATTTCGTCAGTCCAAGGTTGGTCATCGCGATGGGGATGCACCATGGTCAACCTCCCATAAGTTCGTCGGGCGTACACAGAACAGGCGGTTCGTAGCCATTGTCACGGCAGGCTCTCTCCACCTTTGGCCGGATCTCGGCATTTGCAATGTGCGTCGCGTTCCAGGTCAGCAAATAGTCAATACCATGGCACGCGGCGAGGGAAACATGAAGGGCATCGGCTGCGGCACGTGCCGGAAGGCCAGCCCATTGCACAAGGTTTCGTGCGAGAGCGATCGCCTCTTCGGAGATACTCAGCGAGGGTAAATCCAGAATCAGCCGAGCCCGCCTCTCAGCGGCATTAGGATCGCCGGCAGCGGCTTCGGCAACCACAAGCTCTGATATGCATATCTCGAACGCCGAACGACGGCGCGTCCACCACTCGTGCGTTAACTGCTGCCGCGCTGCCGTGACCAAGTCCCGGCTTGGGCGGGCTGCGAGATAGCTAATGATCGAAGTTTCGAGATAAACGCGCTCGGACATCACAGAAGCTTAGCGCAACTGCCTTGAAATGACCAACACTACACTCTCGGGCGACGGCCCAGCCGCAAGACCCGAGTCCGCCCCAAACCCTTATCCGTACTGGCTCCTGGCCCGGTCGAGTTGTTTTTTGACGGCTTCTTTCAGCGCCTCGGGTGCGATCACTTCCACATCCGCACCATGCTTCAAAATGTCCATGATGAGCTCGGTGTCGCGTGCGTAGGGGAGGCTGAGTTCATAGCGGCCGTCGTCAAGCCAGCGCGATTGCTGCTCGGGGTGCCAGGTTTCGTCGGCCACCCAGCGGGCGCGATACGCAGTAAAGCGCAGCACGGCGGTGGCGACGGGCTGGCCTGCGAAGATGCCGTAGGCGCTGGCGAGTTCGCGGTTGAGGGTGGCGTCCGGCACGTTCTTGGAAATTTTCGTCAACACGGTCGCGTGACGGATGCACTCGACGGCGAAAATGCGCAGGGCTTTTTTCTGGTGACACCAGGCATCGAGGTACCAGTTGTCGCGGTAGTGGGTGAGCCGTTGGGGTGAGATTTCCCGCGTGCCGGTTTGGTCGCGGTCGCGGTTGTAATATTGGATGGAAAGCCGCTTGCGTTGCAGGACGGCGCCGGCCACGGTCTGAAAGTGGCGCATGTTTTTTGCGCGCGCGGCCATGGCCAGAATGCGAATGCGCTTTTGCGCCTCGCCGCCGCCAAAGTGTTCGGTCTGGAGGATGCGCTCCAGCCGGGCGCGGATGGGCGCAAGCAATTCATCCAGCAGACCGGGCTGGAGCGTTTGCAGCAGGTGATTGAGGCTGACGAGGGCATGCAGTTCTTCGCCTGTGAACCACAGGCCGGGCAGCTCGAAGCGACCGTCTGCCGTGTTGAATCGGTAGCCGCTGTGTTCCTGGTCGAAGATGAGGGGAGCGCCGAGTCTGTCGCGCAAATCGGCGATGAGACGGGTGAGTTTGGAGCGGGAAATTTCCAGCTTTTCTATCAGCGTCTGGCGGCTGATAGCGGTGCGCCGGCCATCCAGCAGGCGGTGTAATCGGTAGAGGTCGTCAAGTCTGCTCATGTTGCCTTGCCCGTTTTAAACCCTGGAGCTGTGATTGCCATGCGCCGCCGGCGACGGAGACAGTGTCCTGCAATACTGGCTGGCCGACAAGTTGGCCGACAGCCCGCTGGGACAAACAACGCCGGCTGGGACAACGCTCCGCGTTTGCGAACCTGCGGAACAATTGACCGGCGTCCGCCGCACGGAGTCTAATAGCGCACCATTTATCAAGGTCACCGATGAGTCAATCCGTCCACCAGGCGCGACAGTTCCGCTATTACGAGCTCGTCATGGCCGCCTTCGTCACGGTCCTGATCTGCTCCAATCTGATAGGCCCGGCGAAGATCGCGCAGTTTGACCTGCCGCTCCTGGGCGCGGTTACGTTCGGCGCCGGCGTGCTGTTCTTCCCCATCTCGTATGTGTTCGGCGACATCCTCACCGAAGTCTATGGCTACGCCCGCGCGCGCAAGGTGATCTGGGCCGGGTTCGCAGGCCTCGCCTTCGCTTCGTTCATGGCGGCGGTGGTGGTGGCGCTGCCGCCTGCGCCGTTCTGGAACAACCAGCCGGCCTACGAGATCGCTTTCGGCTCGACCTGGCGCATCGTCCTTGCCTCGATGTGCGCCTATTTCTGCGGCGAGTTCGTCAATTCCTACGTGCTGGCGAAAATGAAAATTCTCACCGCCGGCAAATGGCTGTGGACCCGCACCATAGGCTCGACCATTTTCGGCGAAGCGGTGGACTCGGCCCTGTTCTATCCACTCGCCTTCTATGGCACGGGCATCATTCCCGACAACAAGCTGCCGCTGGTAATGCTGTCGCAGTTCCTGATCAAGGTAGGCGTCGAAGTGGTATTCACGCCGGTCACCTATAGGGTGGTCAACGCGCTCAAGCGGACAGAGCACGAGGATTACTTCGACCGCAAGACCGACTTCAACCCGTTCTCGCTCAGGATCTGAGCATATGTTGGCCCTACGCAATTGATTTGATTGTTCATTGCGAGCCGTTGCGAAAATTGTCAAATATTGTGGCAAAATGGCTGGAAACCGTCCTGCATTTGCACAACACGGGATAATTGTTGCCTGCGGTACAAAGCAAGCCTCGAACTTTTCCCCGATGCGGCGGCCCAAGCGTTGAGGGGACACGGAGACAAGAATGGATTATCGCGGCAATGATTACGACGTCAGCGCGCAGTTCAATACCACCGATCCAAAAGTGGTCAATGACGAGGTAGACCGCATCTATCTCGATCTCTATCCATCTGCGCCGACCAAGCTGCTCGACAACGCGTTCCGCGACCTCACCCGGCTCTACCGCGGCGAATACCCCGGCTATCACCCCTGCGACACCGCCTATCATGACATGCAGCATGTGCTGGACGTGACGCTGGCCATGGCGCGCCTGATCGACGGCTATGAGCGCGCCCGTATCGGCACCGAACCTTTCGGCGATTCCCTGTTCCGCCTGGGCGTGATCACGGCCCTGTTTCACGATATGGGCTACGTGCGGGAACTCGATGACCACACGCACAAGAACGGCGCCGAGTTCACCCTCACCCACGTCTCGCGCGGGTCGGTATTTCTCCAGGACTACCTGCCGAAAATCGGGATGGCGGAAATGGCCGATATCGCCGCCGAATTGATCCATTTCACCGGCTACGAGAGGCCCGTGTCTACGATCAAGGTGCCCTCGCCCATCTACAAACTGCTCGGCAGCATGCTGGGTTCGGCCGACATCATCGCCCAGATGGCCGACCGCTGCTATCTCGAGAAGTGCCGCGATCGCCTGTATCCTGAGTTTGTCGCCGGCGGCCTCGCGACCAAGCGCACGCCGGAGGGAATCGAGCAGGTGGTGTTCGCCTCAGGCGACGACCTGGTTATAAAAACACCCGTATTTTTCGAAGGCGCGTCCAAGCGGCTCAATGTCGACCTGGGGGGCTGCCACAACTACGCGCAGAACCATTTCGGCGGACAGAACCTTTACCTCGAGGAAGTGGGCAAGAATATCAATTTCGCGCAGGAAATCGGCGCGGAAAGCGATGCTGCGATGCTCAAGCGCAAGCCGCCCGAGACGCTGAGGCTGGAATCCTGATTTGCGCGCTGCTACAGCAGCGCGTCCCTGGACAAACCGCGCAGGCGCAGAATGCGCCGCAACTGCCCCAGGGCCTCTAGCTGAATCTGCCTGACGCGCTCGCGCGTGAGGCCCAGTTGCCCGGCCAACTCCTCCAGCGTGCAGACTTCCTGGTTGTTCAGGCCGAAGCGGCGCTCGATCACCGTGCGCTGCCTGTGGTTCAACTGTTCCAGCCATTGCTTCACCAGCGACTCGATCTCCTGCGTCTGCAATCCGGCCTCGGGATTGATGCCCTGCTCGTCTGAAATGGCTTCGCCGATCGACAGCATGGGATCGAGGTCCAGCGGCGCATCCAGCGAGGCCATATGCTCGTTGTGCGCAAGCACGCTGCGTATCTCCTCCGCCGGTTTGCCCAGCAGGTGCGCAATATCTTCGATGCTCGCTTCGCGTTCTCCATGCGACTCCAGGTGGCGCTTGGCGCGCAGCACCAGATTCAGCTCCTTGATCACATGCACCGGCAGCCGTATCGTGCGCGACTGATTCATGATGGCGCGCTCGATGTTCTGGCGTATCCACCAGGTGGCGTAGGTGGAGAAGCGAAAACCGCGCTCGGGATCGAATTTCTCCAGCGCGTGCATCAGTCCCAGATTGCCCTCCTCCACCAGATCGAGCAGCGGCACGCCGCGGTTGAGATAATGTTTGGCGATGTTCACCACCAGGCGCAGGTTGCGCTCGATCATCTTCTGCCGCGCGGCGAAATCGCCCTGGGCGGCGCGACGCGCGTAATGCAACTCCTCCTCCGGGGCGAGCAGCGGGTTGAGCCCGATCTCGTGCAGGTAAATCTGAGTGACGTCGGAGATGAATTCTGTTTCTGCATCGGCCGGCTCGGACTGCGCCTCGGCCGAGGGCGCGGCCGCTGCCTCACCCTCGATCTCCTCGTCCTGCGATGAGGATTGCCGGTTCACTGCGCCGGCAAATACTTGGCTGGATCGACCGGCTTACCGAGCTTGCGGATCTCGAAATGCAGCTTGGGCACATCCGTGTCGGTGTTGCCGATCTCGGCGATCTTCTGGCCCTTGACCACGCTCTGCCCCTCCTTCACCAGGATATCCCGGTTATGGGCATAAGCCGACAGATAGGTCTTGTTATGCTTGATGATGACCAGTTTGCCATAGCCGCGCAGGCCGCTGCCGCTATAGACGACGCGCCCCGGGGCGGAGGCGATCACCGGATCGCCCGGCTTGCCGGCGATGTCCAAACCTTTGTTGCTCGCCTCGGAAAACCCGGCGATGATCCTGCCCTGCGCCGGCCGGCCCCATTCAACCTTGTCCTCGTCGTCCACATCGGCGCCGGTCTTGGCCGGCTCTTGCTTCGGTGTACCCGCCGCCGCGGGTGCGGGTGCCGGCTCGGGCCCGGGGAGAGGTTTCGCCTGCACGTCACCGCGCTGCAGCAGCGCCACGTTCTCCGGCGAGTATGGCAGCTTGCGCGCCTGGGGCTCGGATTTGATCGGTTCCTGCGCCGCGGACGGCCGCGCCACGGATTCCCCTCTGGCCGGCCCCTGTGCTCCAAGAGGCTGCACCTCGACCCTGCCCGATGAACTCACCGGGCGCACGATCACCGGCGCCTCCTGCACGCCGGCCGGCGGCTTGATACGCAACTGCTGGCCGGGACGGATGAGGTTCGGGTTATCGAGGTTGTTCCAGGCAGCGAGTTCCTTGTAATCGAGCCCGTGGTCGAGCGCGATGCTGTGCAGCGTGTCGCCGCGCACGACGGTGTAGGCCTCGGGGCGCGCATCGACCGCCCGCGGTGTCGCAGGTATAGCAACGGAGGGCGGCGCCCGCTCGATTACGGGAGCCTGCACCGGGCGGCTCGCGCAGCCGGCGAACGTCAGCGCAGCTGCCATGAAGCCGCAGAGCAATGCGGATGCGCGATTCACTCCACCCCCATCAGCATGGGCACGAAACGCACGGCGTCGAGCGTGGTTTCGCTGTAGCCCGATCGGGTGCGTTCAACCAGCCGCAATACCTGTTCGGAAGTGCCCAGCGGCAAAATCATTCTACCGCCCGGCGCGAGCTGCTGCAAAAGCGCTTTGGGCAACTGCGGGGCGGCGGCGGCAACAATGATCGAATCGAAGGGGGCTGCCTCGGGCAATCCCAGATTGCCGTCGCCGTGCTTGAGCCGCAGATTGGCGAGGCGCAGGCCGCGCAGATTGGCGCGCGCCTTGGCCAATAGCGGCGCAATGCGCTCGATCGAATACACTTCGGTCGCAATCTGTGCCAGCACTGCTGCCTGGTAGCCGCAGCCGGTGCCGATCTCCAGCACTTTCCCGAGTTCGCGCCCGGCGCGCAGCGCCTGGATCATCAGCGCGATCACATAGGGCTGGGAAATGGTCTGCGAATAGCTGATCGGCAGCGCGTCATCGTCGTAGGCACGGGATGCCAGCGCCTCCTCGACAAACAGGTGGCGCGGCACGGTGCCCAGGGCCGCAAGCACGGTCTCGTCCGTGATCCCGTCCCGGCGCAGGCGTTCGACCATGCGCGCGCGCGTGCGCTGGGACGTCATGCCTATGCCTTGCGTCCGCGGGCGGCTGCGGCTGTTCATTGCTTCAGCCAATCGCGCAGGAGCGGAATCTGGTTCATGTGGGTGAGGTCGATCTGCAATGGCGTCACCGACACGCGATCCGCGGCGACGGCATAGAAATCGGTGCCCTCGCCCGCGTCCTGCGCGGCACCGGCGGGACCGACCCAATAGACGGTTTCCTTGCGCGGGCTGACTTCCTTGATCACCGGTTCAGCCTTGTGCCGTTTGCCCAGGCGCGTGATCTCGAGTCCGCGCAATTCCGCATACGCCACATCGGGAACATTGAGGTTGAGCAGCACCGGTCCGGACACGGGAACGCGCCGCAAGCGTTCGACCATCTCCAGCGTCACGCGCGCGGCGGTATCGAAATGCCGGCCGGCCTTGCTCGCCAGCGATACCGCGATCGAGGGGATGCCAAGCAGGAAGCCCTCGGTGGCCGCGGCGACCGTGCCTGAATAAATGGTGTCGTCACCCATATTGGCGCCGAGATTGATACCGGACACCACCATGTCGGGCAGATGATCGAGCAGGCCGGTGACCGCCAGGTGGACACAATCGGTAGGCGTGCCGTTGACGAACAGGTACCCGTTGGCGGCACGCTTGACCGAAAGCGGCCGATCCAGAGTGAGCGAGTTGGAGGCGCCGCTGCGGTCGCGCTCCGGTGCCACCACCGTGATTTCGGCCGCGCTCGCAAGCGCTTCGGCGAGATGGGCCAGTCCGGGGGAGAAATAACCGTCGTCGTTGCTGAGCAGGATGCGCATGTGCGTCGGATTATAAAGGACAGAACCCGATCTTGTACGCAGACCCGCGCGCCGCGCGCGCTTCCCGGCGCGCGCCCGGCAAAGCTGCCTGCGTCATCAATACGTGCCGGGCACCAGGATCCTCTGGTCCACCAGCTTCACGTCGCACAGGCCGCAAAAGGCCATGGTGACGTCCAGCTCCTTGCGGATGATCTCCAGGCAGGTGGTCACGCCCGCCTCGCCCATCGCGCCCAGGCCATAGACGAAAGCGCGGCCGATGAACACACCCCTGGCGCCCAAAGCGAGCGCCTTGATGACGTCCTGCCCGGTGCGTATGCCCCCGTCCATCAGGACCTCGATCTTGTCGCCCACTGCGCGCACGATCGGCGAGAGTGCGTCAATCGATGACGGCGCACCGTCGAGCTGGCGGCCGCCGTGATTGGAAACGATGATCGCGTCCGCGCCGGAGCGCGCGGCAATCTCGGCGTCTTCCGCGTCCATGATGCCCTTGAGAATCAGCTTGCCGCCCCAGCGCTCCTTGATCCACTGCACGTCATCCCAGGTCAGGGTGGGGTCGAGCTGGCTCGCGCTCCATGCCGAGAGTGAGCTTAAGTCGCCGACGTTCTCTGCGTGGCCCACCACATTGCGGAAGGTGCGGCGATTGGTGCCCAGCATGCCCAGCCCCCAGCGTGGCTTGGTGCTCATGTTGAGGATGTTGCGCAGGGTAATCCTGGGCGGGGCGGAAAGGCCGTTCTTGATATCCTTGTGGCGCTGGCCCATGATCTGCAGGTCCAGTGTAAGCACCAGAGCGGAGCATCCGGCCGCCTTGGCGCGGTCGATCAGGCGCTTGATGAAATCGCGGTCGCGCATCACATAGAGCTGAAACCAGAAGGGCTTGCTCACGTTCTCGGCCACGTCCTCGATCGAGCAGATGCTCATGGTCGAGAGCGTAAACGGGACGCCGAATTTTTCCGACGCGCGCGCGGCCAGGATCTCGCCATCGGCATGCTGCATGCCTAGGAGTCCGACCGGCGCCAGCGCCACCGGCATGGCCACCTCCTGTCCCGCCATCGTGCTCTTCAGGGTGCGGTGCTCCATGTTGACCGCCACTCTTTGCCGCAGCTTTATTTTGGCGAAATCGCTTTCGTTGGAACGGTAGGTGCTCTCGGTCCAGGATCCCGAATCGGCGTAGTCGTAGAACATCCGCGGCACGCGCTTTTCCGCCAAACGGCGCAGGTCTTCGATGCAAGTAATGACTGGGGGCATTGTGTCTCCGAAAACAGGTGAAAAATTCCGATCATCCTAAGGTAAAGCGCCGAGGATTGCCACAAAGGACGACGAATTCCGGCATTGAGGCAATTTTCGGCGTAAGCTGATGCAACAATCTCAACACCCCGTTAATGGAGAACTGAAGATGACAGGCAAGACAATTGCGGCGTTTATTCTCGGCACCCTGCTCGGCTTCGGTCAGGCATCCATTGCGCTCGCGGCCTCCAAGGACGAGATCGACGCCAAAGTGCGGGAGGCGGTGGAGAATTTCTACAAGCAGACCAGCGCGGGCAGGCAACTGGCGCAGAAAGCGGCCGGCATGCTGGTGTTTCCGGAGGTTCTCAAGGCGGGCATGGGCATAGGCGGCGAGTACGGGGAAGGCGCGCTGGTAATCAAGGGAAAAACGGCCGGCTATTACAACACCGCCGCCGCCTCGATCGGCTTCCAGCTCGGCGCCCAGATCAAGTCGCAGATCATATTGTTCATGAATCAGAAAGTGCTGGACAGCTTTCGCAAAAGCGACGGCTGGAAAGCGGGTGTGGATGGAAGCGTGGCGATAGCGACACTGGGCGCGGGCGGCGAACTCAGCACGGAAACAATCCAGCAACCCATCATCGGCTTCATTTTCTCGAACAAAGGCCTGATGTACAACCTGACGTTCGAGGGCTCGAAAATCACCCGTCTCGAACGTTGACCGCGCGGCGGGTGCGATTGGGCTTCCTCCGATCGCCCGGCCGCCCTGACCGGGTGGCGGTCAGGCGCCTGGAGCCAGGGCCCTGACCGGCTCGCGCACGGTGCTGTTGGCGCGATCCACCAGCGAGCCCCACCGGGCCGCGCCCAGGGTGCCGAAGTACCCGCCGTGGGACAGCCCTTCTTCCATGAACCAGCGGATCAGTTCCTGCGCGCTTGCGGGCGGCAGTTCCCGCGCGGCATAGGATTCGCCGTCGGCAGTCCGCACCGACATCCCGGCGCGCAGAGCCATTCTGCGCATGGGCGTATTGTCGGAGAGGAACATCACGAACACTTTGCTCGCGCCGCACATCCTGGCGCGGGAAACAAGCCGTTCCATGAGCATGGTTCCGATCTTTTGACCGCGCCTTTCCGGCCGGACCGAAAACGCCAATTCACTTTCTTCGGGGCCGCGCACCAGTTCGGCCAGGCCGATGATTTGCGCGCGCTCGTCAAATGCACCCAGTATCGTGTCCCGCGTGAAATTCAAATGGTCCACGTACCCGGAAATGGTTTCATCCGAAAGCGTGCAGCAAAAACGCTTGCGGCGGTCCTCTGCCGACAAAGAGAGGTAGAAATTCCTGGCGTTCTCGCGCTCGAATACGGTCAGTGGCCTGATAATCATACGATTTGGCTTGCTTGGCAATTTCCTTATTGAATTTATATCATATTGATGCAACGCACAAAAACGCTTTATGTGATGGTTAAGATCAAAAAATACGATGATAAAACAGGTATATGTGAGGCAAAAACAAACTCCATGCTATTGCAACGCACCATTTATTGGTATAGCATTCGTTTGCGGGGTTTCTCCTCCTCCTCCTTTGGAATCCCGTCTTCTAGCCGGTGGCGTTTCAATACGCCACCGGTTTTTTTTGGTCATCATGGCCGTTTCCTTGTATGCAACCCGGATAGCGTAAAATCGCGCCTGCCCCGCACCATCATCGAACGCCAGAGCCGCGCAGAAAGGCGCCCGTGAAAACCCCGAAAAGAATCGAACCGCTCATCGACGAGGGCCTCGTCGACGAGGTCATGCGCCAGCTCATGAGCGGCAAGGAAGCCGAGGTCTACGTGGTGCGCTGCGGACAGGAAATACGCTGCGCCAAAGTGTACAAAGAGGCCAACAAACGCAGCTTTCGCCAGAACGTTCAATACACCGAAGGCCGCAAGGTGAAGAACAGCCGCCGCGCCCGAGCCATGGAGAAAGGTTCGCGCTATGGCCGCCAGGAGCAGGAGCAGGCGTGGCAGAACGCCGAAGTGGACGCCCTGCACCGCCTTGCAGCCGCCGGGGTGCGCGTACCGCAGCCCTACAACTTCCTCGAGGGCGTCCTGCTGATGGAACTCGTCACCGACGAGAACGGCAACGCAGCGCCGCGGCTCAACGATCTGGCGCTAAGCGACGTGCAGGCGCGCGAATACCACCAGACCCTGATCATGCAGGTGGTGCGCATGCTCTGTGCCGGCGTCATCCACGGCGACCTGTCCGAATACAACGTGCTCGTCGGCAGCGACGGACCGGTCATCATCGACTTGCCGCAAGCCGTCGACGCCGCAGGCAACAACAGCGCCGGCTTCATGCTCGGGCGCGACGTCGAAAACCTCACCGCCTACTTCGGCCGCTTCGCGCCCGATCTCGGAACCACCGATTACGGCCGCGAAATCTGGTCGATCTACGAGAGCGGCAAGCTGCACCCCGAGGTCAAACTCACAGGCTGTTTCGCGCGCAGCGAAAAACTCGCCGACGTTGGCGGCCTCATCCGGGAAATAGACGAGGTGAAGAAGGAAGAGGCGGCGCGCCAGCGTTACAAGCAGGCGCTGAAACAATAATTCGACCGGACAGATTCCTTTTTTGGCTTCGCCGAGTCCACTATCCAAAGGCCTTGAGAAATTGAAGCATTTTAATATAATGGAAATATTGAAATAACGCGGGAGTCGATAGCGATGAAACCAGCGGCTATGGGCGAGGTTGTCCGCTTCGCGGATATGTTTGCGGCGATGGGAACCGAATGCCGCGTCCGCATCATGCAGCAACTCCTCTCCTCGCACCCGGATGGCATGGTCGTCGGCGAGATTCAGGCCGTGCTCGGTCTTTCCGCGTCGAATATGCCGCATCATTTGGACAAGCTGAAGAACGAAGGCCTGGTCGATGTCCAGCGGGAGGGGACATATCTGCGCTGCCGGGCGAACGTAGCAGCTCTGCAGGAGTTGCTGACCTTCCTCTATTCGGAGTGCTGTACGCGCAGCAAGGTGATCAATCCGAAAAATATCACCAGGGCGTGCAAATAGGCGCGGAACCTCAGCGGCAATTCGACGCGCGGGATCTCGATAGATTTCCCGATCATCGCGGCTTCACCGCCCAATCCTTTAGCGCGTTCATCGCTTCCGGACGATTGAGGCCGAGGTAGGCGATGCGGCCTTCTTTCCTGTAGTTCAGTTTCATCGCGCCGTCCCGAAGCCGAGGCCATGCTCCAGGTGGTTATACCGCCCGGCACGGACATGCCCCTTGAATGGGACCCCTGGCTACAGGCGGTCGGGCTGGCCGAACTGCAGCCGGCGGCGACGCTCAGTTTCAGCAATTACGACGAGGCGATTACCGCCGCGCTCGCCGGCCAGGGGGTGGCGCTGGGGCGGCGGCCGCTGATCGACAGCCTGCTGAGAAGCCGCAAACTGGTCGCGCCTTTCCGGGAAAAGATAGCGTCGCCGCGGGCCTATTTTCTGCAGGTCGCGCCCGGCTCGCGCGCGAAGCCGGCGGTACAAGCGCTCGAACGCTGGCTGCTGGAGCAGGTGCGCGGTATATAGGAAATCTACGCGCTTGCCCGAGGCGCACGGATTTCCTCCAGTATCTGCACCACGCTTCTTACGCATTCCTTGCAGGTTTTATTCAGCAAATCGTTCTGCTTGAAGTAGCTTTGCCCTTCCCTGGTCGTAAGATCGCACCCGTCAAGCAACGCGCGACACAGGTAGCTGCCATGCCTGGACTGGAATCGTTCCAGCAATTCCCTGGTCTTGGCATAAGTGTTCTCGTTCGCGCTGCGTTCATCGTTTTCGCCGCGCCCGTGAATGGCGCCAAGCACCAGGACTCCACCCGATACCGCGCCGCAGACTTCCTCTTTCCTCCCCATGCCGGCGCCGAAACCGCAGGCCAGTTTCAGGGCGGCGTTCTTCTCCAGCCCGAGCTCATCACAGTGCGCGAACACAACCGCCTGCGCGCAGTTGTAGCCCGACATGAATTTCGCAACGGCAATCTCGATTTTGTCTGTCATGATTTTCTCCTTGGTAAAACGATGAACATATCAGGTTGTCGCGATAGCGCGGGCGGCGAGGAGCGCCACCGCGACAGGCCGAACTTTCAGTTCAAGCGCGTTCATGCTGCAAAACAGGGGACACAAACTCAGCCAGGCTGCGCCTGGCCAAGCAGCCTGCGGATATCTTCGGTGGTCTTTTCCGCAGGCTGGTCATGCCTCACCGTCAGCCGCAGGCGCCCGAGCCCGTCGTAGACATAGGTGTAGGCGGTGTGGTCGATCGTATAGGAGCTTCCTTCCGGCACCTTCTGGTAGTAGACGCGGAATTCCTTTGCCACCTTCTCGGTGCCGGCGAGATCCGAGTAAAGTCCGATAAAGGCCGGGTCGAACGCGTCGGTATAGCCCTTGATGACTTCGGGCGTATCGCGTTCCGGATCCAGGGTAATGAAGATCACCTGTATCTTCTCCCCTTCCCTGCCCAGCGCGCGGCGCACTTCGACCGCGCGGATCAGCGCCGTCGGGCATACCACCGGGCATTGCACGAAACCGAAGAAAATCATCACCAGCTTGCCGCGGAAATCCGCCAGGGTGCGCACCCGGCCTTCGGTATCGGTCAGCCGGAAGTCTTTGCCAAAATCGGCGCCGGTGACGTCCATCGAATGGAACGACGGCCCATCGTTGCAGCCCCACAGCGCGAGCGGCGCCGCCACCAATCCTGCGAGCAAGCGTCTGCGATTCATGATCCCAATTCGATAGGTGCCGTTGACTCAACGCCGATATGGAGTGAGAAAGCCGACGCGCGCCAGATCTACGCCGATCGAAAATTCGGCTTGCGTTTCTCGGCGAACGCCTTCAGACCTTCCTTGCCTTCTGCATGTCCCGCACAGGCCGAGAGCGCTTGGCGCTCGCGTTCGATCTGCGTCTCGAAAGAGGTGTCGAACGAGTCGGTCAGAAGCTGCTTCGCCACCCCGAAGGCATACAAGGCGTTCCCCGCCAACGACTCGGCCATTTGCGTGCTGACAGAAAGCGCTTGCCCATCCTCGACCACCTTGGTCGCCAATCCCCAGGCAAGCGCCTGGTCGGCGGAAATGGGCTGATCGAAGGCCATGATCTCCAGCGCTCGGGCAAAGCCGGCCAGCCTGGGCAGGGTGAAGGTTCCGCCGCCATCGATGCACAGCCCGTTCGACGTGTAGGCCTGCCTCAGGACGGCCGATTTTGCGAGCACCCTGAAATCGCAGGCAAGCGCGAGGGAAAATCCGCCGCCTGCGGCGACGCCGTTGACCGCGGCGATCACCGGCTTGGGCATGCGCCTGATCTCCGCGACGGCCAGATGAAACCGCGCGGCGAGTTCATGAAACGCCGCCGGGGGGCCGTTCTTGTGCGACAAAGCCCACTTCAGGTCGCCGCCGGCGCAAAACGCCTTGCCGCTGCCTGAAATTACGACCCCGCGCACGGAGGAATCGGCCGCCAGTTCGACGAGCGCGTCGGCCAGAGACGCCACCGTCGGCATGTCGAAGGCGTTGAATGCCTCGCTTCGATTCAGCATCACCACGGCTATGCCGTTTTTGGTCTCCACTTTCACCGGCTCTGTCATCGCTATCTCCTTCAGTCAATGGCTGCGCAAAAAAGGGGCGTTTACCACTCCGCCGTCGTGGCGGCGACGCCCAGCGCCAAGAGTGCCAACACGCATGATTGCCCGATGGGACCAATGATGCACACGATTTCTTGTAATCTCAAGCATTCCAAAGACCCCTGCGAACGAATCCTGGGCCATGCCGTCATGTCAGATCGAGAATGAACCGTTGCTCGAGGACCGGCTTTCCCCATTGATTTCCCTCTGTCTCTTGCGCCAGCTGAAATCCGTATTTCTCGTACAAGTGGCGGGCGGAGTGAAGCCCTTGGAAAGTCCAGAGGAAGACGCGCGAGTATTGCTGTTGCCTGCAAAACCCGATGGCTTTTTCCATAAGGCGATTGCCGACCCCTTGTCCGCGTAGAACCTCGGAGAGAATGAACCAGCGCAAATGTGCGCCCTCCGTCCGCGCGTTTGCACCATCTATGGCAATTGATCCTTCAACCTGCCCGTCCCGACTGGCGGTCCAGAAGCCATCTCTATTCGGGTCCACACGTTGCAAGAATTCCGACAACTCGGCGGCGACCTTTGCTTCAAAGAAGAGACCGAATCCCCAATGCTTGCTGTAATAGAGTGCGTGCAACTCGGTCACACGACCGAGCGATCCGGGGACATAGTTCGTGATGGTGATTTCACGCATGATCATCAAACCTGAGAGTTGACATGACCTAGCCGCAAGGGCTGGCGTCCTCCGGGATCGACACATAGGGTGGCTGTGGAACCTGCGGCTACGAAATGGCTACAGTTGCGGAAATGACAAAGGGCTCCTTGCGGAACCCTTTGAATTGCTGGTCGGGGCGAGAGGATTTGAACCTCCGACCACTTGCACCCCATGCAAGTACGCTACCAGGCTGCGCTACGCCCCGAAGTTGGTGATTTTATCACGCTGGTCAGAATGAAAACCAGCGCTGAATGCGCCTGCGCCATTCAGGCGCTGCTGCGCAGAGTCTCGATGATGCTTTTGATCTCGTTCTTGATCCCGGCCAGATCGACCGTGCCGGGTTCGGCGCGCGCCGCCAGCGCGCGGCCGCTGCTCGATACGCCTTGGTCGAGGCGGTTGCGCGCGCCGCTGATGGTGAAACCCTGCTCGTACAGCAGATCGCGGATGCGGCGGATGAGCAGCACTTCGTGATGCTGGTAGTAGCGTCGGTTGCCGCGGCGCTTGACCGGCTTCAGCTGGGTGAACTCCTGCTCCCAGTAACGCAGCACGTGCGGCTTGACGCCGCACAGTTCGCTCACCTCGCCGATGGTGAAGTAGCGCTTCGCCGGAATCGGCGGCAGACTACTGTTGCTGCTGTGGCTTTCCACGATTGGCCTTTTCCACCAGTGCCTTGAGCTTCTGGCTGGCGTGGAAGGTGACGACGCGGCGTGCGGTGATCGGGATTTCTTCTCCGGTCTTGGGGTTGCGGCCGGGACGCTGCGGCTTGTTGCGCAGTTGAAAGTTGCCGAAACCGGAAAGCTTCACGCTGTCGCCGTTTTCCAGCGCAGCGCGGATCTCTTCGAAGAACGTTTCGACCATATCCTTGGCTTCGCGCTTGTTAAGCCCGACTTTCTCGAACAAAAAGTCAGCCAGCTCGGCTTTGGTTAACGTCATTTTTTCTCCCTAGATGCGCAATTTTGCGCCAACGCGCTGGGCGAGGAGCTGCAGCAGCTGCGCCATCGCCGCCTCTGCGTCCGCGTCGGTCAGCGTTTTCGAAGTATCTTGCATAACTACCCGAAATGCAAGGCTTTTCTTGCCCGCGTCCACCCCTTTTCCGCGGTACAAATCAAACAGCCACAGGTCCTGCACGACTGCCGGGCGGGAGCCAAGCATCGCCTCCAGCAGCGCCTGCGCCGACACCGTTTCGTCCACCACCACCGCCAGGTCCCGGATCACCGGCGGGAACTTCGATACCTCCCGGTAGGCCGGCATGGGCGCGGCAAGCAGCGCATCCAGGTCGAGCTCGAACACGACCGGAGCCTGCGGCAACTCGTACTTCTGCTGCCAGCGCGGATGCAGCTCGCCGAGCCAGCCGATCGGCTTCCCGTCGAGCAGCACATTGGCTGCCCGGCCGGGATGCAGGGCGGGATGGGTCGTGCGCTCGAAACTGGTCGCCCCGGAGGCGAACAGGCTTTCGATGTCGCCTTTGACGTCGTAGAAATCCACTTTGCGCTCGGCGAGCCCCCATTGCTCCGGATGGGCCGGACCATAGGCGATGGCGGCGAGTTTGAGCGGCTGGGCGATGCCCGCCACCGTCAGCGGCCCGTCCGCCACGCTTGCGTCGGCGCGGAACACCCGCCCGAGCTCGAATGCCCGCACCCTGCCCTGCTTGCGGTTGAGGTTGTAGCGCACGTTGGCGACGAGGCTGCCGGCCAGGCCGGAGCGCATCACCGAGAGCTGGCTCGAAATCGGATTCAGCAGCTTCACCGGCGCGTCGTTGCCGCAGAAATCGCGCTCCCACTCGGACTCGACGAAGCTGAAGTTGACGACTTCCTGGTAGTCGCGCGCGGCGATCGCTTCCTTCACCCGCATGAGCGGGCGCAGCGCCTCGCGCTGCGGCAACATGGCGGCGCGCGCGCGCGGCTGCTTGGCCGGGATCCGCTCGTAGCCGTAAATGCGGGCGATCTCTTCGATCAGGTCTTCCTCGATGGCGATATCGAAGCGATACGAGGGCGGCGTCACGTCAAAGCCGTCCGCGGTGTTCGCGCGGGCGAAGCCCAGGCGCGAGAAAATCGCCGCGATCTCCGCGTCGCTCACGCTGATGCCCAGGACCCTGGCCGCGCGCGCGCTGCGCACGTGCACCGGCTTGCGCTCGGGCAGCCGCGCCACGTCGTCGACTGTCGGCCCCGGCTCGCCGCCGCAGATCGCCAGTATCAGTTCGGTCGCGCGCTCTATCCCGGCGACGTTGTTGTCGAAGTCGACGCCGCGCTCGAAGCGGTGCGCGGCGTCGCTGGCAAAATTGTAGCGGCGCGTGCGGCCCGCGATGGCGTCGGGAAAGAAAAATGCGGATTCGAGAAAAATATTCCGGCTGTCCGTCTCCGCCTTGGTCGAATCGCCGCCCATGATGCCGGCAAGCCCGATCGGGCCCGAGGCATCGGTGATGCACAGCACGGTCTCGTCCACGTCGACGCTTTGCTCGTTCAGGAGCTTCAGCCGCTCACCGACTCTGCCGAAGCGCACGTCGATGCCGCCTTGCAGCTTGTCCAGGTCATAGACGTGGAGCGGGCGCCCAAGCTCGAGCATCACGTAGTTGGTCACGTCCACCAACGCCGAGATCGAGCGCTGGCCGGAACGTGCGAGGCGCTGCTTCATCCATTCGGGCACGGGCGCGGCGGCGTTGACGTTGCGGATCACGCGGCCGGTGAACCGCCCGCAGCCGTCCGCGGCGGAAATCTTCACCGGGAAACGCGCGTTGCTTTTCGCCGCGACCGGCGCGATCGCTGGTGCGTTGAACGCGGCGCCGGTGATCGCCGCCACTTCACGCGCGACCCCGAGCAGGCTCAGGCAGTCGGTTCGGTTCGGCGTGAGCTTGAGCGTGAATAGGGTATCGTCGAGTTCGAGCAGTTCGCGCACGCTGCGGCCGATGGGCGCATCCGCCGCGAGCGGCAGGAGGCCGGTATGGTCGTCCTCGATTCCCAGTTCCTTCGCCGAGCACAGCATGCCCTGGCTGTCGACGCCGCGCAGGCTCGACCGCTTGATCTCGAACGCCTGACCGTCGGCGCCCGTCAGGCGCGCGCCGACCAGGGCGCAGGGCACACGCATGCCGGCCACCACGTTGGGTGCGCCGCACACGATAGAGAGCGGCTCAGGCTCGCCCACATTGACCTTGCACAGCGACAGGCGGCCGGCGTTGGGGTGGCGCGCCACTTCCAGGACCTCGGCCACCACCACTTTGGAAAACGGCGGCACGGCCGGCTCGATCGACTCCACTTCGAGGCCGGCCATGGTGAGGGCATGCGCCAACTCGGCCGTGGACAGGGGCGGATCGGCGAAACTGCGCAGCCAGAGTTCGGAAAATTTCATGTGAACTGTTGCAGGAAACGCAAGTCGCCGTCGTAGAACAGGCGCAGGTCGTGGATGCCGTAGCGCAGCATGGCCAGGCGTTCGATTCCAGAACCGAAGGCAAAGCCGATGTATTTTTCCGGGTCGAGCCCGAAGTTGCGGATGACCGCCGGATGCACCTGGCCGGCGCCGGAGATCTCCAGCCACTGGCCCTTGTTCGGCCCGGCGCCGAAGGCCATGTCGATTTCGGCCGAAGGCTCCGTAAACGGAAAGAACGAAGGCCGGAAGCGCACCTCCAGCTCCTCGGTTTCGAAGAAGCGGCGCAGAAAATCGGTGTACACGCCTTTCAGGTGGGCGAAGCTGACGTCCTCGTCGATCCAGAGACCCTCGACCTGGTGAAACATGGGTGAGTGCGTGGCGTCGCTGTCGACGCGATAGGTGCGGCCGGGCGCGATCACCTTGATCGGCGGTACGTTCATGCGCGCATAGCGCACCTGCATCGGGCTGGTGTGCGTCCGCAGCAGCAGCGGCCTGCCGCTCGAGTCCTTGGCGTCGACGTAGAACGTGTCTTGCATCGATCGCGCCGGATGGTTCTCCGGATTGTTGAGCGCGGTGAAGTTGTTCCAGTCGGTCTCGATTTCGGGACCGTCGGCGATATCGAAGCCGATCGAACGGAATATGGCCTCGATACGGTCCTGGGTCCGGGTAAGCGGGTGCAGGCGCCCGCGCCCCGCGCCACGGCCGGGAAGCGTGACGTCCAGCGCTTCCTCCGCCAGCCGCGCGTCCAGCTGCACCTGCGCCAGGGCCTCGCGCCGCTCGGCGAGCGCGGCCTCGAGCCGGTCTTTGGCCGAGTTGATGCGGCTGCCGGCCTCGCGCCGCTCTTCAGCCGGAAGTTTGCCCAGACCCTTTAGCAGATCGGTGAGGGCGCCGCTCTTGCCGAGAAAATGCGCTTTTGCCTGCTCCAGTTCCGCTGCATCATCGATGCGGCTGAACTGCTCCAGTGCGGCGCCGACTATTTTTTCCAGATTGTCCATTGTGCCAGTCGCGCAAACGAAAAGAGGCTAAGCAAGTTAGCCTCCTTCGTTTCGTTGCGCGTCGATCCCGGTTGCCGAGGCCCGCCTTACTTGGAGGACAAGCCTGCTTCGTTGGAAGGCAAGCCCGCCTTGACCTGCTCGGCAAACTTGACGAACGCCGCCATGTCGGTCACGGCGAGGTCTGCGAGCACCTTGCGATCCACCTCGATCGCGGCTTTCTTCAGACCATTCATGAATACGCTGTAGGTGAGGCCGCACTCGCGCGCCGCTGCGTTGATGCGTGCAATCCACAGTGCACGAAACACGCGCTTGCGCGTCCTGCGGTCGCGATAGGCGTACTGGCCCGCCTTCATTACCGCCTCTTTGGCGATGCGGAAGACGTTGCCGCGGCGGCCGCGGTAACCCTTGGCCAGGTCCATTACTTTCTTGTGACGGGCGCGTGCTTCTACCCCACGTTTAACTCTTGGCATGGCTCGTCTCCTTAACCGTTGGCAAGCATCGCGCGCACGGAACGCACGTTACTCGCGTGCACCTGGGACGTGCCGCGCATATTGCGCTTGCGCTTGGTGGTCTTCTTGGTCAGGATGTGGCGCAGAAACGCTTTGGTGCGCTTGATCCCGCCGCTGCCTTGGATGCGGAAACGCTTGGCCGCGCCCCGCTTGGTCTTGAGCTTGGGCATTACTACTCCTAGTTTTGACATGGCGGCAGGTGTCCCCCGAGGGGAGAACTTATTGACCTGGACACCACTTGTTTTACGTCCCCGGCGAGCCGGGGGCGGTGCTGCATGGAAAGGTCGGATTCTGATCTTTCCAAAAAAACTGTTACGAAGTCTTTTTCTTCACCACCACCTTCTTCGGCCCCAGAACCATCACCAACTGGCGCCCTTCCATCTTCGGATACTGCTCTACCACTCCGTGTTCAACGAGGTCGTTCTTTACCCGCTCAATCAGGCGGTGGCCGAATTCCTGGTGCGCCATCTCGCGTCCGCGAAAGCGCAACGTGACTTTGGTCTTGTCGCCTTCGTCCAGAAACTTCATCAAGTTGCGCAGCTTGATCTGGTAATCGCCTTCGTCGGTGCCGGGCCGGAATTTTACTTCCTTGACCTGGATTTGCTTCTGCTTGAGCTTCGCTTCGTGTGCTTTCTTGGCTTCACGGTACTTGAACTTGCCGAAGTCCATCAGCTTGCATACCGGGGGGACGGCCGTCGGTGCGATTTCCACCAGATCCACTTCCAGCTCTTCCGCACGCCGCATCGCGTCTGCGATCGGCACCACGCCTAGCTGTTCCCCTTCGGTGCCGACCAGGCGTATTTCGGGTGCGGTTATATCACTGTTGAGGCGCTGCGCTTTTTCCTGAGCGATGTTGTTTCTCCAAAAAATTAAAAATTAGGCCGCGCTTCCCACACGCGCCTCTCGCTGGAGGCGTCCGATGAATTCTGCGAGCGTCATCTGCCCCAGGTCTTCACCGCTGCGGGTTCGCACGGCCACTTTGGAAGCCGCCTTCTCTTGTTCGCCAACAATCAGTTGGTACGGCAGCTTCTGAATGCTATGTTCCCGTATTTTATAGGTTATTTTCTCATTACGCAAATCTGCTTCAACGCGGAAACCGGCGCGGCGCAGTTCGCCCTCCACTTGTGCCGCGTACTCCGCCTGGCCACCGGAGATGTTCAGCACCACCACCTGCAGCGGCGCGAGCCATAGCGGCATCACCCCGGCATAGTTTTCAATGAGGATGCCGATGAAGCGCTCCATCGAGCCGACAATGGCCCGGTGCAGCATCACCGGCACCTTGCGCGTGTTGTCCTCGGCGACATATTCGGCGCCCAGACGCCCGGGCATGGAGAAGTCCACCTGCATGGTGCCGCATTGCCACGAGCGCCCGATGCTGTCTTTCAGGTGGTATTCGATCTTCGGGCCGTAAAACGCCCCCTCGCCGGGCAGCATTTCGAACTGCACGCCGCTTGCGCGCAGCGATTCGGTCAGTGCGTTCTCCGCCTTGTCCCACAAGTGGTCGGCACCGACGCGTTTCTCCGGCCGCGTGGCGAGCTTGTAGACGATCTGGGTAAAACCGAAATCCGCGTAGACTTTCTGCAGCAGCGCGGTATAGGTCACGCACTCGGACAGGATCTGGTCCTCGGTGCAGAAGATATGGCCGTCGTCCTGGGTGAAGGCGCGAACGCGCATGATGCCGTGCATTGCCCCCGATGCTTCGTTCCGGTGGCAGGCGCCGAATTCGCCGTAGCGCAGCGGCAGTTCGCGATAACTGCGCAGGCCCGCATTGTAGATCTGCACGTGGCCGGGGCAATTCATCGGCTTCACCGCATAGGTGCGTTTCTCCGATTCGGTGGTGAACATGTTCTCGCGGTAGTTCTCCCAGTGGCCGGATTTTTCCCACAGGCTGCGGTCCAGAATCTGCGGGCAGC
>ERZ1292633.1995-Hain-H41-02um-R1-1995-length-21280-cov-42_pt1 | contig 21280 bp, 1 predicted proteins | sample MGYA00564406_ERZ1292633 | MGnify/ENA primary metagenome ERZ1292633 (study PRJEB36523, sample SAMEA6512639) | groundwater metagenome | collected 2019-01-08 | study: AquaDiva: Metagenomics assemblies of 32 groundwater samples
CAGGTCTATTTAAGTCATAACATTGCCTTATAAAACGTAAAGATGGGAAGAAGGAGTTCATAAATAGTTCCCAGCGAGCCGCCGGACGGAAGAGGAAACGGAGGATGCGGGTGGAATCCTCGTGGGATTCGGGATACGGGATTCGGGATGCGAGTGTTGATTGATAAAGATAGTATTCCAATGACCGCTTACGGGAATGGAGCGAGTTCAGCACTTCATCGGGAATCAGAACCCCTTCTTGCTCTGCCTGTGCGGGCGAGCCGCACGCAGACAGGCGGCAGAGGTCAAAGAGGATATATAAGGGCGTTTCAAGGCGGTAGGATTTGATGAGTTGGATGACCAGATGCCAATTGATACCAGATTCCTCAACAACCCCCTGCCCCCCTTTATTAAGGGGGAATTTGCTGCCATAATGATTTATAATGAGTTCTATATCCTTTAAGGTATTGGGGGTAATGCATCCGTGATAGATGGCGGCGTCAACACAGGTGTAGATGAGGGTGTCTTCCGGTGATAATATCAAGGACTGGATTCCCGCTTTCGCGGGAATGACAGAAGAAGAAAGAGGAATGACAGGCCAAAGTCGAGCCCGGGTCCAGACGCCGGCCAACGCCCTATCGTCCAGATAGTGCCTTAAGTCAGTATGGCAGTCGATATGAAGTGTGATGGAATCCAGTGTCTTGGAATAGTGGGCTTCATCAGAACGAGCCGTATCCAATACATACCCTAAAGTGTCCAATAACTCCCCTATTGCCTGTTTATCCCGATGCCGGATTAACAGGTCAATATCGCCCATCGGGCGTTCGGCAATGCTGGGATAGACGGTTACGCCAAGCGCGGCGCCGGCCAGAAGAATGGTTTTTATATGAGCCGAGTTAAAAACGGGCAGGATTTCGCCTAATTCAGAGTAGATGATAATGTTGCGGGCGGTGGTATAGTTCATCGGCTTTGTTCACCGCAGAGACGCAAAGAACAACCCCCTTTTATTCCCCCTTTGTTAAGGGGGACTGAGGGGGTTGTAATTCTTTGTGACCTTTGTGTACTTTGTGGTGAAGTATAGTATTCCTATTAAGAAGATGAATAATCCTAATATTACAAGAGGATATTTGATGCTATAAACAATCGGGGTTAAGGCGATTCTGACCAGCCCGGCCTTAATTGGCGCGGTCTTGAGATACTCCGCAATCGGCGGACTGACCTTGTAATACAGGTTAACAAAGCGCCGGCCTAATCCGTTAGTAACCAGATACCTATCCCGGAAGTTACGCAGGGCCATGACATTGGGATGGCTGTAGTTACCATAAACCGCCGTGGCGATAAAACATCCCCGGTTCATCCCATTATATTTAACACTGCTGCCGGCGGCCTGGGAGGTCGTGGCATACGGCGTATTGCCGAATGCTCCCATATTAATCCGCTCGCCATTGGGTTCTGGCTCCAATAAGTACCCGTCGGCCGGATTACCCATATCTACGCTGGCTGAGCCGACCTTCTCGCGGTAATCACTGTTTGCCTCATCCGTGAAGATGACATTTTCCGAGATGTTACCTACACCGGCCGCACAATCCACATAATCAGAGGTATTGCCTGAGACGTCGTTGTAGGTAATGGATAACTTGCTTAGGTCGGCCTCAATGCCCAGCCACCAGATGCCGGTTTCGTTGCGGATGATGATGTTATTGCGAATCACGGTCTGGCCGGCCACCCAGATGGCTGCCGTGGTATGCGAGATAAAGGTATTATTGATGATGCTGATATCCGAGGTGTCGTCGCCGTAGATGCCGATATCCATCTGCCTAAGAATCACATTCCGGACAATGACGCCGTAGGATGATGAATCAATGCCGGTATCTGCGCCGGTGAGGGTAAGATTGGAGATAATGCCTTTGGTAATGACCGCCGGGCCGGTTAACTGGATGAGTGTGGCCAGACCCAATCCCCTGATAATGGTTTCATGAGGCGAGACACCGATGATATTAACCCCCTGCTTGAGGGCCAGGGTTGACGGCACGATGAATGTCACCGGGCTTAGGGTAATAGTATCACCGGCTTGGGCGATAGTCAGCGCATCGGCTAATGTCTCATACGGCGCGCCATTAAGGAATATATGATATTCCGGCGTGGCCGTTATCTCAACCGGAGCGCTCTGCCAGCCGACCATATCCTCAGCCACCACCCGGAAGGTGTAGGTAATGCCGTTGGTCAGGCCGGTCACCTGATAGGATGTAACATTGCCGACGGATTGATAGGAGCCGAAGGTGCCGCTAATTTCCTTATAGGCAATCAGATAGCCGGCCGTATCAGTGCTGACCGAGGCGGTCCAGAACAGGTTAACATAACTATTGCTGGGCGTTGCCATCAGATTGCCCGGCGCATCAGGCGGCGTGGTATCAAGGACCACAGAATATGTCTGCCTTTCAGACCAGGCAGAATATCCGTTGGATGGGTCAATGGTCCGAAGCGCATAGGTTAGTTTGATAGTGCTGGTTATCGGAATCTGGGCAAAGGTAACAGAGGTAATGCCAACTGAGGTGGTGCTTACCGAATCATAGGTTTCTATTATCTCGTCATCATCGTCTATCCTGATTTGGTATCTCAGGGTATTTGAGGCATCATTACTGTCTGCGGCCGGCGACCAGGTAATCGTGGGCGTGAATGTGCCGGTGCCGATAGTGATGACAGTGCCGGTAACTGGCAAGAATCCGGATGCCACCGGTTCAGGACTGCTGTTAGCGGATTGGAAGGCATAAACCGAGCCGCTCTTGGTGGCGACTATCAACCTGCCGTTGGCGGCCAAGGGTGATGACTGGGTGGCAGAATCCAGGGTATAATTCCAGAGGATGGCTCCATTGATTGGATTGATGATTCTTAATTTCGCTGATAATGATGCCGGAGCAACCAATAGCGCCTGTCCTGACTGTGATTTCATAGACAGCGGGGTCGGACACAGGCCATAAGGCGGGATATTGTTCTGGTTGGCGGTAATGAGCGTGCCTAATGCCACCTGCCATTTTACCGAGGCAGTCGGGGTGATTGGGTCAATGGCCATGACATATTCATTAAGGACATACTGGTCGGCAATGGTGTCTGAATCCGTATCTACCGAGTAATCAAACCGGATGGTAAATCCGATATAATCGCCGGCCTTCATCGGTGATGAGGTGGCGAGTCGAGTGGCGATAATATCTCCGATAATGGTGCTTGATGCCGGGTCTAAAAGAGCGATGGAGTAATTTGACACCGGCCAGTTGGCATTATCAATATCCACCGAATAGAAATTGAGGTCATTACCGCCGGGCAGGAGATAAACACTGGTGTTGCTGATTAGCGGCGAAGAGAGCAGGACTGCTCCGAAGGTCGGGTATGACCATATCTCAGAGCCGGTGTCCTTATTCAGGGCATAGTATCGGCCGCTATCACATCCGATAACCAGCGCGGTGCCTGAGATGGCCGGTGATGAATAGACAATCTGTTCGGTCGGCGCCTGCCAGGCCGGGGTTGCGGGACTATTAACATCAACGGCAATGACCTTCTGAATGGGGAATCCCAGGCCTAAATAGAGCCGGTTATTCAGGACAAGGGGAGACGAGGTATCGGTGCTGGTGGTTTGATAATCCCAGATAGGGACACCGTCCGTAAGACGGAGGCAGTGAATCTTACCATTTACAGGAATATAAACCCGGCCCTGATAGATGGCCGGCGAGGCGATAATATCACCGCTTATGGGCGATGACCAGAGCCGTGCGCCGTCTGATTCTCTCAAGACGCTGACCAAACCGTCACGGGTGGCAAACACCACAAATCCGTCTGCGACTGCCGGAGAGGAGGTTATTCCGGCAGTGATAGCATATTGCCAGCCCGGGATAAAGGTATCGGAGAGTTTTTCCTCGGTGCTTCTGGCCCGGGTGGCGTCGTTGCCCAGCGAGGTCCAGTCATCGCTAAATGCAGTACTCACCATGGCGCCAAAGGCGCCATAAACTCCGACACAAAGGACACAAAGTACACAAGGAATAAATATAATCTTCAATAGTTTCATACCTAATGGTATCCTATCTAATTGTTATCCCGTAGGGATTACACACCCCTAACCCCTCTTAATAGAGGGGAAATATCTACTGTATATAATAAATCTTCCCGGTGCTGGTCGGTACCAGATACCGGTTATTTTCGCCGTCATGGCTGATATCGCCAATCTTTATACCCGCACCGAAAGAGTATGTTTTTATCACGGCCTTGCTGGATTCGTTGACAATAAATACCTTGCCGTTATTATTGCCCACATAAATCAGGCCGTCATTGTCAGGCAAGGGCGATGATTCTATAGCCACTCCACCGCCCAGGTTAATCGGATAGGCGCCGCTGCCCGGGTCATAGGCATCACCATTAGTCGCGTCAGATGTCAGTTTCCTGACATAGAAATTACCGCCCGTATCCGCATAAACCAGACGGGTCGTAGCGTCAAACCAGTAATACTCAACGGAAGCCATTGCAGTAATGGAGAATGCGGCATTATCACGCGGGAAGCCGGTCAGGTTAGTGAATTCGGTTGACCAGGCATTGACCCCGTGCATCCGTCCTGAATAATCAGCCACATAGACGCCCTGGGTCCAGGGCCAGTAAATAGTCGGTGCGCGGACATTGTCCAGCGGGCCGGTATTCTGCTTATCAATGGCGTGGGCCGTGACATTCACCCGGTATAATAACGGCGTTGGGTTATCAGAACCAACGAATAGATAAGTCAGCCCCTCGGTATTCTTATCCCAGGACGGCGTGGCCCTGATAGGCGAGGTAACCGTAGCGCTCAGCGGAACCGCCCGGGTGGTGATTTCCACCCCGTAAATCATTGGAGTGCCGCCGGCTATTCCACCAAAATATATGTTAGTGCCGTCCGGGACTACGGCTGATGTTATCTCATCACAGACCTTAAGAGGCCAACCAATGCTCAGGTTCAGGGCGCTGCCGGTATCTATCAGGCGAAAAAGATAGCCGTTAGTAGTGCCAAAATAGACCGTGTGGGCTGTGCCTTCGGTATAATACCAAGGGAAGGAGATAATATCGCCATAGGTCTGGCTGACATCATAATAATATTGCGAGAAACCATTTCCATTAAGGACCGAGAGCCGGTCGGTGGTGCCGACAATATCCCTGGAGACCACATAGGTGCCATAATATCCGTAGGTATTAAGGTCATAGGCCACGACCGGGAATCCCTGGGTGCCGCCGGTTGAGGCGGTATTAAGCACGGACCTGATTATCCAGGAAACTATGGTGCCGGTGGAGGGGTTATCAGCGACCCCATCATCCGGACTGGTATCGGCATCATAGTCCTTATCATCACCCGCGCCCGGACCGGCATTGTAGGTCTCAAACCTGAGCACAGATGCCGAACCGGTGGCCGAGACATTATAACCGGTGGAAATGGTATCAAAATAACAGCCCGGCAGGTCCATATCCAGATTAGGCAGCGGAATGGTGATAAAACGTCCGTCAGTGCCACCAGGATGGTTATAGAAAGCGGTATTCTTGAGGTTCTGGATGGTCGCGCCCGGCTGGATATCCAGCCCATTGGTCATCATACTGCGAATAGTGACTCCATCAAGGTCCATAATGCCTGAGACGAGGAAATAGAACCGGTCCGTGCCCGGCACCGGAGTAGTTATAGTTGATGAATTTAATGCCTTAAGCGCAGCATCTGAGTTGACATTAATGGTTGAACCATTGCCCATATTAAACGTGGCATTGGACAGATTTAAGGTTGCCAGTGACTTTACGGTAAGCGTGCCGTTAGAAGCCGCGGTAATTGTTTTACCGGCCGGCACAGTAATGGTGATGGCCGTAGCACCGTCTCCGATTTCCAGTGTCTTTACGGTAGAGGCATAGAAGGTGTTGTTATTGCCGGTCAGGATAATCTTGCCAGCGGTTTGGTTAATGCCGCCGGCTGAGGTATTGTCAAGGAAGTCCTGCTTGGCCTTGAGTGTGGCCCCGGCATTGGTGATATTTATCCGTCCGCCGGTAGTTCCGCCATTGATGGTGACGTTGCTGTTGACCGTGAGTTGGTAAGCGCCGCTCATATTAAGGATGGCGCCGTCCTGGATGACTAGGGAGGCCACCGTGGCCGCTTCGTTGAAGCTGGGGTCGTAGGTCCGGTCCTGGATTATAACATTGCTGCCCTCGCCCGGCTTGCTGCCGGTGGACCAGTTGGCGCCGACATTCCAGTTGGTTTCCGTTCCGACAGCCCCGCCCAGCCACAGGACATCGCCAATCCAGATGATATTGGTATTAGTGTCCTGCCATTCGTAGGAATCGCCGGCTCCGGCGCCGGACCAGTTGGTGAAGTTAATTGTCGTAGAGCCGGAAGTATTAACCGCCACGATATTGTTGCCGGTGGCTGTGCCGAATGAGGTATCAAATGAGCAGTTGTCAAAGTTGAGTGCGACGGTTCCGGAAGTGAAGCCGATAAATACGTGTCTGGCGCCATTGCCCTGACCGGTGCCTGAGGGGTCTTCCTCAACATATTGGAAGACCACATCGTCAATATCTATGTTGGTTGTTGAGGCGGTTGACTGGATGGTCAGGCCGTCTTTCTTGGCGTATTCAAAGATAAGACCATTGAGGTCGATTCCGCCGCCGGACTGGACGATGAAGTCATATCTGGCACCGCTGGCTGAGCGGGTGACCTCGGGCTTGTAAGTAAATGAACCGGACGGATTGGACTGAAAGAAACCCTGGATATAAACCGTGGTGTTATTGGCCATCTTTAGTTCGCCGACCTGGGCCGCGGTATTTGAGCCGCTGACCTGGAGCGTGGAATTAGGATAGACCGTAAGATTACCGCTGACAGTAAGTTTGGAATTATTGATATTAAGGGTACCGCTGGTTGAGGCATCACCGACCTCAAGGATAGAGGCGACATCATTTACGAAGGCGGTTCCCAGATCCAGCGAGCCGTTGGTGTTTACCTTCAATGAACCGTCAATATCCAATCCGTTGGCTGAGGCAACATCGACTGCGGCGCTGCCGACAATAAGAAGATTATAGAAGTCAGCAGCCGCCCTATCCGCCCGGATAGAGCGGGCTGCACCGATTATCTTCACCGTGGAATTACCGACTGTGAATGAGCCAGTGTCAGACCAATTACCATCACATTCTATCATACCGGCGCCTGAGACACCAAAGTTAAGTGTGCCGGTGCCGGTATTAACCAGACCATTTGATTTAAGCCCTTGTGAAGTTGAGGCAGATGAACTCAGGTCAATAGTGCCGCTGTTTGTCACCGGGCCGCTGATAGTGATTTTACCGGTGGAGGCATTCAGGGTTGAGGTTACGGTCAGCGATGCGCCGACTGTGTGGACAGTATTTGAGTTAAGAGTAAGTTGGCCGCTGCGGACAATAAGATTACTCATCACCTCAAGGTCCTTGCCAGATGTAACAGAAACAGACGGAGTAGCGATGCCATCGCCTATAGTGAGGTTGTAGAATCGGTTATTGCCTGACCCGACATCGGTATTAATGGATTGTGTGGTGCCTACGAGAATAACTGTTGAAGTTCCTCCAGTAAAGGTGCCGGATGAGTCATTCCAGTTGCCGGCAACCTTGTGGGTGAAACTACCAGCATTAAGGACGCCATTGGTGTTGATATTTATGTTGCCCGCAATGTCCAGACCGTTGTAGGCGGTATAATTACCATTAATATTAAGGTGGTAGAAATCAGTGGATGAACTCGTGGTAATGGCCTTGGAGTTACCAGTAAGATTTACGGTGGAATTACCCGGGTTCACTGTACCGCCATCGTTCCAGTTACCGGCCACCGTTATCTGGCTGGCTGTATCTGTGCCACAATCCAATATGCCGGTTGCAGTGTTGGTGAATGCAGCACAACTCAAGATTGATACCTGGTCCATATCTACTGTGCCACTGTTATTTAATCCGTTGGTTATGGCTAATGTGCCTGTGCTTAGGTCAAATCTGCCGGTATTCTCTATAGTTGCGTTTCCTGCAATTGTATGCCCGGTATTACTGTTCAGAGTCAGGGTTGCACCGCTCTTTATGGTAAGATTATTATCTGTCTTGAGATTATATCCTGATGTTACCTGGGCTGAGCCGGTTATTGCGAGTTTATAGAAATTATTATTCGGCGTGATTACCTGCGATATCCCGGTCAGGGTTATGGTGCTTTGTCCGGCCTTAAATTCTGAATTCCCCACTCCGAATTCCACATTCCCGGCTATGGTATGGCTCCATCCTAAGTTTGACGGGTCGGCATTGAAGATACCTCCGATAACCCTGAATTCACCGGCGAGATTTATTCCACTCGCCGCAGCATCAGCAGTCTGGCTGCTGGCTCCATATTTATCTATCGTTAGGTTATAATAATTTAAGACAGGGATATTTTGAGAGCTGCTCTGATTATCAAATATAATAGTTGATAATGACGCGGTAAATGTAGTCGGCGCAAAGGTCGTTCCGGAGAATCTGATTGTTCCGGTTCCTCCGTCAAGCGTCCCGCCTGTCAGATTGCCGTTTATGTCCAGTATCCCGCCTGATACCTGTATCGTCCCGTTATTCGTCGTGGTCCCGTTTATGGTGACGGTCTTATTCCCGCTGTTTAATGTCCCGGTTATGGCCAGATCGTTGTCTATGGTCAAGTCCCTTAAGACCGTGACTATTCCTGCCGTTTTATTTATCTCCAGGTTATATAGTTTATTGCCTACGGTCGTGCCTAAGTCAATGGTCTGGCTGCCTGCGCCGTTGAGTATCACCTTGCCGTTTAATGCTGTGAATATCCCTGTTCCCTCTATTGAGATATCTCCCTTTACCTCTAAATTATAGGTATTACTTAAGGTAATACTCGCACCATTCTCTATCTTTAACCCAATACAATTGCCGGTCGTATCCAGAACCGGGAAGTTGCCGCCGGTTGGCGCAGTCGGTATCAATATATCCTTGGTTCCGTCCGGTATCCCATAGGTCCAGTTGCCTATCGTATTCCAACTTGTGGTATTGCCTATCCAGGTATTAAGTTCTATCCAGTTCACCGCCACATTGCCGCTGTCCCAGTCCCATTCCTCCTTGCCGGGCGGCGGCGAGACATTGTCTATGGCATTGGACATCGTGATTGCCACGCTGACAGCGTTATTGGCCACCACCACATTACCCACGGTTGCTGTAGCGGTTATGGCGCTACCCTTATAACTGCCGTCAAAACTCATGTCAGAGAATGTAAACGACTGCGGCGTAGCGTATCCACTTGTTACCTGCAGGTTTAGGGCCGCTCCGCCGGTCGGAGCTACCTGGGTTAAAAACTCCACATCGTCTATGTCCACTATATTGGCTCCGCTGTTTATCCTTAGCCCCTGGGCATCTATGCTTTCCACTGTCAATCCGCTGATATCCACGTTGGAGCCGGAATTGGCATTGAATACATACGAGTTTGTCCCTACCACCCCTGATGTGGTTATCTTCGGCTTGGTCTGGCCGGTAGCCCAATAGGTCTCAAAATTGCCATTAATGGCAATGGCCTTGGTGTCTGCCATCTTTAATATGCCGCTGTTTCTCATTATCAATTTACCGCCTGATTGAATGGTCAGGTTTTCCTTGCAGGTAAGTGTGCTTCCGTTTATGTCTATGCTGCCATTGGCTGTAGCTGTACCGGTGATGGTGTAATTAGGCGCTGATCCCAAGTCCAATTTACCTGTGGAGACCTGAAGGTCTCCGCTACAACTGAATCCGGCCGAGGGTTGTAATACCGCATTGGTCCCGATATTGACACTGAGATTATTGAATATTATAGCATCGCCGTTTGTCCCCTTGCTTATGGATACACTACCGCTTGAGGTATTGAATTCCACTGTACCGGCCCCGGCTGTGAATGAGCCATTGAATACGGCATTGCCTGTAACAGTTATGCCGTAGTTATTGGTATTTAGCGTAGATTTGGTTGCATCATCGGTCTCGTCTACGACCAGATTACCTTTGACTGCAATGGCCCCGCCTAAGGTATAAGTCGTATTGATACTGCCGGTCTTCAGGTGATAATAGGTCTCTGAAGGTATGGTTTGTCCTGTCCCGTCAAATATGATGGTGCCAACGTCTTCATTTAAGGTAGCTGGGCTGAATACTCCGGCAATCCGCAATGTACCTGTGCTGTTATTGAAATCCAGTGTCCCGCCTGTAAAGTTGCCCCCTAAGTCCAGCAGCCCAGCAGTCCCAACAGAAACCAGACCGGCTGTGTTTACTAAATTACCATTGTTATTATAAGTGCCTGAGCCAATATTGACCACCCCGGTATTGGTGGTTACTGAGGTTATATTCATCGTTGAGGCAATGTCCATCCTGACCGTGCCGCTATTGGAAATACTGTTGATACTGTGCACCCTTACTGAGGCATCGTCTCCGTCAAAGGTCCCGCTGGTGATATTCAGTATACCGTTGACGGTGAGGTCTCCTGCGGCTGTGCCTATCTGACCGGCCTTGGATATGGTCAGGTTATTATAGGTATATGATGGGATATTCTGACCGGATGCGGTATTATCAAAGACAATCGTCCCGCCTCCGGCATTAAGTGTAGCCGGTCCGAATGCTCCGGCAATCCTCAATTCGCTATTCCCGCTGTCAAATTGCAGCGTCCCGCCCGTAAGGTTGCCTTCCAGGTCTAATAGCCCGGAGTTGTTGACCGTCACTGTCCCGGCATTGCTGAGGTTACCGTTACAACGTAGAGCGTAGAGTGTAGAACGTAGTTCACCGGCCGTTACTGTAACATTATTACTAACCCCAACATTACTTCCCAGCGACACGGTCGCCGGACTGTTTATCACCAAATTATAGAAGTCACCGCTTCCAGACGCGCTACAAGTGGCGGAACCACCGGTCATAGTCACGGTGCTTGAGCCGATATTAAAGGTGCCGTTGTCAGTCCAGTTACCAGCGATTGAGATACCGGCGACAGAACCAGTCATATCCAATGTACCGGTTGCGGTTACATCCACCCCGCCTCCGGTAGTCAAGTCCGGGTCGTCCGTGGAATTGCCGGTTATATCCAGAATACCGCTGTTTGTCCCGTCCCCTATCCTTAATAAGCCGCTGATAGAGATGGATGATGTATTGAGTTTCAACTTACCCTGGTTTACATAGCAATAACCGACTACGGTATGCTTGTTTACACCGGTAAAGCCGCTGCCTAAATCCAATGTCCCGCTGTTAATAACCAGATTATTGCTTGCCGCTATCTTGCCAAGGGCTGATACGTTCACGGCCACGCCGGTATTGGATATGCTCAGGTTATTAAAGGTATCACCGCTGATATTCTGACCGACCGTGCCGTTAAACTGCACCTCGCCGGTTCCCTCTATAAAGTTGTCTTCACTGCCGTTATCTGTCCAGTGCCGACCTACATAGAGCATATAGCTTAGAGCAGAGAGCAAACCATTTTCGTTAAAGGTAATGTCATTCTTCACCGTGGCATTGTTGGGTAAAGTGTATGTGGTATCAACGCTCAAAGCACCGACCGCCAGATTATACCAGGTCTCGTTGGGTATGGTCGCACTTGTCCCGTAGAAATAAACCGCGCCCGTATCTTCGGTCAGGTTGTCACCGCTGTCAGAATCGTCCCAGAGGCCGGTTACCGTCAGTTGCTTGTCGTTTAACTTGATAATACCGTGCGGCGGCGTAAGCCCAGAGTTAATGTTACTAACACTGACATTACCTTGAAGTGAAAGTATGGTTGCTGTTCCTGAAATGCTGATATTGTTTAAGATAAACGGTTGCTGGGCTGTTCCTTCTATGGTTTGTGTGGTACTCCCATTGAATATAACACTACTGCTTGACGGCTTAAATACATTATCACTGGTCGTTGTTCCGTCAATAGTCAGATTGCCACCTATTCTGATTAGCGCATTTTGGGCATCAGCGTAATCAGGAGCAACCATCTTTACCGTGAGATTCTTAGTAATATTATAAGTGCTATTAGAAAAAGTGGTGGCAAAAGTCGTAGAACCGTCACCGATATGAAGATGATAGTAGCTCTCAACCGGCACTGATGCGGTGCCCAGCCAGATGAAGGTACCGGTATTGGCATTAAAGGTGCCTGTTTTCGCCCAGGTCGTTGTATAAAACGTGGCGTTATTCAGGGAGAAGTTCCCGCCCTGGATAGCAAATCCGGTGGACACCTTTACCGACGCCCCGGTTGCCAGAGAGGCCGTACCGGTAATACTCACCGAACGGAAGTTCGGCTCTGAAGAAATAACTGAATTGGATCCGTTAAATACAATCAGCCCGGCGGTCTGGTTCAAGATTCCGCCTGTATTAGTCCAGTTGCCGGCAATACGCACCTCGCTATTTGCAGTCGTCATCTGAAGCGTGCCGGTAGAAGCCAGCGTAAAATTGCCGGTAATAGTCAGCGTTTTACCATTTATATCCAAACTGCCGTCATTCGTTATTTCCAGAGATGCGCAAGAACCGTTCTGGTCCATTATTGGCAACCGCCCTGACGCCGGATAGACAACAATAGCAGAATTCTCTGACCCTGGCGCACCATTGGACCAATTGCCGTTATCAGTCCAGACAGTGGAATTGTTACCTTCCCATGTCGTGCTACCGAGCCATTTAATTAAGACATTGGCATTGCCTTCCCACTCATACACTGGACCAGAGCCGCTACCGCCATAATTAGAGAATGACACCAGAGTAGAACCTGAAGTAGAAGCACCGACCACGTTATTGCCTGTCGTTGTTCCAAACGAAGTATCAAAGGTGCAGGCATCAAAGGTCTGGGCAAAACTGCCCGAAGTAAATCCAATATAAAGGTGTCTGGCGCCATTGCCTTGCTTTGTCCCGGCCGGGTTTTCCTGGACATAACGGAACACGCAGTCGTCTATGTCAATGTTAGCCGCATTGGCAGTAGAAGCGATAGTTAATCCATCACTACCAGTATATTCAAAGATAAGGCCGTTAATATCCAATCCGCCGCTGTTTTCCACCACAAATGAATACCTCGCTCCGCTTACTGAGCGGGTAATAACGGGCTTATAGGTAAAAGAGACGGAAGGGTTGGACTGGAAGAACCCCTGGATACTAACCGCCTTGGTATTTGCCACCTTAAGTTGACCTTCCTGGCCACTTGTATTAGAACCAAACACCTGTAATATTCCACCGTTATTCACGGTAAGATTACCATTTGATACCAGCGTGGAATTATTGATATTAAACGTGCCTAAAACGGTAATATTCCCCGTGACAGTTGTGGTTAGTGCCGTGCCAAGATTAAAACCACAAGATGGACTGACTATGAGGTTATTATCTATCTGAATAGATGACGCCGTACTGACCGTCCCGCTAATAGCGAGGTTATAGAAAGCGCCTTTTGCCAGAGGAAGATTGATATTACTGGCGGCGCCGGCAACCTCTACGGTTGAAACGCCTTTAGTAAATGTTCCCGCACTGCTGACGAATGAACCATTGCAGGTAATCTTACCGCCTCCGCTGGTCCCGAATGTAATGGAGTTGTTATTCGTAACCGAACCCGCAATAAGTTTACCATTTGACACGGTGGTTTCGGATAAGTCAATCGTGCCGTTATTGGCAATAGCGCCGGTGGTTAGTTGCCCTGTCTTAACAAATAAACCTGATGTGTTATCTATGGTAACAGAGCCGGTAACATTATGACCTGTGCTGCTGTTTAATGTCAAAGAACTGCCGGTATTAATGACCAGTATTCCCCCGACCCGCAAATCGCCACCCGCAGAAATTACCACTGAAGGTGCATTAGTATCATCGCCAATATTAAGGTTATAGAACTTGTTATTGCCGCTTAGAATCTTGGTAGTGATGGTCTTTGCGCCGATTCCGTCAAAGGTTACTGTTCCGCCTGTAGCAGAGAAGGTTCCATTAGAATCATCCCAGTTCCCGCCTACTTTATGTGTGTAGACGTCAGGGTTGAAGGTGCCGATAATTTTGACATTACCCTCTATGTCCAACCCAGTTAGCGCAGTATAATTACCGGTGATATTCAGGTGGTAGAAATCCGTCAAACCAGCGCTTGCAATGCTATAACCGGCTACACCTGTTAATGTTATAGTGGAATTGCCAGGATTGACCGTGCCGGAGTCGTTCCAGTTACCGGCCACCGTTATCTGGCTGGCTGTATCTGTGCCACAATCCAATATGCCGGTTGCAGTGTTGGTGAATGCAGCACAACTCAAGATTGATACCTGGTCCATATCTACTGTGCCACTGTTATTTAATCCGTTGGTTATGGCTAATGTGCCTGTGCTTAGGTCAAATCTGCCGGTATTCTCTATAGTTGCGTTTCCTGCAATTGTATGCCCGGTATTACTGTTCAGAGTCAGGGTTGCACCGCTCTTTATGGTAAGATTATTATCTGTCTTGAGATTATATCCTGATGTTACCTGGGCTGAACCGGTTATCACGAGTTTATAGAAATTATTATTCGGCGTGATTACCTGCGATACCCCGGTCAGGGTTATCGTACCGATTCCGGCCTTAAATTCACTGTTTGATATGCCAAACTCGCAATTCCCCGCTATGCTATGGCTCCAGCCGGCATTGGTCGGGTCTGCCTTGAATATCCCTGATGTTACCTTAAACCTACCCTGGATATTGATGCCTGTATTTGCTACCTGCGCTGTATAACTGGTTACTCCACTGTATTTGTCTATCTCTAAGTTGTTATATGCCAGAACAGGTATGTTCTGGTCTGCGGCCTTGTTGTCAAATATAACCGTTGATGATGACGCGGTGAACGTGGTTGGTGCAAAGGTTGTGCCTGAGAATCTGATTGTTCCGGTCCCTCCATCAACCGTTCCGCCGGTCAGATTACCGTTAATATCAAATACCCCCCCTGCTACCTGTAGCGTTCCATTGTTGGTTGTGCTTCCGTTTATGGTTATGGTCTTATTCCCGCTGTTCAATGTCCCGGTCAAGGCCAGGTTATTGTCTATGGTTATGTCCCTTAATATGGTGACTGTCCCAGATGTCTTGTTTATCTCTAAGTCATAGAGTTTATTGCCTATTGCTGTTCCAAGGTCAATGGTCTGGCTGCCGGTCCCGTTTAAGATGACCCGGCCGTTATTGTGGTTAAATACTCCGGTGCCTTCTACTGAGACATCACCCTTTACCTCCAGATTATATGTGCTACTCAAGGTTATACTCGCACCATTCTCTATCTTTAATCCAATACAATTGCCGGTCGTATCCAAGACCGGAAAGTTGCCGCCTGTTGGTGCAGTCGGTATCAATATATCCTTGGTTCCGTCCGGTATGCCATAGGTCCAGTTGCCGGCTACATTCCAACTCCCCGTATTGCCCAGCCAGGTATTGAGTTCTATCCAGTTCACCGCCACATTGCCGCTGTCCCAGTCCCACTCCTCCTTGCCCGGTGGAGGAGAGACGTTATCTATGGCATTGGACATTGTAATAACCACGTTGACGCTGTTGTTGGCCACCACCACATTGCCTACCGTGGCTGTGGCAGTTACGGCGCTGCCCTTGTATGAGCCGTCAAAACTCATATCCGAGAAGGTGAATGTCTGAGGAGTGCCGTATCCGGCTGTTACCTGCAGGTTTAGGGCCGCGCCGCCTGATGGCGCTACCTGGGTCACAAACACCACATCGTCTATATCCACAATGTTTGCCCCGCTGTTTATCCTTAAACCACTCGCATCTATACTCTCTACGGTCAATCCGCTGATATCTATGTTGCTGCCTGAATTGGCATCAAATGAATAGGCATTAGTGCCAACTGTCCCTGAGGTGGTTATCTTCGGCTTGGTCTGGCCCGTGGTCCAATAGGTCTCAAAGTTGCCATTTATGGCAATGGCTTTGGTATCTGCCATCTTTAATATGCCGCTGTTTCTCATTATCAACTTGCCGGATGCATTTATAGTCAGATTATCCACGCAGGTTAAGGTGCTTCCATTGATATCTATTATCCCGGCGGCTGTAGATGTGCCGGTTATGGTGTAATTAAGACCGGATCCCAAGTCCAATTTACCTGATAAGATATTAAGAGTGCCGCTGCAGGCAAATCCGCTTGTGGGCTGTAGGACCGCATTTGTTCCTATATTAACCTCGAGATTATTGAATATTATGCTGTCTCCATTCGTCCCCTTGCTTATGGATACGCTCCCTGTCGGTGCATTGAATTCCACTGTCCCGCTTCCGGCAGTGAATGAGCCGTTGAATATTGCATTACCTGTAATAGTAATACCGTAGTTGTTGGTGTTTAGCGTGGATTTAGTGGCATCATCTATTTCGTCTATGGTCAGATTTCCCTTAACTACAACGGCCCCACCTAATGTATAGGCCGTATTGATACTTCCGGTCTTCAGGTGATAATAGGTCTCAGCCGGTATGGTCTGTGCTGTACCGTCAAATATAATAGTGCCAATGTCTTCATTTAATGTAGCCGGCGTAAATACACCAGCAATCCGAAGTGTCCCGGCGCTATTGTTGAAATCCAGCGTCCCGCCTGTAATGTCTCCGTCTATATTCAATAACCCGGCGCCCAATATCGTGCTTCCGTTGGTATTTATATAATTACCCGTGTTATTATATGTCCCGATGCCTATATTTATGGTCCCGGTATTGGTAGTGGCTGAGGATACATTTACGGTGGAAACCAGGTCCATCCTGACCGTGCCGCTGTTAGAGATACTTCCGATATTATGCACCCGGACAGATGCATCATCACTGTCAAATGTCCCGCCGGTTACATTTAATATGCCGTTAATCGTCAGATTCCCTGTAGCCGTGCCCATCTGGCCGCCTTTGGATATGGTCAGATTGTTATATGTGTATGACGGGATATTCTGACCGGCCGCGGTATTGTCAAAGATAATTGTTCCCTCTCCGGCATCTAATGTGGTTGGTGCAAAACTTCCGCCCACCTGCATCTGACAACTTCCGCTCCCAAACTGGAGAACCCCGCCGGTAATATTACCCTCTAAATCCAATAGCCCTCCGGTATTGACAGTTACTGTCCCTGAATTACTGATATTACCGGTACAACGTAGAGCGTAGAGCGTAGAGCGTATTTCGCCGGCGGAGATAGTCAGGTTATTTGTAACCCCAATATTACTACTACAGGAAATAACTCCGACTGAATTTATCTCCAGATTATAGAAATCACCGGTCCCGGCACCACTTATCGTATTGTTGCTGCCGTTCATTATTATTCTGCCAGTGCCGATATTAAATACCCCGCTCTTTACCCAGTTAGCACCGCAACTTATCGAGGCGGATGAACCGGTCATATCCAATGTCCCGGTTGCGGTTATATCCACCCCGCCTGTGGCCGTTAAATCCGGGTCGTCCGTGGAATTGCCGGTCATATCCACGAGCCCGCCGTTTATCCCGTCCCCTATCCTTAACAACCCGGTTATAGATATTGACGAGGTGTTGGCTTTTAGTTTACCCTTATTAATATAGCAATAACCGCCTACTGTATGCTTGTTTACTCCAACTAAGTTTGTGCCCAGATTCAATTCCCCGCTGTTAATCGCCAGATTACCGGTTACGGCTATCTTTCCTAAAGCCAGGACATTCATTGCCACGCCGGTATTTGATATAGTCAGGTTATTAAAGGTATCTGATGAGATATTCTGCTGGACAGCGCCGTTAAACTGCACCTCGCCTGCACCCTCTATGAAATTGTCCTCTGTTCCGTTATCTGTCCAGTGCCGGCCTACATAGAGTATATAGCTTAGAGCAGAGAGCAAACCATTCTCGTTAAAGGTCAGGTCGTTCTTGACTGTGGTATTATTCGGCAGGGTGTAGGTAGTATCAACGCTGTCCGCACCGACCGCCAGATTATACCAGGTTTCATTAGGAATCGTTGCACTGGTTCCGTAGAAATATACCGTACCCGTGTCTTCATTCAGATTGTCTCCGGCATCTGCATCGTTCCAGAGGCCGGTTATCGTCAGTTGATATGCATTGAGCTTGATAATACCGTGCGGTGATGCTAAACCAGAATTGATATTGGTAACCGTAATCGGCATATTGAGTTCGGCAGTAGTTGTAGTTGTTACCTGAATATTATTAAGCGTCAAAGATGGTGGAGTAATAGTGCTCCTTATCCTCTGGACCACACCACCACCAAATATCAGTGTAGATGTGCCCATATTAATAACACCATCTGCAATCAAGTCACCTTCCACACGGACCGTCGCATTGTTAAGATTAAGTGTTCCGCCCTGCTTGACCCAGATATCACCTTTTATCGTAAACGTTCCACCGGTCTGGTTTAGTGTAAGGGTTGAACCGGCATCCACAATAAAATGACGGTTGATTGTCTGGCTCGTGCCGTAGGTATAGGTGGTTGCTATATTATAACTATCTATGTTACTCCCAATCTGCAGGTCATAATATGTCTCCAGAGGGATATCAGTCGTTCCCATCCAGACGAATTTGGAATTACCAGCGCTGAATCTACCGAGATTGGTTGTCCAAACCGAGGCCTTCAATGTAGATTGATTGGTGTTATTACCGCCATAAAGCATCGCCGCCGTATTGATGAAATATGAAGCCGATGTTCCGCTTATGGCAACCACTGCGCCGTCGGTCAAGGTATAAACCGCAGTTGCCGTATCCAAAGAGAGTTTCCTGAACCCATTTTCAGTTGAAATCGTATTATTTATGCCTCTTAGATATATAATTCCGCCGGTTGACTGCTGGTCTAATATTCCGCCCTGATTATCCCAGTTACCGGACACATATAAGATTGCTGAAGTATTTGTAGTGAGCGTAATTCCACCACCGGATTCTATTTGAACATCACCAGCGATTGTCAGGTTTCTATTCGTATTAAGGGTAACAAAATTATTTGGTTTAATAATCAGGTTGCGTATAGAATACGTGGTATTAACGATCGGGTCATACGAGCCGTTTTTATTGATAATCGCATTTTCATCAACCGTATCAGCCCGGGCCGCATTATCCCAATTGCTCGTTACGCTCCAACTCGTAGATGCCCCGCCGTTCCAGGTGCGATTGGCAATCCAGTTTATTGTCCCTAACTCCTCCTCCTCGTATGTTGATACCCCTCTTGTGCCGCCGGTATTATTCATATTAATAGTTGGGTCTCCGTTATCTGTCCTGACATTGTATGTGCAGGAGTCATCAAAAGTACAACCGTTAAAATTATAGGTGCCCGAGGCAAGCCGGAACTGCAGCCCGCGGTAAGTTCCCGCCACTCCACCAGAGATGTTCTGGTAATCCACATTATCAAGGTCAGTGCAGACAGCATCCGGTTCTAATAATAAAGCCGAATAAATTGCCATGGCGCTGTCATAGGTATAAGCCGAGTCAATTGTTAAGCCACTAACATTTATCGTGCCGCCTGAGACAACCCTGAGTGAGTAGAACGGTCCCGGATCAATCGGATTATATGCCTGAATTGTCGGTTTGCTACCGCTTGACCAGAGGCACTGCAATAAACCGCCTGACTGGACCGTAATATCCGGCCGGCTTATGTCATTAGTGTAGTCAACTGTTGCCGAATCACCTTGCATCTTCAGGGTCGGAGCGGCCGTATCAGTACCGGACATGACGAACACGCCGCTGATTAATAAATCACCGAATACGGACGCACTGCCGATGGTCAGGGTGCTGATACCCATATCCATCGCAGCGCCGGACGCAATGGTAACATCGTCCGTCACCGTATGCGCCAGGGCCGCGCCAACATCCAACTTAAACTGTCCGTCAAGAATAGTCAAATCCTCAATGATGGTCAGGTTGCCTTCTGCGCTTACATAGCCGGAACCGGTATTAGTGATGACGAGTATATTAAACATTGAGTTGGTCTTAATGGATTGGGCCGCCGAGGCAGTGAAGTTCACGGTTGAACCATCAAAGGTAAAGGTTCCGCTGGCACTCCAGTTACCGCCGCAGTTGATGATATCATTCGTGGCATCCAATGTCGTGCCGCTGCCGATATTGATATTGCCCAGGTTGGTATTACCGGCATTATCCCTGGTCGCAATCGTAATGCTATCCCCTGTTGGACCGCCGGACTGCTGGACTAATCGCAGGATAGTTCCAGTGTTCAATAGTTTAAGGTTGTTCAAGAGTATTGCCCCTGCCGTGGGTCTGACTAATTCCTGCGTGGTTGCGCCGTTGAATATCACCGTGGAAAGCCCGGCTGAGAATGTCCCGCTGATAATGAAATTACCGCCCACCTTGACATCTATAGATGATTCATTGGTCGCAGAGACCGTTGCCCCGTCCGTAATCGTGATACCGCCCAGCGTCTCAATATTGCCGTTTAGCAGTTTTGGTTCCTGCCCGCTGAATTCCATATGTTTGAACTGTCCGCCGGTAATGGTCTGCTCCTCTCCGCCCGTATTCCCGTTAAACTTTAAGAGACAGTTACCCGGAGAGAATGTCCCATAGTTATTCCAGTTCCCACCTACCCTGATTTCATTAGTCGTGGCGACGAAATTAACTCCGACCAGGATATCAAGATTATTGTAGACCACTATCGGCTCAAAGACCATCTGGAGTCCTGAAGCATTGGAGAGTTTCAGATTATAGTATGTGGTTGCGACCACGCCCTGGCCTGACGAGCCGGCGTAGTCAACCGTGGATGTCCCGGGGTCAAAGTTGGCATTGGTATTTACGGTCCAACTGCCGTAGATGGTCAGGGTCCAGGAACCGGAAACCGAAAGCATTGTCGTAGCGCTGCCGCTTGCCGGCGTCTCCATCGTGATATTCTTGACCGCCACATTGGAACTTATCACCGGCCAAATATCTGGCGAACTATCAGGATTAGCCGGAATGGTCACCGAATCAGAACCGACTGGCGCAGTAGTCCCAGAGCCATCCTCCAACTTCCAATTACCGTCAATGTTCCAGGCATTGCTGAGCGTCCCCTTCCATATCTTAACCACCGGCCATTGGACAGAGCCCGGGTCTGGGTCATCGCCCGGATTTACCGAATCGTCCCTCATATCATACGTCTCGCCGTTCCCGCCGCCTTTATTGCCTGAAGACATCGTCTGGATAATCGTGCTGCCGGTCGAGCCACGATTCAGGTAAACGTTAACGTCCATATTGGAATCCGTAGTTCCGTCATCATATATGTGCTTGTTAAAATCCATTTCTAACTGGGGCGATGCGCCGTTCCTAAATATCCTCAGGTAAGTGTCCCTGGTTCCTGAATTCTGAATATCATCAAAGATAACCTGGTCAAAATAGGTATCACCGGCAGTATAGATATCAGCCGTGGTCAGCACTGTAAACCCGTGATTAGCGGCCGGGTCGG